>MDTE01081897.1_pt1 | contig 10913 bp, 10 predicted proteins | sample 811231 | NCBI WGS metagenome assembly MDTE01 (sample SAMN05326651, study PRJNA326480) | marine metagenome | isolation source: seawater | place: Indian Ocean: Red Sea | collected 2010 | reverse complement strand
CACCGAACGGGACAAGAACAACACCATGTTCTTTTGCTGCATGCATGATTGCCACTACTTCTTGCTCATTTTTTGGAAATATAACGTAATCCGGAGCAAATTTAATTTTACCGTGACGTATCAACCATAGATCGCGAAAGCTTTTACCTGCTGCATGAATTAGACGTGATTTTTTGTCATCTTTTATTTGGTCTTTATCCAATTTTGGTTTAAGGGCAGTCAGAAATGTATCACTAGTTTTTTGTTCCGGTAAGTTGATATCGTTGAATCCAATCGGCTTATCCCATCGAATTTCATCAATATCTAATACTTTTTTGAGATAAGGCCATAGTTCAGGTTTGTTGGAGTCGTCGAAAGTGACATCCTCATATCCCCATCCCCACCACTTCATGTGTCGAATATCACTTTCCATTATATTCCTCTTGTAGAGCATTGATGCGATCGGCTAATGCATTGGTAACCTCTGTATATATAAGCCTGTTAGTACTATTGTGTTCGGCTATTTTTTCAGGATGAATTGTCTTGCCAAAGCATACCGTTATTCGTCTGGGTTTTGGGAAACTTCCGGACTTTGGCAGAGATGAGTATGTACCATGAACATAAGCTGGTACTATGGGAATGTTCAGTTCCGTTGCAATCATGGCTGGTCCTTTTTTAAATGTTGAGATTTTTCCGTCTAATGACCTTGTTCCTTCTGGGTAAATAATTATTGCTCTATTACCTGGTTGGAGAAATTCTCGGCAGGCAGCCATCAATCGAGCAATTGTTTGTCGATTTGATTTACGATCTGCCGGGATTAGGTTCATTAATAAAGGTAGCGAATTTTTACGTTTTTTATTTTCAAAAAAATAATCTTGTGCCGCCACCATCCCAAATTGGTTAAAGCCAAGTCCCCCAGCATACATTAATGCTGCACTATCCATGTGGCTGCTGTGATTGCTGCATAAAATGAATGGAGCTTGTGGAAGTTTGTCTTTGCCTCGAATTCTAAGTGGACACCAAAGGTTGAACAGTAAGAATCCAAAAATCCTAAATCCGAGGTGGCCTAGCCAAGCCTTGCCTTGAGGGTTTTCGCGTAAAAATGAAAACTCCTTCTGGAGCTCTTCGTCTTTTAACAACTCCTGAAAAGCTGATGTTCGATTATCTTCCGAATTTGGCATGTGCGCGCGCGAACTCGTTACTGACAATGGCGCCGGCCAGTGAAATTTCCAAAGCAAGCGCTGACGCACAAACAATTTCCGCAAGTTTACGAGCTCCGTTTTCGCCGGTGCAGCCGAGTAGCTCAAGATTTTGTTTTTGTTGTTTCAGTCGGGTTGCCCCACCCACGGTACCAACGGTGATAGATGGCATGCTTAATGTAACAAATAAATTTTCATCTATCTTTTCATAAGTTGCTATACCCACACAGTTTTCTGCAACGCAAGCGACATCTTGGCCTAGTGCCAGATAAAGAGCTGCAAGAGCGTTGGCAGTATGGAGGTTCATCCCTACTACTCCTGCTAGTTGCGACCCCAGATGCATGTCATTAATGCATTGAACAATGTCATCCACTTCCACTCGAAGCAGTTTTCGAAGTATAGTGTTTGGAACGTTGATGCTACAGATCACATGGTGGCCTCGGCCATGTAATATGGTTTTTTGTGCTGGATTTTTGTCACAGCAAAAATTGCTTTCTACCAGATAGCGAAAAGGGTTTTTGGATTTAAAATTATCCTTTATCCATCGGCACGCTGCATCTGTGGCCATGGTTACCATATTTTGCCCGGCAGCTTCAGCGGTATTATATTTGAATTCTATGATTACCCGATTGTGTATTAGGTGTTTTTCAATACACAACAATTTACCGTGATTAGTCGTACTTTGAGCTGCTATTTTAATCTCTTCGCCATGCCCATCAAGCCATGGCAGAAAATCATATGCTTCTGATAACGTTTCAAAAACAAATACCGGGCTACGGGATAATTGCTGATTGATGTGTCGGCTTGTAATGCCTCCTGATTGATGTGCGAGGTACAAACCCCGTGTCATTGATAATGACAGAGTTCCCTCAAGTGTGCAGAGCGGAACATAGAAATCCCCGTTAGCATAGCTACCTGTAATTTTTAAAGGCCCAGCAATAGAGAGTGGTAGGCCAATGTAGCCTATTTGATTTTCTGCTAAACCCTTATAATTTACAGGTGATTCGAGCGAGAAATCGTCGATGCGATGACCGGTTTGTTCGGCTAACCAGTCAACACGCCGTTTCATATCCTCGTTTTCATAACCGCGTGGAGGAGTTTTTTTCCCAGTTAACCGTCCATTATTTACAGTGGATTTTGAATTGTCGGAAGGTTCTTGTTTCAAAACAAATATTGGAACTTTAGTAGTTCGTCTAAGAAAGATTGTTTTTTTATGGATGGTAGTCGAGCTATTTTCAGGCCGGTTCTTGCTGAGTAAGGCAGTGGAAAGAGCCCAATCCCCATATTAGTTCTGTGGAGTCCAAGCCAGTGACTGTTCGATCAGGGAATATATTTTTTAGAATGTTCAATGCTTGATCATCGTTTACATCTTTATACGTAGGAACGATAACATGAGCATTACTGATGTAAAAATTGGCGTAACTGGCAGGAAGTCTTTGACCTTGATGTTCAATTTTTCGAGGCATTGGTAATTCTATTACTTTGAATTTTTGTTTTAGTCGGTTTCGGTTAGTTTTGAGTGGGATGTAGTTTGGATCTGATTTGTCTAGTTCTATAGCAGTTACTATTGTGTCTTTATTGACGAATCGTGAGACAGTGTCGACATGTCCATCAGTATCGTCACCTTCTATGCCATTGCCGAGCCATGTTATATCTTTCACTCCTAAAAAATCCATTAGGCGAGATTCAATCTCTTGTTTATTTAAAGTCGGATTCCGGTTAGCGTTAAGTATGCACTGCTCTGTTGTAATTAAATTACCATCTCCGTTGACTTCAATGCTGCCTCCTTCAAGTACCATATTTGGTTCGAATATAGGGAGACCTTGCGCTATGGCCACTTTTCTTGGAATAGCATCGTCAAGATCGAATGGCGGATATTTCTCTCCCCAAGCATTATAGCTCCAGTTGACTATTGCTTTATCACCATTGGGTTTAGCAATGAACATGGGCCCGTGATCCCGGCACCAGGGTTCGTATGCTTGAAAGGGATGAAAATGAACATTATTTATTGGAACACCTTCAGTTTTCAGTGCTTGTTTAGCCAAGTGCTCAAGTTCTTTATCCCAAGTATTTATATGTATTACTTCACCCTCGCAAATTAGTTTGATCAGTTTAGCTAATATCGGTGGCACAACTTTGTAGCGCCCGGGAAAGCTGATTCCATTTGGTCTTGGCCAAGTTATCCAAGTGGCTGCGTGTAATTCCCACTCTGCGGGCATTATAAAGCCCAGCTCACTTGGTGTATGACTTGAATTCAGTATGAATTGATTGTTATCCAGATTTATCTAGAGGTTTTTTGATCGCGGCAGTTATTAATTGGTACCATTCTTCACGATTTAAATCGATATTAACCGCTTTTGTGGCATCAAGTATATGTTCTGGATTGGTGCTGCCAATGATAGGCACGATGCCTGCAGGATGACGTAAAAGCCACGCTAGTGCGACAGCGGTCGGGCTACAATTTTTATTTCTAGCTAATAAAGTTAGCGCATCACGAATGGATTGTTCCTGAGAGTGATTAGGATTTCGCAGAGATACAGGATATTTGCTGCCTAGTTTTCCTTGTGCTAAGGGGCTCCATGCAAGTGGTGTTATATGGTGTCTTTGATGATAACTCAGCGAGCCATTATCAAGGGCACTGTAATGGATCAGACTAATTTCAATTTGATTGCAGTGAAGTTTCATTGAACAGGCTGATTGAAGATGCTTCAATTGTTCCCAATTGAAATTGCTGACTCCAAATTCACGCACTTTTCCGGATTGTTTTAATATATCAAAAGCCTCGGCTATTTCTTCTTGCTCCATTAAATAATCCGGTTGGTGTAGCTGATACAGATCGATGCAGTCTATACCGATTCTCTTTAAGGATGCATCACAAGCGCTTATAATATAATTCTTTGATAGATCATATCTGTAGGGATCATTTTTTTTTGGATTTCCTTTTTCTCTAATGCCACACTTAGTTGCAACGACGATATTTTCTCGCATTCCGGATATCGATTTGACAGTTCTTCCAAATACCTCTTCAACTAGTCCGTTACTGTCAATATCTGATAGATCAAACAAAGTATAACCAGCTTCATATGCTGCTTGAATTGATTTATGACTTTTTTTTTCGTGTTCCTCGTCAATTGGAGGATGATGAATTACTCCTGTTACTCGCCAGCAACCGTAAGCTAATCGGCTACATTTCAATCCAGATTCTCCTAGAGTGATAGTTTGCATTTAGGGGTTGCAAGGAGAAACCTAACATATCATTTGCCTTGCGACAAAGAAAACACGTTGAACTATCTGAGATGCCTTAATTTAGTAGTATAAATTTACTATTCTACGAACTCGAGTTCTGGGTTAGTGGATACAATTCCCATTTCGTAGCCACGCTGGAGGAATCGCTTGATGGATTCTCGACCTGCATTTCCATAGTCGAGTGTCCAATCATTCACGTACATGCCCACGAATTTATCCGCGAGATCTATTCCCATATCCCTTGCATATTGTAGTGAGTGTTCTACGGCATCACTCCGGTTGTCTAAACTGAATCTTATACTGCGTTCGAGTACATCTGAAATTATTTTTCGCTCCCCGTTCTCAATTCTTTTGTGAATAACATTTCCTCCTAAAGGTAAAGGAAGGCCATCATTTTCTTTTCCCCACCAGACCCCCAGGTCTTCGCAGCATACTAGACCTTCATTTTCGAATGTTAATTGTCCTTCGTGAATAATCAGTCCTATATCTGCTTCCCCTCGATTGACAGTATCAAAAATTTGGTCGAATGGGACTACTTTATACTGAATCCTTTCGCTGGGTTTTTCTAGCCAAAGTTGTAATGCTAGAAATGCACTTGTCATTGTTCCTGGTACTGCGATACGACGGGCTGCTATTTCTTCTTTTGAGAAAGCTTCACGGGCGACAAGCATAGGCCCGTAACCATCTCCCATGCTTGCGCCGCTTGGCAGTAGAGCATATTGATCGCATACATGAGCATAGGCATGGATGCTGATAGCGGAAATATCGAGCTCTCCCCGGCTCGCTCTTTCATTTAAAGTTTGAATATCCTGTAGTATGTGTTCGAAGTTATAACCACCATCATCGATTAAGCCTTTTGCCAATCCATAAAACATGAACGCATCATCAGGATCAGGGGAGTGTCCAAGTGTGAGTTTTCTTTTCTCCACGCCGAGACGTTAGGTGTTCCGGTGGTATTTGTCACGCAGCGCTTAAATTATTTATAAAACTTGCCTTTTATTCAGATTTTTATTTGGGCATTTTTCTTTTGCCGTGACTTTTTGTTTATCTGCGTGTTTTTAGAGGTGTAAATACATGTGCGGATTCTTTGGGAATGCATCAATATTAATTAATTTTATATAAATAATTATGAAAATCAAAAATATCATTTTTGTCTTTATTCTTGGACAAGCCTTTTGTTTATCAGCGGCAGATTGGTCTCAGTGGCTTGGAGATAAGCGTGACGGGATTTGGCGTGAAAAGGGGATAATTAAAAAATTTCCTAAAAGTGGAGCAAAATTAAATTGGCGTGTGCCTATTGGTGGGGGTTATGCCGGTCCAGCAGTAGCCAACGGAAGAGTTTTTGTGATGGATCGTCAGTTGGCCAAAGGCAAAGAAAATCCGGAGAACCAGTTTGACCGTGGAATGATTCCTGGTTTTGAACGGGTTATATGCCTAGATGAAAAAACTGGTCGTGAGCTTTGGGTGCATGATTACCCCTGTGGATACACAGTGAGTTATCCAGCTGGACCTCGAGCTACTCCAACAGTTGATGGAGATCGAGTTTATACTTTGGGAGCTGAAGGTAATTTGTTCTGTCTCAATGCTGCTTCCGGAAAAGTGTTATGGAGCAAGGACTTCAAGAAAGAGTATAAAGTTAAATCTCCGGTATGGGGGTTTACTGGTCATCCACTTGTTCGCGGTGGATACTTAATCTGTCTTGCACGAGGGGAGGGTTCTACAGCTGTATGTTATGATAAACTAACAGGCGAGGAGATATGGCGAAATTTATCTGCGCGTGAGCCTGGCTATAGTCCTCCGACTATCATCCATTCTGGAGGCGTAGATCAATTGATTATTTGGCATCCAGAATCAATTAACTCACTAAATCCTGATACGGGTGAGCTCTATTGGACTCAGCCGTTTAAGCTCCGTTTTGGCTTATCCGTTCCTACCCCTCGCCAAGTCGGCAATCAGTTGTTTGTGACTGCGTTCTACAATGGCCCTATGATGATGAATTTGGACCCTGATAAGCCGATTGCTTCTTTAGCCTGGAAAGGAACGCGCAATAGCGAAAAAAATACAGACAAGCTGCATAGTATTATGCCTACCCCTTTTATTGAGAAAGATCATATATATGGTGTATGCAGTTATGGGCAGTTGCGTTGTCTTCGTGTGGATAATGGTGAACGAGTATGGGAGGATCTAACGGCAACCCGTGATGGAAAAGAAACGCGCTGGGCGAATGCATTCCTTGTTAAGCATTCCCCCTCAGATCGTTTTTTTCTTTTTAATGAATTAGGTGACTTAATTATTGCCCGTCTGTCGCCCAAAGGTTATGAGCCGATTGATAAGACCAATTTGATTGAGCCGACTGGAAAGGCTATGAACCGCAAGGTAGTATGGAGCCATCCAGCATTTGCTAACCAAAATGCACTTGTTAGGAACGACAAGGAAATAGCTTCATTTTCTTTAAAAGAGTGAGAGTTTTAACTTAATGATTTGCGGAAGCTATTTAGCTTGGACTCAAATTCAGCTTCGTTTAGGACTGGTTTAGATCCTTTTCTGTCAGGCTCCTCTGTAAGCTCGATCCAAGATTTGCAGCCGCCATATTCTTTTTGCATTGGTAAAATTATAGGTTGCGGAAGTTGATATATGCGAACGGCTAGTGCAAAGATGCCATGTTCGCGACCCCATGAAAATCGATCGCGAATAACACTTTCCTTCCATATATGCTGACCTTTTAGCATTAGGGCAGATTCTTCGTCATTAAGTTTACGCCAATCAGTAACGGCTGCGAAATATTCTAGCTGTAGAGTGTCATCTGAAGGAAAGTTTGCTGCAATTAATTCAAAGCGTTTCGCGGCTTTTGGGTTTACAGATTCACCTTGTTGGTGAAATAGAGTTGGGAATAGCCAAAAGTCAGCTTGATCCATTTGAAATCCCCCTTTTCCTTCGTGTATGCCTCCCTTTCTCAGGATGATGATTTGCTCACCGCGCCCTAGCGCATCAATTACTACGGCCCATTCTTTAAATGCTGTCTTCACTCTTTAAGTGCGGCCTTCGTCAGCATCTATGTATTGGAACATACATTGGATGTCGTCGCGATCCTCTAGTCCCGATTCTGCTTTGCGTTGAATCAGTCGCTCAAGCAGTGCTCCTTCAGTACCGTAACTTAAAAGACTGTTTTCCAAGGCTACCTTGTCAGTATCCGATTTGTCTACGTTAGCTTTAATCCAATCACTAATTTCCCCATCAGTAATCGAATTATTTACCTGCTCAACAAGAGTATTGGGCTCAACATCACTGGCTTTAAACCACGCCAGATCAAATCCTTTGTGCAGATAGTTTGGTTGATAGTCCTCGTGAAGCAGTTCGGCTTTACTTAAGCGGATTTTATCTATCAATCGAGGTAGATGGACCCATCCATCCATTTTTTCATATGGGCTTCTTGGATAAATAATATCACTCATTTTTTGGGAAAACCTAGCCTTTAGAAAAGCGTAGTCAAGTCAAGTGAGTTGTGATTAGCCCTTATAGTCATGTTTTTTTACCTTTCGCTTGTTCGGGTTGAGGACTATTTTCCCTCTGCAATATAATTGAACTCTTATGAAGGCCATCCAAAAAACATTTTGTCTGTTTGTAATGCTTTGCTTTGTCTCCTGCGGCGTTGCTGCTGAATCTGCTAAGTCTACCACTAAACCAGCTAAGAAAAATAAATCTGACGTGAATACTACAAAATCTTTTGAACCAACCCAGAAACCCAAGAAACCAGGCATTGTCACGCTAGGAGCTGGGTGCTTTTGGTGTGTTGAAGCGGTATATCAAAGAATAGATGGTGTTACCAAGGTGACTTCCGGATATATGGGGGGAAAAATCCCTAATCCTACTTACGAGCAGATTTGTACTGGTCGAACAGGGCACGCTGAAGTGGTTAAAGTGGAATTTGATACGAATAAGATATCTCTTGATAAGGTGTTGGCAGTTTTTTGGAAGGCACATGATCCAACTACTCTTAACCGACAAGGGGCTGACATTGGAACCCAGTATCGCTCTGCTATTTTTTATCATAATGAGGCTGATAAGTTGGAGGCTGATAAGTCCAAAAAATTGGCAGACAAGTCTGGAGAATTTAAGCGGCCGATTGTCACTGAGATTACCAAGGCGACAACTTTCTACAAGGCTGAGGAGTATCACCAAAATTATTTCAATCTAAACTCGAACGCTCCGTATTGCCGTGCTGTTATATGGCCGAAACTCCTAAAGCTTGGTCTTAAGTTTAAAGAATAATCTTTTCATTATGAGTCGCTTATTTCTTCTTATTTTTGTCAGTCTGTTACCTTTTGTTTCAGGCTTTGGTAAGGATCTTGCACCATATGGATTCAAAACTTTTTATGATGTCTCTCGCCTTGCTAAAGTTGAGCTTCAATTGAAAGAGTCAGATTGGGACAGTATGCGAGTCCAGCATCGTTTATTGGTTAAGACACTGCGTACGGATATTCCTCCAACCGATCAAGCCAAGCAGTTTGATTATTTTCCGGCTCAATTAAATATAGATGGAGTCGAGGTTGGTAAAGTGGCGATTCGCAAGAAGGGATTTGTGGGGTCATTAGATGTGAACCGGCCATCACTTAAAATTCAAATAGATCGTTTCGATAAAAAGAAAATGTTTGCTGGTGTAGATACGCTTACTTTAAACAACAATCGACAAGATCCTACTAGAGTACATCAGCTAATTGGTTATCAGCTTTTTCGAAATGCGGGGATTCCTGCATCTCATTGCAATCTTGCTCATGTGACTGTTAATGGTAAGTCTTTAGGTATTTATTCAAATGTAGAGTCACTTGATAAGCACTTATTTCGCAAGACATTTAAGAATGCAAAAGGCACGCTTTATGAAGGGACAATTGCCGATTTTTTGGTGCCGTCACTAGCGAGGTTCGAGCGTAAATTCGGATCCAAAAAGGCTGATAAGATTCTTAAGAAAATCAGTCTTGCTCTTAAGTCGGAAAACGAAAAATTACTAAAGGAATTGGGGTTATATTTAGATTTGGAAAGTTTTTATAGATTCTGGGCAATGGAAGTGCTTTTGGGCCACTGGGACGGTTATGTTAGTAATAAGAATAATTACTTTGTTTATTTTGATGCTAAATCCGATCGATTGTCTTTTATGCCATGGGGATTAGATCAGCTTGCCACAGATAGAAATATGTTTTGGCGGCGTGATTTCGACCCGCCTAAATCCATTAAGGCAGATGCTGCAATACCTAGGCGCCTCTACAATCACCCTGAATCACAAAGGTCTTATTTTGAAGCCTTACGCTTGCTGTTAGATGAAATATGGGATGAAGATAAGTTGATTGCACAAATCGATGACTTATATGGAATGATTGAGCCTTATAGAGTTGACCGTAATAGATGGACAAAAGGTAGTTTTGAGAAGCTCAATAAATTCATTAAAAATCGTCGTTCTCAGATTACGGAAGAAATTTCTAATGGTGTTATACCTGATTGGACACTAGAGCCAAGGCCAATGATGGGAGACATTATAAAAGTCGCTGATATTAATGGTAGATTTTCTTTGGAATTATCTGGAGATGAAAAAGACCAATTTGGTTTTGTTTCTGTAAAAGGTGAAGGCGATGTGCCTTTAAAAATGGGCAAGAAAGAAATCGATTTTGGTAGTCCATTGTTTGCTATGCGTCAAAATGGGCGGCGTTCAGTTACGTTAAAAATAAGTAGTGTTGATTCGTTAAAAGATAATCCATATGCGATTGAAATTACTTTTCCACGTTCGAGATTGGATGATGATAAGTCTGAGTTATCCCATCGTATTGATATTTTTGCGAGTCCAGCACAAGGGTCGATTTTTATTACTGATTCAAGAGAGCAATTTGCTCGTTTGGGTGGCAAAATTGTCTTCACCAGTTTTGGACTTGAACAAGGAGATAAAATTGAAGGACGTTTAGAGAGCGAAGCGTTTCGCTTCCTTCCATCTAAAGATGAACAGTAATTGGAGTTTCAAGGAAGCATTATCCTATAGAATCGAAATCCCTCATTTGCGCCCTCTTTATCAAACACGAAAACTTCACTATCATTAGTCTTTGCTTCTAGAGTTTCTAGTGGTAGCCATTTTCCTCGGCCAATTTCATCCGTATATTGAACTATGGCACGTCGATTTTTGGGCATGTTGAAAGATATCTCAACTTGGTTTTTATTTGCTCTAATGCCATTAAAAATTACTAGTGTTGGCTTGTCCGTTTGACCTGGAGATCCGTTGATATCTATGCTTGGACGCCAGGCTGTTTTTCCTTGTTGTTCATTCTGAATTACTACCGGTTTAGCGACTAGTGAATAGCCTTGCCCATCGGTTACTGGGAACCATTCATCAAGATAATTAAGAGATAAAATGATTTCTCCACTTTGCGTGGTAATTTGAAGAGTTCCTCCACCATTGTTAAGCTTGCCATTATACTCACCAACTAAGGATATGTTACTACCGTATCGAGT
>MDTE01019884.1_pt1 | contig 10913 bp, 8 predicted proteins | sample 811231 | NCBI WGS metagenome assembly MDTE01 (sample SAMN05326651, study PRJNA326480) | marine metagenome | isolation source: seawater | place: Indian Ocean: Red Sea | collected 2010 | reverse complement strand
GTATTAGGTATACCACCTAATTCTAATTCTGTTTTAGATAAATTACCTATTAATTTATCAGGTCTATTCATAGAATATCCCCTATATCCTCTTCTTTTAAAATGATATAATAATCTTGGTTTATTATTTTCTGCCAATAACGGCATACCATAAAATATACAAGCCATTAATACATCTTCAAAAAATATTTCAGCTGTTTGAGGTCTAGCTATATATTCTAAAAAAAACTTACTATTAGGTACGTCACTAACCATTGAAAAAGTTGTTAGACCATGTAACGCTCCATTCGAGCCCCTTCCTCCTACTGTACCGGAAATATCATATGAATCACAGCCAAAAGCCCCTAATCCATCATTTCCAGGATATTTTATTCCATTTTTAATTATACTACTATTACGTAAAAGTTTTGGGGGAATCCAAGATACTTTAAATCTACCATTATTATTTGGAGTCCAAATAACTTCTGTATCCTTTATACCTGATTTCCAACTAAATGAGCCTTTAACAATATGCCCTTTCATTAGCATTTCTTCATTAAAATCTATCTGCTCATATATTTTAGTTAAATTAAATAAAGAATTTAAAGTTTCATCGCGGAAAGCATGTTTTTCAGATCTAGGAAATTGTCTATAATATTCATTAAGAGCATCAGAATCTTTTTTTAATCCTTCAACTTCATTCTCCCAGTGTTCAATGACTCCCTTATAGATGTATTCATCATCAATTCCTTTAACCGCCTCTGGTGGTGTATCGAATACAGGGTACCCATACTTATCGATAAATCCTTCGTACCCCCATTCCATAGGTAAGAACAAAGCATATAATCCACTTGTAGTCTGGCCATTGCGATTTCTATTTTCGACATTTGAATTATTATATAGTTTTTTGAAATTATCTCCACCTTTTGCTAAAGCATTAGATGTAGATCCCATCATACATTTTCCTACTATTCTTGAACCGAGCCTGAGGCACGTTTTCGTGACCCTCCAGTTGTTGAGGATGTTGTCGGGCCTCTCCCATTTCCCGGATTCATCATGGACGAGGAGTTGTAATTTCTCCCCATCATAGGAGTTGTCCCCGGTATTCTTCCAATCGATGGTCGTGTCCAAACCTTTTCCCATTCCCTCTTCTTCCACTTGGGTTTCTCGAATGGAATTTCTGGTAAGTCTTCTTGAGGGAATTTTGTAGGAGAGCTCAGTTTTGGGGCGCTCCATTCCGTCTTGTATTGGTTTGAAAAAGAACGGGTAGTTAATGCTAATTGGTACCACCTTGTCTGTAAACATTTTCTTTGCATCTGCTCCAGTCTTTGATAATATCCCAAACCTAGAGTCTTTTGAAGTTGTAGCCTGGTTGACACACTCAGATGATGCCATGAAAGAAAACCCTGATCGTCTATTTTTAAGATAACACATCCCGTATGATCGTGGATCAGCCTTACAGGCTTCCCAAAAGTAGTAAAATATCCTATTTGCTTGCCTGAAGTCGGGAGACCCCACATCGATTTTAGTCCAGTTGAGGTAGATATAGTGTGACCCTGTAATGTAACACGGGGAACCGTTGCACATGAACCAGTAACCATCATTACGATAATTAAATTCAGTATCAATGTACTCGTAATATTCTTCCTTATTTTTTTCTGGATAAGTTGTAAAATCATATATACTTTTTATTTTATCTAACGAGCTAGGTCTAATTCTTTTTCTGAAATACTGATTTTGTTTTTTAAGATCTTGACCTTCAATAACTTGAGGAATTTTAGGTAATCCTACCTTAAGACCTTGTATTTCATATATTTCACCTAATGTACCATCTTTACTTATAATAACACAATCTAAATCAGCATTATAACCATATTTAAATTTTTTGTGTTTATTAAAAGTTTTAATATTTTTATCTTTAAGATGCTCATCGTATATTTTATATAAATTTTGTTTATACATTATTTTATACGATTTTCAACACCTAAAAAAGTTTTCTTTTCTTTATTGTTATTCTTTTTTTCTGAAAGTTCTTCTATTTTATCTATTATTTTTAAAGAATCTTCTATAGCAACCCATTTTGCTTGAGCTGCCATTTTAGCTTTTTCAGGATCAAGTTCAACTAAATCTATAGTTTGTCTAATTACTTTGTCTAATTCTACTAGCGCTTTTTCAGCTGCTGAAATTACTTTTTTCCTTCGGTCCATAATTGATTGTTATATGATTTGATAAAATACGATATAGTTTGCGACCTTCTATATTAAATTCATACTCAGAATTAGGTGTAAACCCCACCACGTCTCCAATGGATACCCCTAATTGACTCAATTCATCATTTGAGTATATTAGCTCGCCGTAAAGATTTACGTCCGTCTGAAGGCTCCATCCATCATTTCTAAAAACAGGCTTTACAAAACAAAATCCTGGCAATGCGTGCCAATCAGTATCTTTTTTATATCCAAATATTTGATCTTCGGATACAATAAATTGATTTTCATCTATAAAACTAGCAGAATTTCTTTCATTATTTCCTTGATCGTACCATCTTCTAAATACATTATGATGTACAATTACTTGGTCACCTTCTTTTATAGTGGTTTTTTGATTGGCTGGAGTTTTAATTACAGTGCCAATACGATTTACGAAATGATAATCTCTTTCTGTAATTTCTGTATTAACAATTAATTCTTTATTATTTATATTAATTTTATTGTTGTAACGATTTTCAGTAGATATAATATAGTCAAATAATGATTGCATTTAGTAGTCTAGATTGTATTCAATTGATATAGCCATGTTAGCATTAAAATGCTTCCAAGGTAATATTTCTTTGTTTTTAGTTATATATATTTGATAAGTTCCTTTTTCTTCTATAATGTCCGAAATTGTATGTCCTCCATAAACTTCTTGACCTATAGAATAATGCATTGCCTCATTTTTATAATCAGTTCCAATGCTAATTTTTCTTATTGATTTTGCCATTTAATTAAATTTAATATGTCCATATTGTTACAGGCGGAGCATCGGGGTAACCGATTCCTACATGTACAAAATTATTCTTTCTACTTATGCCTATTCTTGTAAAACCTACTTCAATTGCAGCTTTTACTAATTTATAAGTAGCCTCACCTCCTACACACGCTATATCAACCGCAGCACCGTATGCATGTTCCCCTGGTTTTGATTTTTTAGCTTCTATAGGATGATCAGGTGATCTATATGTAGATGTTAATTTTATTGGATACCCATACGCTTCTCTTAAGTCATCTAACATACTTAAAAGTTTTTCATCCATCATTTCAAAATTATTGAATTCAGATTCAGTAAAATATTTCATTTATTTATGTTTATTATTTCCGAATACTTTTTCAACCCCTCGAGAACCGAAATAGCCTCCAATTACGATTGTTAGTAAGCCAGTTATTGAGTCAAGAGGATATCCCATATACCATCCCACTACATAACTTATTGTTAAAAATACTAATACAAGGGGACGAACATTAGATGCAAGCCATGAACCTGATCTTGCGTCCGCCACCCAACGTCTTGTTGTGCCATCAATTTCAGCACGTTCTAATTCTAATTTTTTTAAAGCAATTTCTTTATCAGCTTCTGACATGTCGCTGCCACCAATAATTGCTTGTATTACACTGCCAACAGGAGTATCCCCGGCAATTTTGCCAACCACATCAGGAATTTTATTTAATAAAAATTTCCCAACACCGGTATCTTTAAATTTCTTTTTATTACTCATTTTATTTAATTTAAGCTATAGCTACATATAAATATGTATCACCATTTCCATTTGTCATACCACTTGATCCTGGAATAGTAAATCCAGTTGAATCAAAAGAAAATCCTGAAAATGCTTGTTCTGCTCCATTTGTATTTAATGTTAAGAAAGTATTAGCACCTCTACTCGCGTCAAATAAAGCCCAATCTTCCCCTGAACTAGTAGTACATTTTATTAATACATATCTAGGGGTAAATCCTGTATATATTGGTTGGCTACTTCCACTACCAATATATGTAGACACGCGACTATAACCAGGGATTGATGTAAAACAATATGCCATATAAGTTCTCCCGCTTGTGTTAGAATCCCCATATGTATTATTAAGAGTTATTTTTGTAGCATCTATTGCAAAACCTCCTGTACCTCCTGTGCTATTGGTATTTAAATAAAGATGTTTATTAGAAATAACATTTGTGACACTTGTAATCCAATTACCTGTATGTGATGTACACTTAAAAAACACAATCTCAGGAGGTGTTGAAAGCCCATGCCCTATGGATGATCCACTTGTTCCTGAACCTGTATATTTTATCATACTGAATCCAGCATTTGGATTTGCAACAACTTCAGCCGGTATTGTTCCAGTAGTATTTCCTCCTAAATATCCTGGTTTAGCATAATTTACATTATAAGCGGTTGCATTATAATTTCCTCCAACATCATTAGTTGTATTGTCAAAAGTATATGCAGCTTGACATCCTGCTCCTGTTGGAAAATTAAGAGTAGTATTATTACTCGCTGTTTCTTCATATAATTCAGTTACCTGAGATGCTGTAAGAACAGTATTGTATATTCTCCCTTGATCTACAGCCCCATCTAAAATAGAATACATATAGCTAGGGTACGAACCATAGCTACCAAATGCGCTTATATAAGTAGGTGTAGATGCCATTTCTCTTAAGTCTTGAGTTGCCGCAGCAGCAGTATCTTGTAATACACCATCTAAATACAACTTCATTCCGTCTGTACTTGATTTAGTTGCTACCATGTGGTACCATTGACCTTTGTTAATTGTTGAGGTGCTGTATACACTGTATCCCCATGGTGCTTGATTTAGGTATTCTGTATAAAATCTAAGTTTGTTACTATTAGCATTATCCACAGCAACCCAACCATAATAATCCGTAAAAGTAGTTACTATTGTAGCTAAATTATAACCCGGAGAGCCTGCAGTTCCATAAGCATCACACCTGAACCAAGCTGAAATAGAATAATTATTTTGGAAAACAGTTCCAAAAGTTGGTAATTCAAATGCACTACCAGAACTCCCGGCTCCTCCATTAAATTGTCCTGCATATGTATAATCAGCTCCTTTCCAGTTCCAAGCCACATAATTATAACTGCTGTTATTAATATAATTTTCTGTTCCACTTACAGTAAATCCATCTGTATCAAAAGAATTAATATATTGGGAATCCCATTCTGCATTAGTAGATTCACTTTGGATAACTCTTGCCGAAGTACCATTAAAGCCTCTAATAGAATCTATTAAACTATAAGATCTAGCATCTCCTCTATTTTTAATCCAACTAAAATCTGGTTTAAATCCAACACCTGTAATATTATTTGTTGAATTATTTCCTGCATATAAAACAGTATTAAAGAAATTAGTACCTACAATTGAATCAGGTTGACAATAAACTTCTTTATTAAGGGTATCCGCTTGGGCAGCCGTTAAAGCCGTATTAAATGTTCTTACTTGATCTATAGCTCCAGTAAATTGATTAGCACTACTCGCGCTAGCCGCATTATTTCCTAATCTTAAATAAGAAACACTAGAAGTATCTCCTTGAGTCCAACGTGTTCTTGTTCCCGATAAATGAGATGTACCATCTAAGTAAAGAACAAAAGTATTATCACTAGCCATTGATAATACAAGATTATGCCAATTTCCATCAGTGATAACTGTAGTACCCACAAAAAGTTGGCTTTGCCCTGTTTGACCATTAGTAAAATATAAATTTATATATCCACCGTCTCCTGATCTAAATATTGCATACCCGGTACCTGAAGATGAACTACCCCCTGCATCAGCTAAAAGTGTCCAATCACCATCATTAGTGCTAGTTTTAAACCATAAAGAAAGTGTACTTGTAGGTGGGGTTAAAGAAATAGGCACATCCATATAAGATGTACTATACCCAAATCCTCCAGCAAATCCGAACTTACCTTCAGTGTTAAAGTCTACATTAGTAGCAGTGCCATTATTATTTCCAAACTGGTCAAGAGCATTAGACATTTTATAATATGCATTGCTATTATAGACATCTACATCAATGTAATTATAAGTGGCTGTTGTAGTTGTTTCATTATATAAAGCTGTTACTGTAGCTTGATCTATAGCTGTAGAACCAAATATTCTTATTTGATCTATTTGCCCTGCTATAACACCATTTTCACTTCTATTCCACCTATTACCAAAATAGGTATTATATGTAGGTGTTTGGTTATTTAGAAAATTAGTTGTTGTACCTGAAAGAGACACAGCTCCATCTAAATATACTACAAAAGGACCATTATTAAAACTAAGTACTAAATGGTGCCATACATCATCATTTATATAAGTTGTATTGCCATAAAAATCTTGACTACCGTTTGAACTACGAAAAGTTAAACTTAATTTCCCATTTTCTAAATAAAGTGCATACCCAGTAGTACCACCTATTGTTCCTCCGTTACCTGATATAGGTATTTCTCCAGAAGTATTAGTACATTTTAACCACAATGAAACCGAAAATACAGAAGTATCCCCTTCATAAATACCATTATCTACATATATTTTAGTCCCCGTATCCGCTTGGCTTCCTGAATAAGTTGCCGCATTACCAAATTTTCCTGCACTATATGTTACACCACTGCTAGACGCATTGTATACCCAACCTACATTTGAGGATGATCCGTTATAAGTTCCACCTGTATCTGTCGCATTTCCGTCTAATTGATATAAAGCCGTAGCAGTTGTTGGATAATTTAAAGTTGATGCAGTTGATGTTGTTTCATTTGCTAAATCCGATATTTGAGATGCTGTAAGTGCAGAACTAAAAAATCTAATTTGATCTAATTTTCCTTTAAAAAATCCTTCCGTATAAGTAGTACCAAATACTTGGTATGTAGTGTATCCAATACGGGTGTCAACACTATAATAACCGACTTGCTGTGTAGTTGTGGATACTACTGAGGCACCATCTATATAAAGAGCTAATGCATTTCCTGTACTACCCATAGATACAGCTACATGAACCCACTGATTCAATGGAACAGTGCCCGGAGAAGTTATTCTTGTATATAAGTTACAATTTGTATCAACTGGATAAGGATTATTACAATCTCCATTATGTACAGAAAATTGTAGATTACCCCCTGATGTTACATTAAATGAATATCCTTTACTAGGTCCACTTTGATAATCATAAGTAGATGCTATTACTCTATTAGCTGTATGGGCTGTCATATATATCCATGCAGATATAGTTAGCGCTGACGTTTGCCCCACACTTCCTACTAAAATACCACTACTACTACCATTAAAATCTCCACAGCCCCCAAATTTACCGGCTATATCTAAAGAATCTGTATTGCTATTTAATTGGTAAGTTGCTGTAGTTCCTTTTGTAGTAACTACGGGATCAAATAACTGGTCTGTGTCCGTTGTACACGCAATTCCAAAAGCTGATAACAGACTTTGTCCAAACATAATTAAGATCCTATTTGAGAGCAAGTGTACCAAAATTCAGTAGCACTTACACATGTCATTTGTATAAAATTCTTTACTCCGGCAGTATCATCATAAGTACCTGATATTTTATTAAAGGTACCTGCGGCACCCCCTACATTATAAGTAGTTGTATATGAACCCCCTGCACCTGTTATAACAATTACTTTAGTTACTCCAATTACTGGATTAGTAATATTAATAGTTGTATTAGCGTTAGGTGTTAATGTAAATACTTGAGCTGAAGTATAATCTAAAGCTACAGTAGCTCCTGGAGTTAAAGCTGTAGAAGTTGTAAACTCAGCTCCAACTTTAGTGTTAGTTACACTATCATTAGCTAATTTTGTCCCTGTTACATTAGCATCAACTATTTTTGAAGTTGTGACTGCACCATCATTTAGTACATTACTTGTTACTTTTGTTAAAGCCATTTTTTTATTTTATTAATTTTGTTTAAATGCTGCATAAAGCATAGTATCTCCACTTGCATAGTTAACACCTCCACCGCCTACTTCAATTGTAAAACTCGTAGGTGTAGATGATAAAGTATTACCATTAGTACCTTCAGTTGCAGTAGAATTTGGTTGTAATGATTTGTTTAAACCTCTTGTACTATCAACAATAATCCATTCTTGGTTTCTGTCAATATTTTTTATCATTACAAACCCCGGTTCAAATCCAGTAGTAATAGTTGGAGAACCTGCACTACCAGATGCAGTATATGTGCCAAATGCACTATATCCCGTTATTGCTTTCCAAGAATACATAATAAAATCAGCACCACCCCATAAAACATAACCTCCTTTAACACTAACTAAATCAGATGTTGGTGTTGTATTTGCCCAAACATCGGTACTAGACTGCGAAGCGTTTGTAGAATCAAGTAATATATACTTTCCAGCCCCCATACTTGTATGATATGTTTGCCAATTAGATGTTTGATCTACTGATTTTATTAAAATGAAATCGGGTGCGGCAGATAATCCATGCGGTATTTTTGTTACACCTGATCCAGAATTTAATCTACCTCCCACTATACTAAACCCAGCTGCATTATTTACAGAAGCCGTAACATCTACAGCATCAGCATCACTATTAGTTAAAATTGCACCTAATCCTCCAGCTTTCCAATTATATGTAACATAATCTTCTCCAGTTGTATTCATACCATAGCCTTGCCCACCTGGATCTAAAATTGTTATACTAGTAGCATCAGCAGCGCTTATACCAGCAGTTGGTGCCCAGTTACTTTGCGCACTAGTTGTATTTAGATTTAGTCTGTAGCTATAAGGAATAAGCATACTTCTTACTGTATCGAAATCTACCCAATTCCAAGTTCCATTTCTAGCTTTTATCCAAACTAAATCACTTCTAAATCCACTAGTAACTTGTTGAGTACTGCTGTTCCCTGAATATATTTCAGCTGCAAAACTATTAGCTAAACTTGGTGTTGTTGTTGATGGATCTGCTGCTATTGCAAAATATATATAAGTGCCACCAGAAGCATTATAACTTATATCTGTGTTTATAATTTGAAACCCATTAGAAAGAAAATTTACTGAAACATAAGTACCCTCTGCATTATTTAAATTAGGATATATTTCTTTATCCCTTGGATTATTTGGACTTCTTTTATTATCTATTATTCTCCAGTTTCGCGCAGAATCTGTTCTTTTTATCATTAAAAAAGCAGGTTCAAACCCAACATTTACCATTGGTCCAGCTGAACTTCCATTTCCAACATAAGATCCTGTAGCACTAAACCCTGGTTTTGAATTATAACAATACGCTATATAATCATCACCATTATAATTTCCAAATGTATCACTACCTAAAGTAAAAACAGTTGATGTTGTTGCGGCATTATCAAAATACCCAGCACCTGTTGATGATGCGTCAGCTGTATTTAAAACTAGTGCTGCTGCAGGACTAACATCTTTTTGATAAACTAACCAACCATAACCTGTTCTATCTAAATTTTTTAATATGATTAAGTCAGGTGCAGCATTAAGCCCATGGGCGATAGTTGCACCTCCAGTCCCATTTGCTGTATATTGCACTATTGAAAATCCCAAAGAATTATTAGCAGATATTTTTTTAGCAGGATTTGTTCCGGCTAATGCTGCAGTTGAAGCTGAGCCGTCAATCATAACACTTCCTGAGGTTGGTGCATTACCTGCTCCCGCTGAGTTAGTTGCACTAGGAGTACCTCCAGCTTTAAAGCACCACGCTACATATGTCTCTCCCGAACTATTAGTACCACCATTATTATCAACCGTAAATCCATCAGTACCAAAAGCTGTAAACCCTTCGTAAGGAGCTGTGTTAGTAGCTTGAGCATTAGTTGTATTACTTTCAAGTTGTTTATTTACCCCTCTAATGCTATCATATAAAGCGGAGTTTTCAGCCGAACTTCTTCGTTTGATCCAAACAAAATCTGGTTGAAATCCTACCCCTGTAATAGGATGAGATGCACTAGTACCTGTATATAAAACAGTATTAAAATAATTACTAGGGTTATTATTAGTAACGGTAATACTAAAAGACCTAGCAGAGCTAGTCTGATTTTCGTCATCTGTAGCTGTTATACTAAATGTAGTGGTTGTATCTGCTGATACGGAAGGTGCTGTTCCTGTAATAGCCCCTGTATTTGTATTAAGAGATAAACCTGACGGTAAACTACCTGTAGTTACCGCATATTCTATTGTATCACTGCCTTCTGTAGCTGTAACTTGAAAAGACGCCGCACTTCCTTCTGTAACACTCCCTAAGCTACCTGATGCTGTGGACCATATAGGAACTCCACTATATTGTATAAAGTTAGCTTGTGATGCATTTCCACCATTTGTATTTGTTACTGCTATAGTATATTGGCCGGCTGCTTTAGCTGGAGTTGTAATTGTAATTTGTGTAGCGGAATTAAAAGCAGTAGTAGCTGATGTACCCCCTACAGTACAAGTTATCCCTGTTACAAAACCCGTTCCATTTATAATAACGCTTTCACCTCCCGCAGGATCCGCTGCAGTTTGAGTTCCAGGATAATCTATAGATGTTAATGTAGGATTAGTTATTGGATCATCCCAAGACATACCACCCGTACCATCAGTCTTTAAAAACTGACCATCTGTACCATTGCCTGATACGCCATAAAATTGTCCTGCCTTAGGTTTAGTTTGTGCCATTTATTAACTTGTAAAGTTGAATTGATAATTTCCTACTGTTTTAAATACTGTAATTTTTTCTGATCCTTCAGTAAAAGGAGATCCTGTAGCTTGTGTACCAGATGTAACATTACATGTATATGAAGAAGGATATCTCATAATTACTACTCCAGATCCCCCTGTACCATAACTAGGTTGCACATTCCAACCTAAAGTACTGGCGCCACCGCCACCTCCGGTTCCATCTGTACCATTTTGAGCATCAT
>MDTE01164921.1_pt1 | contig 10914 bp, 11 predicted proteins | sample 811231 | NCBI WGS metagenome assembly MDTE01 (sample SAMN05326651, study PRJNA326480) | marine metagenome | isolation source: seawater | place: Indian Ocean: Red Sea | collected 2010 | reverse complement strand
GTTTCTGGGTGTTTAACGAAGATCGGTTGCCAATAATGTTGAATACCATCGAGGCCGCTTTCAAGGTCAACTTTCTCAAGCATGGTAAAGTTGTATGCTTGAAGTACCCTTCGGCCTCTGAGTTGTTTTTTTAAGTCATCCGGTACGTTCTCATAAGCGAGGTATTGGTTAGCAAATTTTGTATTTCCACCATTCGAAGGTAGTTCAATGGCATGTAATAGAGTGGCCTTGTGTGGCTCTGGTCGATAACTCATATCATGGTGAAACCACATTTCCCCATCTTGCAATGATCCAATGTAGTTTCCATTTTCATCACGTTGATTGGTGACCAGCATTATGCTTCCATCATAGCCATTTGAGACTTCGTTCTGGTTCTCGAGAGGTGTTGCGCGGATACCGACATCCCCAAATTGATTAGCGAAGGCGACTTGTTCGTCTTTGGAGAGGGACTGCCCTCGAAATATCAATACGATATGATCAAGCCAAGCCTGATATATCTCTTTAATTGAATCCTGATCGAGCGGTTTACGAAGATCAATCCCAATTACCTCAGCGCCAATGGGAGCTTTAAACTTTCTAATGTTATATCTCACAAGTTTCTCCGAATTCTTTCATTAGAAATAGGGTTATGCTGCAATCATTTGCTGGCCCAAAAGGGTACACCGCCGCAATAGCCTGCGTTCATTCTCTGGAAAGTCGGTACGAGCGTGGCAAGAACAATAATTATCCCACATGGCCAATTCGCCTTCTGTCCATGAGTGTTCGTAATAATTATTTTTTGATTCGCTGATGGTGTAGAGTTCTTCTAAAATTGCATTGCTTTCGTCGCGGGGTATTCCATCTATTCTAGCTGTCATTAGCCTGTTAACATAGAGAGCGATGCGGCCTGTTTCCGGGTGGCGTACAAAAATTGGCTGTGACAGATTGTGGATACCCGTCAAGTCCCCATCAATATCGACTGTTTGTGTCATGTGATAATCATAAACCTGCAATGCTGTGCGCCCATTCAATTCTTTCTTTAATTTATCGGGTATTAGGTCGTAGGCACGATACATATTAGAAAAACGTGTATTGCCACCAGTTGACGGTATATCTATTGCGTAAAGCATTGTACCCTTGTGAGGTTTCGGCATGTAACACATATCATGATGAAAATACATTTCGCCGTCTGGCAAAGAGCCCACATAACGTCCTTTGTCGTCTTTAACATTAGTAATTAGCATAATACCGTCGTTATAATTTGCACCTTCTGGCCTTTGTTCAGGACGGCGCGAACGTGTTCCTGTATCGCCAAAGTGTTTTGCAAAATTTAACTGTTGACTTTGTGAGAGGTCTTGGTCAGGAAAAATTAAAACAATGTATTTATGCCATGCTTGAGTTAAGGTCTCGACAGTTGGAGCGTCGAGTGGCTTACTAAGGTCCGCACCTGTTACCTTAGCGCCTAATACATCTGAGAGAGGTGTAATGGTAATGTTTGATTGAAGAATGCTTGTCATTTTCACAATGTCCTGTTTACCCCTAATTCCGATATTATAGCTGTGTGCCTGAGGGTTTGCCAGCCATTGTAAATGAATTGTTTTCAGGGATTTCAAGCATGTAATTTGGTAAATTAGAAATGATAGACCTAACATCGGAAACCGATTATCAACTTTTGGGAATCATAAATTGGCTACGGGATAAAAGTGAGCAACAGGATGTGATTGGAGAAGTTTACGATTTCGTCGCTCTCCTAAAGGGTATCAAGCCTGTGTTCCTTCTTGGACGTACCCCCATGCCTGAAGAACTTATTGAAAAAATTTTGAAGTTAGCTTTAGATCTCAAACTTTTTGTTATAGAGGGTTGTCTATGGGACGCGACTGCATATGACCAGTTCCCGAAATGGTATACGGAGTATTGCCGCGGACAAATTTCTGAATTTAAGGCGTGGTATATTTGCAAAGAAGAGAAATTTGCAATGTCTATTAAAAAAATAAATGATTTAGATGGTATACTTTCAATGGATGAAGAAGCGCGTTTGTTGGGTTATCCGGTTTGTTGTGTGAATGCCCATTATAAACGGGCTCACCGATATCATAGAGGAAGCCTGTCTATCCTGAAGCGGTTGGCAAAAGGTAACGAACAAGTGATGCGGGCATTAGCAATGGGGAATGCTCAGCTAGCTCCACAAACAAATGAGGAAATCGAGGATTTCGATTTTGCTTTTCAAATCCACACACCCCATTTAGGAAGTTGGAATATGTGTGACGAATGTAAGAACGGAATTAACTCATCTTCTAATGAATTGGAAAAAAAATATTCAGGTGTCATAGAGATGTTTCTGAAACTCAATCCTATGCAGTAGCTAGTGCTAAATTTGCAGTGGTAATAACGCGAAGTCCTTTGTTTGGATCAACAAACTCTGTCAAAGATTTAGTTACTTCTGCTTTCAATTTTTTCAGACCGGATGAATCTAATTGCTCTAGGGCATGCCTAGAAGACGGACCTCCTGCGGCTAAAGATTCTATAAAATGTTCTGCCGAATTAAAATAACTGTCCATTTGTTTCCGCACTACCGAAATATCACGAAACCCGGCTTTTTGAATAAGGTCACCAATAAGTATCGGGTCGCCAAATGAAAAAGGATGTGTGACTGCCTTTGAGGCCACGCCGTTATTTTCTAATGCTTTGGCAATTGCTTCGTGCGCCGGATTTTTGTTTTTAGGACAGTAGATCGTAAGTGCTAGCTTTCCCCCTTGTTTTAAAACTCTCTTCATTTCTTTCAAACCCTTATCTTTATCCGGGAGAAATTGCAGTAGTTGATTGCCGGCCACTATGTTAAAAGACTGATCCTTATATGGCATGTCTGTTACGTCGCCTTTTTGCCAATCGATCTCATTGTTTTTGTCAAGCATTTGAGCAAACGCAATCATCCCCTCATTTAGATCAATTGCAGATACTGATCCAAATTTTCCAACAATAGATTTAGCATATCGCGCTGCTGCTCCACTACCGCAGCCAACATCTAGCAAACTGTCACCGACTTTTGCTTCTGCATGGTTGACCATTACCTTTGACCAGGGCCCAAATATAGTTGGCACTAAAAATTTTTCGAATGCTTCTGCAGCAGAAGTATCTATTTCGCTTGCGTCAGAATTATAAACCATAAAAAAATCTCTATCGATTTAGTTGACACTATCCCAAACTCTTTCGGGCGGCCCTAATCACAATGATAGAACGAAGTCAGTGTAAAATATTAGGCCGCCTTCTTACGTGAATTTTTTTTCAGCAATCCAGCTCTCTTCATGACGCCATTTAGTCTTTTTTCCAAATCTTTGGATGCTGGCATCATCGGAAGCCGGTGTTCATTTTTTGGCATAATACCAAGCTTTTTCATCATATATTTCATAGGAGTTGGGTTGGTGTCAAAAAATACTGCTTGGTTAATTTCAAAAAGATCATAATGAATTTTTTGGGCGGCCTTCATATTTCCTTTCCATACCTGCTCGCACATCCGGGCGAGTTGTCTTGGCATTAAATTCCCTACAGCGTTCATCAGCCCGCAAGCACCAACTGTCATCATTGGGTACGACAAGTCCTCAAGACCTACAAAGATACGGAAGTCTTTTCCAAAATGATCAATACACTTTGAGACAAATCCAAGGTCATCAACCGCGTGTTTCATCCCTACAAAGTTAGGACAGTTTTTACTTATTTGATCAAGTGTATCTAAGGTAACAGAAACGGCAGCACGTCCGGGAATATGGTAAATCATCCAAGGAAGTTTTGTTCTTTTGCCGATTTCGCTGTAGTAAGCGATGAGCCCGCTTTGAGGGGGACGAATATAATATGGGGTTACAATCAACAAAGCGTTAGCGCCCGCTTTATCAGCGTGCTCTGTTAATATAGCAGTTTCTGCTAGGCTCTGTGAGCCGGTGGCTGCTACAATGGGAATTTTACCATCGGCAGCTTCGATAGCGACGTCTACAATTCGGTTGCGTTCTTCAATAGTAAGCGTGGAAGGTTCAGAAGTGGTGCCATTTACAAGGATACCGTGCGAACCATTTTTGATTTGGAATTCTACTAATCCTGCATAAGCATCATAATCTATACGATTATTCCTAATAGGTGTGATTAGTGGTGGTATAGAGCCTTTTAAAAAAGATTTTGGTAAATGCATCATTGGCTTAACTCGCAATTTTAGCTCGATTGGTGTCAAAACCCGTTTCTGTTCCAAGAACACTCCAAGGCTTCTTTAAGTCTTCTTGCCACAACAGAGATTCCATTACGATATTTAGTGGCTGATCTTGTATCGTTAACTCATAGATTGGGTCAGTACCGGTACTGGCATGATTGTGAACGCCCCAGCCCGGAGCAGTAAGTAGTAAATCACCAGACTGCCACTCGTAGACCTTACCCTCGACGGTTGAACGTCCTTCTCCTTGAAAAATATAGTTCATGGCCGCAGATACGTGGCGGTGCGGTTTATCTACAATACCGGGCGGACGAATTATAATTGTAGCAAAAAAATTGGGTGTTGTACCGTTAGTGCGGCCGGTCATCGGGTTCCATAAAAGGTAAAGACGACGCCCCACGTAGTCGGAGCCAAGTGCTGTTAGTTTATCGAGTTCTGCTTTGACTTTTTTCCATGGCCAATGCAGCGCGTGAGACTGAATGGACTCGGGAGCTATCAGAATTTCATAGGGCATAAGCCATGCACCGTCATCAGTCAGTTCAAATGTACCATAAGGACTTTTTCGCCGCGGGTCGTCTTCAGCAATTTCTCTTTCTTTTTCTTCCTCTACTATTTGAACATCTGCCTGGGGGTCCTCTTCAACTATATGAACGTTCATTTTCTCCAGAAGGGGGGCGTTGGTGTATGTCAATCGAACTTGTAATTCATCAGTATCATTGACGTGTATATAAGTTTGCATTGATGGAAAATTGAAAACATCAAATTGCTCAAAATCTATTCTTTTGCCGCCGACGACCGAGTGACCTGCTCCCTGAATGCAGAAATTAACCTGTGTTGAGTTGTGACGAATAGGACGGGTTTGTTCACCGGGGTTAAGTACTTCAAGAATTGGTCGAATCCCCGGTGCTAAACCCAGCCCAGCGCCGAGCTTGTGTGAGTCTGGGTGAACAATCCAGCTTTGCCGACGGCCATTGTTCGGTGTCGGCATGTTTGATAATCTTTCAATTTCCCCATCAAAGTCGGATTTTTTAACGATGGCTGGCTCCCATAATTCAGGAGAGGCCTCTGTCGTACCTGACTTATCTATAAAAATACCTTTTTGCTCGGCCATGACCGTTCTCCTTTAATGACATTCAACTCCCAAACATTTTGAGATCTGAGTTTAGTTTTTTTACCTTCTGTTCGGCTCAGAGATAAAAACATTTACTACTTGAATACTTTATTTTTTATCGGCATTAAAGACCATTTTAATGTCTTTTATTCTGCTCGGTTTAATTTATTTTTTAATTCCCTGACGTTGTTAGCGATAAAGAATTGATTGATGCCTAATATATCTCCGGTTTTTGCGCACCTGAAAATACTTGTCATGGTAAAAAATCCTCAATTTTAACGGAGTAATAGTTCTTTGGCATTGCACGATCAAAACGTGCTTTATCTTTTAACCTTGCGCTCCAAGGTTTAGTAGCATCAATTGCAACCTTAGTACCAATTCTATACATCGGGCTCATACCGGGAACAATGTCTGAGACATTATCGAGTGACCAGATCCGAGTATTATTAATTTTGGAGACATCCTTAGCGGCATCAACTCGGGTCGTCAGGGACCAGAATATTTGGTTAAGATTGGCGATATCCATATCGTCGTCAATCGCTATGGCGAGTTTTGGATGAAGGTAGGGGCTCGATAGTGCGGCCATTAATGCTGTTTTAGCCTGACCTGCGCTTTTTGGTCTGATCTTTATAATTACGGCCATAAGACCCGACACACCAAGGCACCTTACATCTGAAAGATCCATTCCTCCTTCGACCTTGGAAAGGTGCTCAAACAAGGCGGCCTCAATGCATGTACCCGTGATTGACTGAGGGTCAGTCATGGGTGCCCCGGAGTGCATTCCATAAAATATAGGATCCTTTCTATGGGTGATAGCTTTGACTACGAATACTTCTGTTGAACCTTCTTCTGCATATCCTCCTGTTACTTCCCCGAAAGGACCTTCTTCAGTCATCTCATCAGGTAAGATTTCTCCTTCTATAATTAATTCAGCGTCAGCCGGCACTTCCAGGTCACTTGTCTCGCATTTTACTAATCGGACCGGGTCCTCTAACAAACCTCCAGCTAAAGATAATTCATCGATCCCATAGCGAGTTGTGAAGCCTCCTGCATACAAAATAGCGGGATGTACACCAATCACCATTGCAACTGGCATCGGTTGAGTAAGGGCTTGGTACTTTTGATAAGTCCTCAAAGCGTGACGGGGACATATTAAAAACCCACTACGATCTGGTCCTAAAATCTGCTGTCGATGATATGACATGTTTCGAGTCCCTGTTTCTGGATCTTTGATCACAGCCATACCGGCAGCTATGTAGGGGCCGGGATCATTTTCAGAGGTCCACATGGCAGGAAGTTTGGTTAAGTCAGCGTCATCTCCAGTGAGAATTATGTCTTTTACGGGCGCTTCGTTTGCCTCAATTAAAACTGGTTCTAAGGGTTCTTTAATACGCTGAACTACGGTGGGTATCACTTCATCTTCTGATACGCCTAGACCAATAGCCCATTTACGACGGTCCGTGATAACCTGGCTGGCTATTCGCCAACCAGGAAAACCAACAATGTTAGTAAACAGGGTTGACTTTCCGAATTGGTCATAAGTTTTCCAACCAATAGCTGAAATATTATCGGTTGGACTCGCTGGTTTCTCTACACGAACGAGCTCACCTTGCTGCTCAAGATTCTGAACATGGCCACGAAATGATTGGTCGCGCATTACAGTGTCACCCTAGTTAAGAAAAAAGATTATCTTTATCTTGCTGAGTAGAACAAACGAGTGCAACTGCACGTGTCTGTTCTCTTGATGGTATTGACGATTATTTTTTGAATACATTTTGTTTTTTTTGTAGATCTTTTTTACCTAATTAAAATATATAGATAGCCAACCATTTTCTATATCAGTTTTATACTCTAAAATAATATTTTTTCTGAAAGAGAAAGATATCTAAATGACAACTTCGTTTAATCCACCCATTAGAAAACTTATGGGACCCGGGCCTTCTGATGTTCACCCTAGAGTCCTTGGTGCGATGGCACGTCCCACGATCGGCCATCTCGACCCAGAATTTTCTCGTATGATGGAAGAGATTAAAGATTTGCTCCGATACGCATTTAAAACAACAAATTCGCTGACGATACCGGTTTCCGGTCCCGGTTCTGTAGGAATGGAGACTTGTTTTGTGAACCTTATTGAGCCCGGTGATAAAGTTATAGTTTGTCAAAATGGGGCATTTGGCGGGAGAATGAAAGAAAATGTTGAGAGGTGCGGCGGCACCCCTGTGATGGTCTATGATGATTGGGGCAAACCAATAGATGTTAAAAAAGTAGAGGATGCATTAAAAAATAATTCTGATTCAAAGGCATTAGCCTTTGTTCATGCTGAGACCTCAACCGGAGTACAGTCTGACGCCGCGCGAATTTGCGGGTTGGCAAACGAATATGGAGTATTATCGATAGTAGATGCTGTGACCTCATTGGGAGGAATTCCTGTTCTTACTGATGATTGGAATGCGGATGCTATCTATTCTGGTTCTCAAAAATGCCTTTCATGTATGCCGGGAATTTCGCCCATAACTATTAGTAAAAGAGCGGCTGACGTTATAAGAAGTCGAAATCACAAGGTACAAAGTTGGTTCATGGACTTAAATCTGGTTATGGGCTACTGGAGTGGTGAAGGTTCTCGTGTTTATCATCACACAGCGCCAATTAATCCGCTATACGCCATCCATGAGGCCTTAGTAATGTTGGCGGAGGAAGGTATTGAGCAGGCATGGGAACGCCACGCTAAAATGCATCGAGCTCTTAGAGAGGGGCTAGAGGCTATGGGCTTGTCACTAGTCGTTGAAAAAAAATACCGTCTTCCTCAATTAAATACGGTGGCTATACCCGAAGGGGTAGATGAATCAAAAGTTAGGGCTACCCTATTGTTGCGTTATAATTTGGAGATTGGTGCAGGTCTCGGGGACCTTGCGGGAAAGGTTTGGCGTGTCGGTCTAATGGGTCAAAGTTCAAAAGAGGAACACGTGACCCTGTTCTTGAGTGCCATGGAAGATGCTCTTTTGCAACAGGGCGCTACAATCAAGACTGGTGTTGCTTTGCCGGCTGCACGTACTGTCATTCAATAGTATTAGTCACCCATGGAAACCGAAATATTTAATCAAGGCGGTTATCGCTTTATTCGCGGACCATTTCAATATTCTGGAGGGGTCTCTGCTGAACCGGGATTCTGTATTGAACGAACCAAATTCAAAAACTTAGTGCCAATTAAAATAGGTTTCAAACGTATAGCGGATCATTTGATTGGGATTGGCCGTCCTTTAACCGCACTCTGCGCATGTGAGTTACGTTCGCCAGAGCCATTTACGGAAAAGGGGTTTAATGATTTTAATAGAATATACGTAGAAACGCTCGCAAACTGGGGTATCTTTCATAATGATGAAAATCCAGTCGCGAGGTCTAATGTTTGCCCAGAAGTTGATCCTCCGTTGGAACCATGTTTTGCGGCCTTTTCATACACCGTTCCCGACGTAAAACATAAAACAAGCTTTGTAATTTCAGGTTCCGCAGAAGCACCAGAGGGATTGGGGGGCTATGGTGAAAGAATAATACGGTTAGGCGATCAATCAAGAAATGCGATGCACGAAAAAGCAAAGTACGTCCTTTCTGTGATGGAATCCCGGATGGCCGCTCTTGAGAAGAAATGGAGTGATGCAACCGTAACGCAAAGTTATACAGTTTACAATTTGTATCCGTTTTTAGCGGATGAAATAATATCCCGAGGAGCAGCTAGAAACGGACTCACTTGGCATTATGCCCGTCCACCTGTAGAGGGGCTAGATTTCGAGATGGATGTTCGGGGTGTCCCAACCGAAAAAGTAATTTGATCTTTTTATATCAAGAATCAGGTGCGCCATAGTAAAGCATGACGGTGTGTTTTGCCTCCGCAAAGAATAACCAACGCTCTATCATTGTCCCCACCATAACAAAAATTACGGCAAGTATTGCTCCCGGTATTTTAATCCAAGGTTCAGATTCAACGGTAATTAATGCAAGGCTCCAAGGAATAAGAAAGTAGGTAAAAAATGCCCATCGACGTAATTTCTCTGCGTGTTTTCGAGCGATACTGAATCCCATCTCTTGTTGCACATAATTTTCTTGAGTGTTGGGGGAATCAAGCAGCTTTACTTTACCAAGCTTGCCAAGTCCAGTTGCATTCTCTGGAGGCACCCAATTAGGAGAGGTGTCTAAAAATATCCAATATTTCCGTTTTATCCATAATGCAAGAATTCCCGTGATAACAACAATCATCCCAATGCCTGGTGTATGTAAACCAAATAGATGAGCAAGAAGATTGAACCAAATGCTTCCAGTCCATAAAGAAAACGCGAGATATACCCGAACGGTGTGACGATTAAACCAAGCGCGGACAGTACGAAGTGTGGCATAAATCATAGAAGTGGCGTACACGGTCAGGACGGCAAAAAGTATTGTTAAAACCGCCATCAGCCGCCATGCGCCACCATGATTTTCAAAAATTACCCAGCCTATTGCGAACAGACTAAATGGGAAAAATCCGGCGATAGCTAAAATACCCTCTCGTGATAGCCAGGAAGATCGCCACTGAGATAAAGCCCGCCAGGCTCTTTCTGGATGCCCAAGATGGTATGTGGATGCAAATAACCCACTAACTATCATAGAGAATGCGAACAAAAATCCGGTAAAACCAAACCATCGAACAGGGTCGATCCATTGCGCAGCTGCGAAAAGGCCCATGATAAAAAGTAGACCATATCCGGCTCCAGAAAATGTTGTGAAAAAGATTACAGAATAAGCTGGGTGCATGAACGTTTCTAAACCTTAATTACCTTGTGAGTATTTTATCAATCCAGCGAAATAGACCGCCGGCTTCTTCATTCTCTGTTCGGGCCGTAACTGGTGTAAGACGTTTTGGCGTTTTGTTCTCATAGTCCGCACTTTTAGGTCGAGGCGGTAGATATTTATTTACTGGTTGGTAATGTAATTCTGGCATGAGATCGTAACCCTGGCGTTCTTCAACCATCCGAGAAACCTCAGAATTCGGATCGCCAAGGTCACCAAAATGTCGCGCGTTAGCTGGGCATGTAGAAACACAAGCTGGCACTCGATCGGTCTCTTCAAGATTTTCATTATAAATCCGATCTATGCACAAAGTACATTTTTTCATTACACCAGAATCGCCGTCATATTCGCGTGCTCCGTAGGGACAAGCCCAGCTGCAAAGTTTACAACCAATACAAATATCCTCATTAACGAGCACAATGCCATCTTCGGCTCTTTTATATGAAGCGCCTGTTGGACAGACTTCTACGCAGGCAGGTTGTTCACAATGTAAACATGAGCGCGGAAAATGTACTGTTCGGCTATCTGTTCCTTCCCCACACTCAAATGTATGGACGCGATTGAACCAAACACCATCTGCATTTGCTCCAAATGGATCGTTATCGGGCAGCGGAGCTGAATGACCGCTAGTATTCCACTCTTTACAGTTCACAGCGCAAGCATGGCAGCCAACACAAATATCTAAATCGATAACTAGACCAAGCTTCTTGCCGGAGGTGTTTTTTGGAATGTCAGTCATTTAGATTTTTCGGGCCTATGATTTTTGGAATACATTCGTCCATATCGTAAAATTTTTGGCCTCTTGGGCAAAGCC
>MDTE01164202.1_pt1 | contig 10914 bp, 11 predicted proteins | sample 811231 | NCBI WGS metagenome assembly MDTE01 (sample SAMN05326651, study PRJNA326480) | marine metagenome | isolation source: seawater | place: Indian Ocean: Red Sea | collected 2010 | reverse complement strand
TGAGCCTGAGTGGGAAGGACATGTAACTTTGGAATTCTCCAATACAAGTAACTTACCAGCAAAAATTTATGCCGGTGAGGGGGTAGCACAAATGATTTTTCATGAATCAGACGAAAATTGCAGTGTTAGTTACAAGGATAGAGAGGGGAAATATCAGGGGCAAACCGGAGTGACTTTACCCAAAACTTAGAATTTTTACTGGATCAATTGAAGTTCTTCTTGAAGGTCTTTTGTCATCAACTTTCAGCAAAATAAAATCTAGATTTTTAGCAAAATAATATTTTGTAGTTCTATTTTCAGTTTCTCGTAGTACAACATAGCATGGATAATTTACGTCTTTGATAGTTAGAGTCTCTTCGCCAGTGACCTTAAAGTCATTTGAATAGATTTCGCCATCATCAAGTTTCAAAATATCTAAACTGAATTCGGTAATACCTTTTTTTAGGTTTGATCTCATTTTCATAGCCATTGATAAGGGATCAAGTGGGATTACACCATCTTCAATAGGCACCATCCAAATTACATTGCCAGTTGATTTAATTGTAAGATCTTTGTAATCAAAATTAATTATTTGAATGCCTGCTTCACGCTGAAAGGGAGCTTTGATTTGTTGCGTGTACGATTGAGGAAAAATTTTTTTATTCCCAACTCGAAGGCTTGCTGTTTGATTCAAAGAAGCATTAAGAAGGGAATTTTTACCTTCAAAGGTAATGGCATATTCGTTTGATGATTTAGTTTTTTCAAATTTTTTTGTACCTTCAAGAGAGGCAAAAGGAAAACTAATGTCGAATCTTATTTCATAATTTTCAAAATTATCTGATGCATTAAGTGAAGCACCAAATAAAAGAGTATTAAAAATTATAAGTCTTGTAATAAATTTCATTTTGTTTTTCTATTTCTAAAGTTGCAAACTTATTAACGATATAAGGGAGTAAATCATGCTCGATTTTATGAATTCTTTCAATAAGTTTTGCGATATTTTCTGATTTTTCTACTTTCAGTTTTCCTTGGGCAATAACCTTACCAGCATCAAGTTCATTATTTACAAAATGTATTGTGACACCATGAAATTTATCATTATTCTCAATAACTTTTTTATGCGTGTCGAGCCCTGGATATTTAGGGAGCAAAGAGGGGTGTATATTTATTATTTTATTTTCAAATCTATCAATGATAATGTTTGTCAAAATCCGCATAAAACCAGCAAGCACAATCAAATCAGGCTGCATTTTGATTAGAGAATCTAAGACTCTTTGATCAAATTCTTCTCGCGATAAAAACTCTTTGTGATCGATAATTTCACAAGGAATAGAATGATTTTCTGCTCTTTTAATTGCAAAAGCATTAGGATCATTACAAATTACACCAACAATATTTCCCGCAATATGGTTTTCAATGCAGTTATTAATAAGTGCTTGAAGATTTGAACCATTTCCAGAAACAAGGACAACAATCTTGAACATTATGTAAAGAAAATATTTTGATTATCTTTTTGATTAATAATTTTGCCAATTACATGTGCTTTTATGTCTCTATCCTCCATTATTTTTTGAAGGTTATTTATTTCGTTGGGAGCGATGACAATCGTTAAACCAATACCACAGTTGAAAATGGTTTGCATATCAGTATCCGAAAGGTTTCCACTAGTTTGAAGCCATTGGAAAAATTCGGGTAATTTCCATTTTGAATAAAAGATTTCTGCTGCAAGATGCTTTGGAATAGATCGGGGAATATTCTCTACTAATCCACCACCTGTTATATTTGCTATAGATTTAATATTGATACTATTTTTTAATTCGTCAATCAAATTTGGATACAAATATGTGGGTTGCAATGCATGCTCAATCCACTTTTGCTTATCAGCATCACTCTCATGATCGAGTATTTTTCGAATTAGTGAATAACCATTAGAGTGCGCCCCACTTGAGTCAATACCAATAATTAAGTCATGCTCAGCAACACTTTTTCCATCAATAATTTTTGTTTCATCTACAATGCCTACACAAAATCCTGCCAAATCAAAATTATCATTCACATAGTGACCGGGCATTTCTGCAGTCTCACCACCCAGCAAAACACAGTTAGAAGATTTGCAAGCATTGGCAATGCTTTCAATAATAATTCTTGCCTGTTTAACATTAAGTTTAGAAGTAGCAAAATAATCTAAAAAAAATAAAGGCTTTGCTCCACAAGTAATCAAATCATTAACGCACATACCAACTAAATCTTGCCCAATGGTGTGCAATGAATTGTTAGCCAAAGCCAAGGAAACCTTAGTTCCTACCCCGTCAGTACATGCCACAAGAGTAGGGTTTTTTATATCTTTAGGCAGAGAAAAAAGTCCAGCAAACCCCCCAAGATCTGTTAAAACATTATTATTAAAGGTATTTTTAATTGGTCCTTTAATTTGTTGGACAAGTTCATTGCCAGCATTTATGTCAACACCAGCTTTTTTATATGGATCATTTTTCATTGATAGTTTTTTTCACTAAAATGTCATAGATGAAATACTTTTTATCTCACATTTCTTTTTGCATATTCATTATCTTTTCAAATCTAACTTTTGGAAAGGAATTTAATAAACTTTTTGAGGTAAATATACAAATGGAACCCACAAAGATTCCATTTGAGTCTCAAGTAGATTATGCATTTGAAGCGCTCTTAGTGAAATTGCTTGGTCAAGAATCAGAAGAAATTGTTTTTGAAATTCTATCTACAAATAGATCAGAGGATTTTCTTTTAAGCTATGCCTATTCCAAAATCAATGAGTTAAGTTTTTTAAATGCAAAGTTTAACCAAGATTTTGTAATTCAATCGTTTCGAAGTTTGGACATTGAATTTGTTCCTCAAAATAGACCGGTAGTTTTATTTGATGTAATTATCGATAACGGATTTGCATCACCATATGTTCTCACCAACAGCAAATCAGAAAAAAGCATTAATCAAAGTATCCAAAATATCTTAGAGCAAGTGAGTGAGGAAAGAGGTATTTTTCTAGAATTGCCTGTTGATACTCTTCGACCAATACAGGATGAGAAACTACAATTTGAAAAGGTTAAAAACTTTTACTCCGAGTATGATTATGATTTTCTAGAAACAATATTAATTCAAAGACAGGATTTAAATGAGTGGGTGCTATCTGATAAAGAAGTCAATTTATCATTTAAAAATATTGATTTGCTTCTTGAATACTTTCAAAATAATTTACAGGCAAATATATACAACTATCTCTCAGCATTTAAAGTTTCTAACGACTCTTATCAAATTGAAATTGTATTCTCAAATATCTCAGATAAAAACACTTTTGAATCATTATTAGATTTTTTAAATAAGAACCTTGTTGTGAAAGAATTTTCTATTAAAAAGTTTGTTACGAACACTCTCACCATAGAAATTGAATCATATGGCCAAGTTGATCAATTGCTGAGCTCCTTGTTGTTTTATCAAAATATAGATGATATTTATTTTGATAGAGAGTCAAATGTAATATTTTCTCGGTTAGGAACCTGATGTGAATTCGTTAATAGCTCTGCCAAATATAATTTCACTTTTTAGAATGTTTTTGGTCTTACCTGCTTGTTTAAATATCATTGATCATAATTTTGGCACTGCATTATTATTCTTTTGTCTTGCAGCAATCAGTGATGCATTGGATGGTTTTCTGGCAAGGTACCTAAATTTGCAAACCAATTTAGGAAAAATTCTTGATCCAGTTGCAGATAAATTACTTTTGGGCGGAGCAATTGGATGTTTATGGTTTATTTCGGAAATCCCTCTTTATGTTTTTACTATTTTTATCGCAAGAGATTTACTAATTTTATTAGGTGCAACTTATGAAATATCTTTAACAGATAGAACTCCTACTCCAAACCTGTTTGGAAAATTCACGACAATCTGCCAGATGATTTTGATAATAAGTATTATGATTAATGCAACTTTTTATGGAAATTTTAATTTTCTTATAGCACATATTATCGTTTGTTCTGTAACTATCATAAGTTTATCTAACTACTTTGGATTTTGGATTTATAATAATTTCATAATTAAAAATGACTAAAACTAAACAATCCATAGTCGATTTCCCTTTCAATCATGATGCGTCATTGAAAACTTTCTTTGTCTCAAAGCAGAACACCGAATCAATCAAAGCTTTAAATGCATTTCTTTCAAATAATGAACATGAAATTTTTTTAAATGATGAGGCAAGTTCTGGTAAGACTTATATTCTGCATGCTTTATGTAATGATTTTCGAATGTCAAAAGGTACTGATGCTTTTTATGTCTCATTAAAAGATTTCAAAAAATTACAACCAGAATTACTTGATGGATTAGCAAATTTTCCATTAATTTGTATAGATGATGTCAATTTCATCTCAGGGCAGAGCGATTGGGAAGTTGCTTTGTTTAACTTGATTAATGAAGTAAATCAAAAAAACACAAAAATTATTTTAAGTGGCAGGGCCAACGATTTAATTTTGTTTCCAGATTTGTTATCAAGAATTAAAAAAATGAATCGTCTTGAACTTAGAGGAGTTTTAGATGAAGAGATTTTAACTGCATCTCAAACGATCATTCAAAACTTAGAGTTGCATATTTCAGAGAGAAGTTTGAAATTTTTAATTCTGCGCAGTAAGAGGGATATCAACGAGATCTATCGAAATTTGGTAAAGCTTGATAAAGCATCCATTGAAAAGAAAAGAATAATCTCGATTGATTTAATTAAAAGCGAACTTAATTTGTAATTGCCCTACAATCAAAACAATAAGCAAGTGCATAGTATCTTTGATCACTTTCAAAAATTTTCATAAGACCTAGTGGAAAATCTAAATTCCGGATCATTGGCAACTTTTCTTTAACTTTTAATAACAATGATAATTCAAAGTCAAAACTTTCATCATTTTGATAAGTAATCACTTTGTAATCCTCTAGTTCTAGTTTTTCTGCCATCGCCTCAATAGTCGCATCTAAATCACCTAATTTATCAACAAGACCAAGTTCTAGTGCGGCTTGTCCAGACCAAATCCGTCCTCCCGCAATTGGGAAAACATCATCTTTAGCCATGTCTCTATTTTCTGCTACTTTGCTGACAAATTGATCATAAAAATTTTCGGTACTCAGTCTAAACAGATCATCTGCCTGTTGCGTCATACCTCTTCTCAAATCACCGTCTCTTGCAGCTTGTGTTAAATCGGTGCCATCATAATTAATTCCTGCCCAAGATTCTAATTCTGTAGTCACAGGCACAATGCTATAGACACCAATGGAGCCTGTTAATGTTGTTTCCTCTGCCCAAACTTCTTCAGAGGTAGTCGTAACCCAAACGCCTCCAGATGCCGCAATGTCTCCCATAGATGAAAAAACCGGTCTATCTGTACTTTGAAACTCTTCCAACGCATTGGTGATCATTTCCGAAGCATAAACATCTCCTCCTGGACTATTAACCCGTAATACAATCCCAACAACATCATCATCATCGCGAGCCGTACGAATATTGTTTACAATTGAATCAGACCCAGCAATATCGAAAGAAATATTTCCAGTCGTAATAGCTCCTTCTACATTAATGACAGCAATTTTATTTTTTGATTTATTCTTTTTCGTATCTAGTGTAGAGAGATATTCCATCTCGTTAATGCCATCGGGCCAATCAAAGGAATCAGCATCACCATAATTTTGATTTATGTAACTTTTGATTTCTTCTTTTGTCAACAATTGATCTACTAACTGTGCTGCAAGCGCTGCTCGATTAGCATCTCCACCAGCATTAATGACTAAATCAGCATAATTGTCACCATAGCTTTGGATGCTACCTGCTTCTAATTCTCTTCCTTGTTCCATTTTAGTTTTAAATGATGACCAAATTGGATCAATAAACTCTTGCCAGGCAATCTTATCATTTTCAGACATGTCATCTCTGGTGAAGGGCTCAGGACCACTCTTAAAATCTCCAGCTGCATATACATTCATATTAATCTTTAAGTTTTCAAATAGACTTTTTTGATATTGCCTTACTCTAGAAAATCCAAAAGGTTCAATGCTTCCATATGATCCTTTTTCAAGAATTAATTCATTAGCTTGCGATGCCATAAGATATCCAGAAGTTGATAGACCACTTGTCACCCCAATGATGTAGGCACCATTTTGTCTTGCTTCATAAATTGCATCAGCAATTTTTACTGCTGATGTCCAATATGCACCGAGGCCATCGACATCAAGATAGATAGCTTTTAAATTTTTATCTTTTCCAGCATTATCGATGATCTTTAAGAGATCATCTAATTCGATTTGGGATGGGGAGGTTGAAAAATAGTCACTAAAAGGATCATTCGATTCCACTGCATTATCGACAACAAACCCACTTGGCTCAAGATAGAGTATTTGCCCTTTAGTTTTGACACTCTCCTCGCCAGTGAACATAGAGGCTAAGCCACCCAAAAATCCTAAGGAAATAGTCAGCAGAATAAAGACAGTAAAAATATTTAATAAGACCTTTCTAGATTTCTCTAAGAAATTATCTACCCAGATAAAAATTGTTTTAGATTTAGACATTTAGTAATTCTATGGGAAAAGTCTAAATAACAAAAGGAGAAAATTTATATCGAGCGAATTTTTTTAGGCGCCAAAGCCACATTAATAAAAAGAAAGACAATAAAAATAAAAATAAAAATATCAATTACAGCAGGAGTGGACATCCCAAATACCCTCAGTGAAGCAAACATAAAATAAATGAGGAGTAAGAAAGCAAACGTTTGAAAATAGCGAATATCCAAACTTCTAAGAAGAAAAGCATATACTATGAGAGGTGCGCTCCAGAGCAAAAAAACAAAAATTGGTATTGAAAATATAAACTTTGCTACCAATTTAAGAGAAACAAGAATAGACACTAAAATGATGGTCGATTGGGGATATTTAAAAAAAACATTCATGATGAAAATTCAACCTTTAATAAACTCATTACGTATGCTTATCATTATGCTCTTGGTCAGTGCTTGTAGTAAAGGGGATATAAAATTTTTCGACGGAAGTACTGCGTATTCAGATGAATTAAATAAGCACTGGGTTGTGATTAACTATTGGGCTGACTGGTGTCCCCCTTGTCTCAAAGAAATGCCTGAAATTGTTGAATTCTCGGATAACAATCCAGATATTTTTGTTTTTGCTCACAATCCAGATGATCTCGATGCAACTTATCTAGGACCAATTATTAAAAAATTTGGGGTGAATGTCCCATCTATTACAACGTATCCAAAAGATATTTGGGGGATAGATAAGCCTCAAACCCTCCCGGCAACATACTTTATCAAACCTAGTGGTGAAGTTGTTCTCAGTTTATTCAAACCACAGACATTAGAGTCACTTCAAACTACTCTGGATTCTCTCCAACAAGAGTATCAATAAACCCATCTTCTATTAACTTTTCTGGATTTACACGATTACCATTGAAGTAGACAGTCCAGTGAAGGTGGGGTCCGGTGACACGTCCGGTAGAACCCACAGTGCCAATTTTCTCCCCTTTAGTTACATATTGCCCAACCACAACATCGGTTGAATGCATATGACTGTAAGAGGTAAAAATAGAACTACCATGATCGAGAACTATAAAATTTCCAGCATAAAAAAAGTTATCCACCAAAATGACTTTTCCATCAAGAGGAGCAATAATCGGGTCACCAATCTCTCCATCCAAATCTAATGCTAAGTGGGGTGCTCTCGGGAGGTCATTGATAAATCTTTTTTTCCCGTACCGACTTGTTATGACGCCTGTAACAGGCCGTAAAAAATCTACCGAGTGAGCTGTAAGATTAGATTTACGGGATAAGACACTTCGCAGTTGCTTTGATTCTTGTGCGCTTCTTTTTTGATCTTCTGCGCTTGGGGTTACCAAAGCAGTATTTGTGATGGTAATTCTTGATTCCCCAAAATCAACTGGATTTACTGTAATCTTAAAGTCAAATATTGAGAGTTCAGTTTGCACATCTACATAAGGCAATCCATACAAATGAAACTTTTGCCCGTTTGTCGAAAAAGTTGGCATGGTTGTGGTCTCTCCAGTGACTGGAATTGCAATGAATCCTCCCGATTCACCAACAAAATCTTTTGCTCCAACCGAAATTGCGAAGAGACAACAAAAAGCAAAATACTTCATGTTTTTTTGACGATCGAAGTCACCGAATTTTTTGCGAATCTCGTGGTGATTTTATCTTTATTTTTAAGTTGGTCAGCATCGGAAACAATTTTGCCTTGTGCATCAGTCACAATCGAATACCCTCGATCCAACACACTGATTGGACTCACAGTTTCAATTGCTGATGCTACCAATGCTAATTGATTTTTTACTTTAACAATCTTGTTACCCATATGTTGGTGCATCTCACTGGATAATGTTTTCAGATGATTCTTTGAATTTACAATATTATGCTTAGGTGTATTGATAAATAATGAAGATTGCTTGTTTGTGAGCCTTAACGTTTTGGATTTTATGATATTTACCAATTGCATTTTGAGTTGCTCACCTAAAAAATCGAGTTTGGTTGCTTGTTCTTTCAGTGCTGCTTGCGGATGTTTTAAATTGCTTTGCAGGTAATCAAATTCTTGTGATTTAATATTAAAAATGTTTTCAATATTTTGTTTAAGAGTTTCAATATATTTCTGTAATCTATTTTCCAAATCATAATGAGATTGTGTAATGAGTTCAGCAGCAGCCGTCGGTGTTGCAGCCCGTAAATCAGCTACATAATCACCAATGGTCCAATCAATTTCATGACCCACACCGGAGATAATGGGAATAGGGTACTCGAAGATTTTGCGTGCTAACAATTCATCATTAAAGCAAGATAAATCCTCATATGAACCACCACCTCTGCATAATAAAATACACTCAATTGGCATCTCATTATTTTCTTTGTTATATGCCAGAACGTTATCCAAAGCATTAATTATCGATCCCGGAGCATGATCTCCTTGCACCAGAGCAGGACTTACAGTAACGGTGATATTCCGAGCTCGTCGTCTGATGGTAGTCAAGATATCTTGCAATGCTGCTGTTGTTAAAGAGGTTATTACAGCAATATGTTGTGGCAGCTCGGGCAAGGATGCTTTTTGTGTTTTCTCAAATAAACCCTCTAATGATAATTTCTTTTTTAATTCCTCGAACTGACGATACAAATCACCCACACCCGATAGCTGAATGCGATTTGCAATTAATTGATAATCACCTCGCTTGGTAAATAAACTGACTTTTCCCATCACAATGCATTTATCTCCATTCTTTGGAGCAAAGTTTAGTCTTGCATTCACTCCTTTCCACATCGCACAACCAATACTTGCATCATCGTCTTTTAATGAGAAGTACATATGCCCTGAGCTATGGTGATTAAAATTTGAAATCTCTCCAGAAATAGCTACATTATGAAATTTACTTTCTAAAATATTCCTAGCATTAAGATTTAATTCACTTACTGAGATTACTTGAAGATTTTCATCTAAAATACTGGTCATAATATGAGTATATCCTATGTCCTTTTTAATTAAATCTAATTATTTTATTTTGCTTGTAATCGGTGCTGCATGTATTGGTTTGGCTCCAATTTTTGTAAGGTTAAGTGAGTTAATGCCGTCATGGATTTTATTTTGGAGGATGTTCCTGGCACTTCCTTTTTTAATTTTGATAAATCTCTTGTGGAATAAAAAAATTTTTTTTGTGATCAAAGAGCCCTCTCAAACTCTATTGATAGCTTTTTGGGGGAGTTTTGCTTTTTCACTTGATTTAATTCTATGGCATTACAGCATTCATATCACTTCGATTGCCAATGCCACTATTATTATTAACATTGCTCCCATTTTTGTCGCAATGATTTACTTTGTGTTTTTTAATGAGAAATTTTCCATACATTTCTTCATAGCTTTAATCACCACGTTTATAGGAGTCTTTGGTCTCATCTTTTTTTCCTCAAGTTATCAAGAAGGAAGTTTGTATGGAGATCTAATCTGTATTCTTGCAGCTATGTTTTATGCCATTTACCTAGTTATGATCTCTCGTCTTGGCCATGAGCAAGCGTTGACCGTCATTTTTTTAACAACCTCTTTTTGCTGCTTTTTTGCTTTTCTTAGTGGATTGTTTGAAAATTCATTTATACCTCAAGCACCTTTGAATGTCTTAGAGTGGGTAAATATGCTCAGCCTTGCCATAATTTGTCAGGTTATAGGTGTGTTCTTAATTACATTTAGTATTGCTCGCATTAATGCCTCTGCTGGATCAATTGGGCTATTAATGCAACCGGTAACTGCGGTTTTGTTTGCTGCTTTTATTTTTGCAGAGTATCTTTCATTAATTCAAATTATTTTTGCCCTTATTGTTTTTTCAGGAATTTATTTAGCTCGAAATCTAACCATAAATTAGAAGCTCAATCGCAAATTAGGGAGTTATGAATATAATTTTTCCGATTTATCATTTACATATTAAAATATAATCTATGAGTGTCATAGCAAGAATCCTTTATTTTATTTTTTTTAGTTTTTTAAATTCATATTTTAATAGTCAAGGTTTTGGGCTTGCTGCGACAATTGTTTTTATTTTGGCATTTGTTGCTGTAATTCCACCTTTATCTAAACTAACCAGATTTAATGTGGTCCATCATTTTTTCTTTGGCAGATTTTTTGAAGCAAGTACTCAAAATGAAGCTGGGGAATCTGATGAAAAAGTTTATTCTGAATCTGTTGTTGAGGATGAAACCAATGAAGAAAGTAGGCAATCCAGTGTCAAAACTGAAGAAGCAACTATTGCAGAAAGCAAAAATGTTAAGCAGCTAATTATGGAGTCCCTTGAGGGTGCTCTGAAGGAGTTCATCTCAGATCCACCGGATGAAGCATATTCAAGTGGTGACGGGTACTTTAGTTGGTATATAAATATACGTG
>MDTE01109347.1_pt1 | contig 10914 bp, 8 predicted proteins | sample 811231 | NCBI WGS metagenome assembly MDTE01 (sample SAMN05326651, study PRJNA326480) | marine metagenome | isolation source: seawater | place: Indian Ocean: Red Sea | collected 2010 | reverse complement strand
TTTGCAGTCTGCAGGCACACATAAAATAAATTATAGTTACAATTGTGGCACAATTGATTTATCGCAATGCTTAAAATTAGACGACGATACTGAGAATGTCAGGTTTTGGCTACAAACGGAAATTTGAGTGCACAAGTTTCAGTGTATTAATCCACTGTACCTGTAGCACTTTGAATGACATTGAGGCAGTGATTACCTATTTTCTCTAACTGATTATTAATATCAATTTGAAGCATTTCACGTTTGAGGTCACCGTCTTCTTGCATCCTAGAGAGAGACGCTTTATTCAGACTGCGCCTCATATCATCAACGCTAGATTCAAATTCTTCAGCTTCCTTAAGAATGTTTAGAGAAATTGGTGGTGTTATGTTTTTGCGGGTGAAGTCAAGAAACTCTCCCACTATGCGAGTAAACCTTTTGAGCGCTAATGTGGTATCGTCAGAGAATGGATTGTGGCCTTTGCGGTTTCTTCGGTCAGTGAGCATGACGAGCCGGTGAACGCAGTCGCTGGCCTCCTCTAACTCTGATACAATTCGTATCATTGAGCTCACATCATCCGCGTTCCGTTGACTCAGTTCTGATGCGGATAAGCGAACAAGATACTGAGTAATGTCTGCCATGCATTGATCAGTGGCATTTTCAAGCCCTTTGGACTTTTCGACGGCAGGAGTCAGATCAATGGTCCTATTATCAGAAAACATTTTTTCAAAATCGTCATACATTTCGAGGGTGATATCGGCCATTCCTTCGACTGCGTTTTGAACTTCGGGAAGGTTCATTTCCCCAACTTTCATGAGATTTTGTGTTATAAAATGAAGGCGCGAATCGGATTCCTTTTCATCATCCTTGACCCATTTAGTGACAAACTTTGCTATCCAGGGGACGAAGCCAATAAGAAGGCAGATGTTTATGAAGTTAAATGTGGAATGGAAAATTGCCAGATTGAACCCTATTGGAGTCGAATGTTTCTCAGTTCGAAATGAATCGGGGAGGCTGCTGCCGATCGACTCGACCATTGGTATGAAGGCATAGAATGCTGCAAGCATCCAGGCAACACCAAGGATGTTGAAAGTGAAATGGGCACGGGCAGCTCGTTTAGCATTGGTGTTTGCACCTAATGAGGCGAGATATGCAGTCACTGTTGTGCCGATGTTTTCACCTAACACGATTGCACAGGATTCCTCAAACCCAATCCAGCCGTTCAGTGCTAATGTAACGGTGATTGCCATTGCAGCTGATGACGACTGAACAGCAATAGTTAGTAATACGCCACCAACGAGGAACATTACCAGTGAAAGGTAGCCTTTTCCGCTGATGTTTTCTATGAAAGCTCTCCAGCTCTCTGCCTTTTGAACTATTTCAGGTTCAGTGCTCGCAAGCATGCTCTTAACGTCTGGCACTGCATCTTTGAGGGCACCTAACCCATAGAAGAGAAGGCCGAAACCTATCAAGATCTGACCAATGTTTTTCCATTTGCCTTTACCAATGAAAATAAAAGGGGTTCCAATACCGATAATAGGTAAAGCAACATTAGCGAGACTGAATTTACCGACTACAGCGATGATCCAAGCAGTTAGTGTCGTGCCAAGGTTGGCACCCATAATTACTCCAATTGATTCGACTAGAGTTAATAGGCCGGCATTACAAAAACTTACAACAATGACCGTAGTTGCTGAAGAGGATTGAAGTAAGCAGGTCGTGAGAAACCCTGTCCCAACACCAGCGACGCGATTATGGGTCATAGTTGCCATCACTTGGCGCATTTTTTCTCCAGCGGTTTTTTGAATCCCCTCGCTTAGGACTTTCATGCCATAGAGAAATATGCCGAGGCTTCCAAGAATGATTAAAAAGGTCATTGGTCTATTTTATATTCTGATTGGTAGATATGACATTAAGGGCTGTCAGAACATTACAGCAATGTCACAAATGTGACGAAACCGTCACATTTGTGACGTAAGCAATACATATCTGACAGATCCGCCAGATGAGTGACGAATTTGGCAACTAGCATTATTTATAATTTATAGTCGCAAAAGGTGCATTCTCATTTCAAATGAAGGAGCTCAACTGTTTAAAAATGCCAAAGTTTAGCAATTAACAAAAAAGGGCCAGCAAACATGTTGCTGACCCTTTTTCGGTTGAATTGATAGAGTGAAATGAGGATTGGCTACCTAAAATATTTATTATTAGAAGTAAAGTCGCAGTCCAGAGAATAATGTCCACCCACTGTAGTCGCCACCATCATTGCCTCCGTTCATATCAGCATACTCAATTCCGGTCATCAGTTTGAGTTTGTGGTCGTTAATGTAGTAATTTAGGCCTAAGTAATAGGACTGGTAGTCTTCGCCATATCCGCTGTTGGTTAGACTCGCTTTTCTTTCGTAACGTTTTTGTGCGCGTAGGCCATCTCCATCACTACTGGCATAAGTGTATCGAGCGACTAATTGTAACTTGTCACTAATATCATATGTTGGAAGAAGGACGATCCCATATGCATCATCGCTGTAGCCACCGGCATGTATTAGATCTGTGTTGAGGGTGATAGCTCCTTGACTCAGAGAATGATTTAAAGAAATTGAGTTTTTATAGGGCTTGGCGGCATTGTTTGCTTCATCCCTATTATGGAGTAAATCAAGTCTCCAAGCTGCTTTATCAAAATCTGAATCTTTCGAATAATCGTAACCGATGCTGGCTAATGCAAATTCTCCAGAATCATCAAAATCACCAAATTCTTCATCAATGTTTCCATTATAAATCCCGAGAATATAGCTCCAGTTTTCGATCGAACCGCTAGCACTAATGCCTGTGGTTTTCTTTGGCGCCAACTGATTGACAAGAAGAGAACGCTCAAATGTTAGTATTTTCCTAGATGACGTAGACCACTCGTAAGACCAGGCAACCTTTTGCTTACCTATAGTGACATTCAATGCGTCGTTTCCCTGATATTTGATGTATGCTTCCTCTAGGCTTTTATAGAAAGGTGAAAAGTCATCATTTACATTGATTTCACCTTTCAGTTTCCAGTCGCCACCGAACACTTTAGCTTCGGTTCCAAGACGGAACCGACGAGTCTCCGAATCACTCCAGTCACCTTGATCAGAATTCAAGTCTGCATATTGCCATTGGTATCTACCAACTAGCTTTAGATCGTTAATTAATGACGAATCTGAATCAGAGTAGAGTTGAGGAATGTCCCAAAGATCTTCCAATGAGCTTGAATTGTTATTTTTTAAAGACGATTCGCCAGCAATTAATGTTATTGGAATCAAAGCAAAGCTTATCGTGGTGACTAGATAGCTCAAAAATTTATTTGGTGTTTTCATAACGGGTTTAATTTTTTTATATAAGGTATTTGGAGTCTTAGTGCGATTGCAATTAATGAATTGTCATTAAAGCAAAAGTCATTTTCTTATCAATAATTTATTTTTTACGGAAATGACATCTTTGTGTCTAGCGTGTGACATAACTGTCACCTAATTAACATGTGGATTTCAGAGTTCGTCACTATGTTGATAAAGAATATAAGTCAAAGCTAGACGGTATTCTCATTAATTACCAGTTTCACGGAAGTGTCACATTATTGTATTCGATGAAAATAAAATTGGGGATTAAGAAATGCTATAGACAGAAATCTCTTAGAATTCCAATTAAAAAAATATGAAACAATCGATTAAACTTATTACAACTGGAGCAGCAATTTGTATCGCACTCGCATCTTGTGGGCGTGGAGATAAAGGTGGTTCTTCAATTAATATTAACGGATCTGATACTATGCTTCAGGTCGGTTTAGCATGGGCAGAAGCTTATAAAACCGTAAAGCCAGACGTTGGTGTAACTGTCAATGGTGAAGGTTCCGGAACAGGTATCAAAGGTCTCATTAATGGGACCATCAGCATGGCGCATTCGAGTCGAGAAATTAAGGATAGTGAAGCTTCAATTATTAAAGAAAAGTACGGCAAAGATCCAGTGGCGCACATTGTTGGTTATGACGGAATAGCGATCTTTATTCATAATGATAATCCAGTAAAATCTCTTTCTCTTCCTCAATTGCAGGCAATATGGGGAGAAGGTGGAAATATCGAAAATTGGAATCAAGTCGGTGGCCCTGATGCTGAGATTCAGCGTGCTGGCCGAAGTAATTCATCAGGAACTTATGCTTTCTTTAAAAAGACTGTAGTCGGCAAGACCGCAGATGGAAAAGGAATTGAATTTAAGGAAGGCACTGGATCCATGCCCGGCTCGACTGCCGTTGTTGAATTTTGTCAAACAACGCTTACAGCTATTGGATATAGCGGAATGAGTTACAAAACTGATGCAGTTGGTTGGCTAGCAGTGAGTAAGGAGGATGGGGCTCAAGCCTATGGGCCATCCATTGAAAATGTGGCTTCAGGTAATTATCCGATCGCTAGGCCTCTTTATATTTACACTGTCGGAGAGCCCTCTGGTGAGGTGAAGGAATACATTGATTGGATCAAGGATGGTGGGCAGGAAGCTTTACAAAATGAGGGATTCGTTCCCCTTGCTAAGTGATTTGAGTAAACAATCAAATAGAAAAAAATATTGGCTTTTAAAAAAAATACAATGAGTGTTCTCGGCGCGAAGTTAGATCGCGCCGAGCCGCTCATTCGCGGTTCAATATATTTGAGTGGATGGAGCTCAATTATTTTTGTTCTTTTAATTTTCTTTTTTATTTTTAAAGAAGCCGCCCCAATCCTTCCTGAGGTTGATTGGTGGAAATTTCTAACAGAGAATCGATGGGTTCCTAATCCTGCTGAAGGAAATGAGCCGCAATACGGTGCAGCAGGCATGCTGTATGGCACCTTCGCAATTACTATTGTAAGTATGTTCATCGCCATGCCGCTTGGTCTTGGTGCAGCCATTTACATTTCAGAGTTTGCTTCACCAAAAGTTAAGGAGACACTCAAAATTCTTATTGAATTTCTGGCAGCTGTGCCTTCCATCATCTGGGGATTCATTGGTCTTGTTGTTATGAGCCCGATACTGCAGAATGTTCTTGGATTAGAGGTTGGCATTAACCTTCTTAATGCATCAATTGTGGTTGCATTGATGGCTGTTCCTCTAATTGTTTCGATTAGCGAGGATTCGTTGAGGGCTGTTCCTGATTCTTATCGGGAAGCGGCACTCGCACTTGGTGCAAGTAAGTGGGAAATAGTTTACCGTGTATTATTCCCTGCAGCGAAGAATGGTCTCCTCGCAGCGTGCATGTTAGGTGTCGGGCGGGCTGTCGGTGAGACTATGGCTGTTTGGATGGCGTCCGGGAGCACGTCAACCACCCCTGAAAATTGGTTTAATCCGGCACTATTAATTGATCGGGTCAAGGCTCTGACGACCACGATTGCTTCTGAGATGCCGGACACGGCTCATGGAGATGATCATTATAGAATGTTGTTTGTCATTGGCATTGTGTTGCTGTTAATCAGTGTCGTTATCAATGTCGTCTCCGATATTATTATTAAAGGTATAAAAAATAAACATCAATAAATGTCAGCGACAACAGATAACCCTTTTGCTGGAGGAACCTACGAAACCAAAAAGTTACGTAGGGAAAATACAGTGAAAACAATGATGCTTGGTGCGGCCATCCTCCTGATCGTACCCATACTGGTTATTGTAGGATATCTTTTTTACAAGGCCTCACCGGTCCTCTCATGGGATTATATATGGGGTGATCCTGGACCACTGGGTAAATCCGGAGGCATTTGGCTTCCCCTGATAGGAACTTTTTATCTTGTGATTGTTTCTCTCATTTTGGTAGCTCCCGTAGGTATTCTTGCTGGCGTTTATCTTAACGAGTACGCTGGTAAAAATTGGCTCACAAGGATCATTAATATGGCCGTAACAAGCCTTGCGGGGGTGCCTTCGATTGTTCATGCTCTCTTTGGTGTTGGAGCTTTTGTGCTCACTTTAAAAATGGGGGAGAGTTTAATTGCGGCTGCCTGTACTATAGCTGTAATGACGATTCCTGTGATTGTGACTGCAACTCGAGAAGCTTTGGCGGCAGTTCCGATGAGTTTTAGGGAAGCTTGCTGGAACATGGGGGCAACGAAGTGGCAAACGATTCGCACTATCGTCCTGCCAAATTCTATCAGTGGTATTTTAACGGGTGTTATCCTTGAGATTTCAAGAGCCGCTGGAGAAACGGCTCCTATTCTTTTTACAGGGGCCACTGCTGCCGTTGCTATTAATACTTCTGATATTGGGCGAAAACTTATGCCATATGATCTTGATGATAGATTCATGGCACTTTCTTATCATTTGCATGTAGTAGCTGAAAAAATTTCAGGAATGCCAGAAGAAATGAAATATGGAACAGCGGCCGTGCTCATTGCTCTGATTGTTGTAGTTAACAGCTTCTCTATTAGTTTGCGGTTATATTTAAGAACTCGGAAGAAATGGTAACCCTAATTTTTGTATGAGTACGCATATTGAATTTTTAGATACTAGTGTTTTTTACGGGAAGGACAAAGCGCTCGATGAAATCACGGCAAGAATTGAAAGGAACGAGATATTTGGGATTGTCGGGCCTGCGAACTCTGGTAAAACAACGCTTCTGAAAACCATTAATAGGACAATTGATCTTATAACTGGGACTAGAGTTGATGGGACTGTAAGTATTGATGGGGAAGATGTGAACAAAATGAAAAATGTGAATTCATTGAGGCGTCGAATAGGAATGGTCTTCCCATTACCAGTTGGCTTGCCTCTTTCAATATATGAGAATGTGGCGTATGGACCTCGGAGGGCAGGGATCCATGATCGTGAGACACTAGATGAGATAGTGGAGCGTTGTCTTAAGCAGTCGGTACTATGGGATGAAGTCAAAGATCGGTTAGATTCATTGGGTACAAAGTTGTCAGGGGGTCAACAGCAACGACTCACTTTAGCCCGTGCATTATCTTTGAACCCTGAGGTCCTTTGCCTAGATGAATTTTCGATAGCTATTGATCCGGTTACAACAATGAAGATCGAGGATGTGCTGATGCAACTTAAGGAGAAAATGACTATCATTCTTGTGACGAATTTAATTCAGCAAGCGCAGAGGATTTCAGATCATGTCATGTTTCTTAATGATAGTCAGATAGTGGAATTAGGAGAGACCAAACAGATGTTTGAGGCTCCAAAGGAAGAGCTTACTTCTAAATACCTGTCAGGGGAGATGGGCTAATAATAATTGCTATCGATATTAAAATGAGTGATTCCAGTGATACGAGTGAAAATGTTTCGACTGAAGGTTCTGTAGCGGCAGAAGTTCAGGCGACTGATAATATTACAATTAGAACTCGAGATGTAGATCTCTTTTACGGTGATTTTCAGGCCCTCTTTAAAGTGTCTGTTGATATTAAGCCGGGCCTAATCACTTCATTAATTGGTCCTTCAGGATGCGGTAAAACTACACTTTTACGTTCCTTTAATCGTATCAATGAAAGGTACGGCAATGTGACGACTAACGGAATCATCGAGATACTGGGCAAAAATATTTATGACGATGATGTGAGCCTTCCTGAACTGAGGAAAAAAGTTGGGATGGTATTTCAGCGCCCGAACCCTTTACCGATTTCAATTTATGAGAACATTATTTTTGGAATGAAGTCACATTCCTCTAATGCTGATCTTAAGGATATAGAATTAGATGAAGTTGTTGAATCTGCTCTTAGAGAAGTTCAGTTGTGGGACGCGACTAAGGATAAGCTCAAAGATCGAGCAACTTCGCTGACTCTTGAGCAGCAGCAAAAACTTTGCATAGCGAGACTCCTTCCTCTTAAGCCTGAGGTGATACTAATGGATGAGCCTTGTTCAGCGCTTGATGCTGATGGGATAGCCCGTATCGAGGATCTCTTAACGGAACTTCGTCAAAGATTTACCATTGTCATAGTGACTCATAATATGGGGCAAGCTAAGAGGGCCAGTGATGAATGCATTTATATGTACTTGGGTAAAATCATAGAGCATTCACCTACTGCGGATCTGTTTTTGAATCCTAAAGAGGAAAAGACGGCGATGTATATTGAAGGCCGTTACGGGTAACGGAAAATAGTATCTTAAATAGCTGTATTCTATGAATAAAGATAACGATCACATTCTCGGTAGTTTTCAAACTGCTTTAGATGAACTTAATGTATCTCTTTTCCAAATGGCCGATCTGGTCCGCTTAAATTTAGATAAGGCTGTAGAGGGATTAATTAAGCGCGATACCAATTTGTGCACAGCGGTCATAGCTGACGATGAGGACATTAACAATCTTGAAAAAAGAATTGATGAGGAAGGTCTCAGAATTATTACCCTTTACCAACCTGTTGCGTCTGACCTCAGGCTTGTAGCTTCAATGATGAAGGTGTCTCCGAATCTTGAAAGAATAGGTGATCAGTCAGTGGGTATTGCTAAGCGTGCTAGGAAAATGAACAAAAATGAGGAAATTTCTGAAACGCTACTAGTTGATCCATTGTATAAGATGGCGGCAGATCTTTTACGTCAATCTTTGGAAGCCTTCAAAAACAGGAACGTTGAGCAAGCAATAAGTGTTAAGAAGCAGGATGCCGAACTTAATGTAATCCATAAGGAACTCGTCAAAAAATTGACTAAACGAATGGAAAGTGATCCTGAAAGGATCAAGGATTATCTCGATTTACAATTCATTGCCAGAGCACTTGAGCGGGTAGGTGATTATTCTAAGAATATTTGCGAAGATGCTATTTTTGTTGAGTCTGCAGTTGATATTCGTCATGGAGGAGTGCTCAGTCATGAAGATAATTAGTGATTAAGTTATAGGCTCATTACTCAAGTAAGTAATTTTTTGAGAATTAAGATTTTCGCAATTGCAGGAACTGTGCGAAAATCAATGCCCCTTTTAACTGATGGAACTTCCCTACATTAATAGAGAGTTGAGCTGGCTTGAATTTAATCAGCGAGTTCTTAATGAAGCGAAAAGGCAGGAACTTCCCGTGTTGGAGAGATTGAAGTTCTTGTCTATTACGGCGTCCAATCTGGATGAGTTTTTCATGGTGAGGGTTGGAGGTCTTGAAATGTTACGTGCCGCAGGTAAGAGAAGACCAGATCCGGCAGGATTTTCACCGAGTAAGCAGTTAGCCTTAATCAGACAGAGAGTAAATATTTTGCTCAGTGAGATTGAGGAATGCTTCTTTGATGAGATTCTTCCTAAACTTAATGAGGAGGGCATACACAGAGTCTCTATTGATCAATTGACTGCTGAGCAAATGGACCATGTGGCTGATCTGTTCTCTGAACGGGTAATGCCTATTCTTACGCCTGTTGTGGCAGATGATAACATTCGTGAATCTGGTTCTTTGCCGAGTCTTTGTTTGGCCTTGTTCTGTGAGATAGCTACTTCTGAAGGGGCTGAGTCAAGGTATGTGGTTTTGCCGCTACCTCGACACATTTCACGTTTTGTTTGGCTTCCTGATTCCAACGAGAGTAAATTTATTCTTTTAGAGGATATAGTGGCAAATTTTGCGGGGCAGGTTTTTCCTGATGAAGTAATGAAAAATAGCGGGCTCTTCCGTATTACCCGCAATGCGGATATTTCACTCGAAGAGGAGGGGGCACATGATTTGGCCAGAGAAATGAGTGATGTTCTTGCTGAGAGAAAGCATAGTAAATGTGTGCGGATAGATATGGGGCCTGGGTTTCCTACGGGTCTATCAAGAACGCTTAAAGTATTTTTTGGAGCAGATAATAATCAAATATATAAGACAAGAGTCCCTTTTGGCCTGGGTGATTTCATTGAGGTGGCTACAGTCAAAGGTTTTGAATCTCTTCAAGTGGAGCATTGGACACCGATGCTCAATAAGAGGTGGAGTCCCGGAGAAAATATTTTTAAGAGTATCGCTGAGAATGACATTCTTTTGCATCATCCCTATGAAAGCTTTGAGCCTGTCATCGCTTTAATTGAGCAGGCAGCCACAGATCCGAAGGTCCTGGCTGTTAAACAGACTTTGTACCGAACTGCAAATAACAGCAGGGTAATTAGTGCTCTCATTAGGGCAGCTGAGAATGGTAAACAGGTGACCGTTGTTGTTGAACTTAAAGCTAGGTTTGATGAGGCGCGTAATTTGGAGAGGGCCGAGGAATTAGAGAAGGCCGGAGTTCAAATTATTTATGGTGTTAAAGGATATAAAACGCATTGCAAGATAACGCTGGTAGTTCGGAGCGAAAACAAGGAGCTGAAGCGCTATACTCACTTCGGAACTGGCAATTACAATGAAGTCACGGCGGGTCTTTATACGGATCTCAGTTACATGACCTCCAAGAGGAAATACGGATACGAGGCCGCGGCACTGTTCAATTCTCTTACCGGCGGGACGAAGCTTAAAGGGATGAAAAATATTATAGTTGCTCCGTTCCATCTCAGGGAAAAATTAGTGGAATTAATTAATGCGGAGAAAGGGAATGCAGAAGAAGGGATCGAGGCGAGAATCGATATCAAGGTCAATAATTTACAGGATGCCGAAATAATTAAATCGCTGTACCGAGCCTCACAGGCAGGGGTTAAGATTAGGCTTAACGTTCGCGGAATTTGTTGTCTTCAACCTGGCATTAAGAAGATCAGTAAAAACATTAAGGTGACGAGTATTGTGGATCGTTACCTCGAACATTCTCGCATTTTATCATTTCATAATGGTGGTAAGAATAAGGTTTTTATTTCGAGTGCTGATTTAATGGAGCGTAGCTTTGATCGGAGAGTTGAATCTATGATTGAAATTAAGGATTCGAACTCTAGAAAAAGAATACTAGAAATTCTTGAGGGAAGTTTCAGAGATAATTCTCATTCCTACAAACTCGAATCCGACGGGACTTATGTGTTGCGGAAATCTAAAAAGGGAGAGAAGAGGTTTCGTGCTCAGAGTTATTTTCACGGTCAGTCTGTTAAGAGGGCCG
>MDTE01018556.1_pt1 | contig 10914 bp, 6 predicted proteins | sample 811231 | NCBI WGS metagenome assembly MDTE01 (sample SAMN05326651, study PRJNA326480) | marine metagenome | isolation source: seawater | place: Indian Ocean: Red Sea | collected 2010 | reverse complement strand
TTCATCCTGCACATCGGAGGCGTCATCCTCACCAGCGTTCCAAAACGGCGAAGGTGCCTGCCCATCTTCCTGCATGATTCCCGTTCAGCCAACCCTCGTTTCAACCTTCTTCCGATGACGGGCGGAGTTCACCCCTTCTGCGCAACGGTATCGTGGCATTGGAGGCGGTTAGGCTGTGCGATGACCGAACCCAAGCACCTACGGTTCTTGGTTGCAGTCGTTGGAGAGTGTTGCATAACAGGTGAACCCGTTGTAGGACATCCGAACCTCGGTGTTCTGGTTGATGTTGGTCTCAACGGAACTTTCGACTAGAAGTTCCACGGCACCAAACGGCACCTCTTCATCGAGAAGGAATTCCCAGGTGTACGAAGAAAGAAAACCGATTTCTTCCGTGTGATTGCCGAGAACTTCACCGTTTGGTCCCATCAAGGTCCAGGTGATCTCGGTGGACTGAGGGATGAAGTCCAATGCGTTGGTGATTTCCGAGGTGACCATGATGCGCTCAGGTGGCCCGAGGCTGGAGGGGTGGGGCGAATCAACATACAAGTTTGCAGGGGTATTGCTCGCCGTTTGCGCCAGCGTAAAGACACCGGTGCGAAGGGCAGGCGCACGGTCGGTTCCGTTGAGCCACATCATGTACTCGTCGCCCTGGCTGTCAATGAAGCCGTGGTTGTAGTAGAACGCACCATAGCCCACAAAGCCATCGTAGGTCAGCACCGATGTTTCTGAAGCATCCCATGTCAACATCGGTGAGCCATCGCCGGGGTCCATCCAAAACGTCTCAATCCGATACTGATCGCTGCGAGGTGTGGTTGCCGAAAAGTCGATTTCAACAACGTGGGTTGTCGTGGAAACCGTTTCGTTGTTGGCGTTTTTTTCATAGGTGTTGGCCATCTGGTAACCCGAGGAAGTGTATTCAAGGTTGTATTTTTCATACACCGCCGTGTAATCCTTCATTTCCGTACAGCCGGGCACGAGCAAGAGCACGGCCACCACCAAGGAGAACACCCAGCGCACATCATGATGACGCAACGAACAGGTATCAAGATTTATCCGAAATTCGGTTCTCTTGACGGTGCCCTGCAAATCAACCCGCTTGCATCGATGAGAAGGCTATACAAACTCCGTCAACATCCAACAACCATGGGCAGAGGGGGAGCACTCGGTGTGCTGATGACCGTGCTCATGCTCGTGAGCGTAGCGTGGATACCGCTGATTCATCTTTCTGAAAAGGACGACGTTTTGGAAGAGGCCGTCGAAAAGCAACCGACAATCACGACCACGCAAAACTTCGCCACGAACAACGGATTCACCCACACCAATCTCACGCAGGACAGCGTAACCGGACTTACCGTCCTCGAACGCCCTCCCATCTCATGGACCACACCATCTGGATTTGGATTGACATCGTTGCGAACCGGTGCATGCTCCGCCTACTTACCGTCGACCGACGAGGTCTATTTGATTGGAGGAAGGGTGGATGTGGACCCTTCGCAAACTGGAGACGAGGCGAGTACGACCTTGGTCGAAGTCTTTGACATGGTCAACAAAACTTGGTCGCCCTCAACCTCCATTCTTCCGGAAGTCCAACAGTACCACAACTGCGCCGTTGCTGGAGGAAAGATTTACGCGATTGGCGACCATTATCCCTTTGCGAGCCCAAGTGTGGAAGCGACCGGTTTGGTGCAGGTCTTTGACCCGACAACCGGCAATTGGACCTACGGCACATCGATGCCAGGCAATCAATCCGTTGGCCTTGCAGGTACGGCAAGTCAGGACGGCATGATTTACGTGGCGGGTGGCGTGTCCGCACATGACCGCTCGGATTCGACGGACAGGTTGCTTCGTTACGACCCTGTCAACGACACCTGGACCCAATTGGCGAGCATGAACAACGAACGCCATTCCTTCCAATTGGTCTCCTACAAGGGGAAACTGATCGCATTTGGAGGGGTTGCGATTTACTTTGACCCGATTGCGAACACCACGGTGGAAGGCGAGACGAACCTCACCGAAGCCTACGATCCCGTCACCAATACCTGGAGTCAACTCCCAAATGCATCCCATCGATTTTCGGCATATGCTGCAGCAGTGTTCAACGATGAAATCATCATTCATGGAGGGTACGAACTCTCGGGATGGCAAGGCACTGCCAGCGACAAGACATACGGATACAACCCCTTCACGAATCAATGGAACACCTACGCCACCCTCCAAGTTGGTATGTACGATTCAACGCTGGTCCTGGCCAACGATACCTTGGTCTACGCTGGTGGCGATGCCAGCAACACTCGGTTTAGCACATGGAGTATGCAATATCTTGCAGAAAACGAATACCACACCAACCCGTCCTCACACCACGGTTTGCTGACTTCATCCATTCAAGACTTACGCGCAAATCCCAACGGGGCAGCAAGTCTCCTGTGGCTTGACTACAGTGCGATCGAGCCAAACGGGACCTTCATCGGACTCCAGTACCGAACGGCCTCTTCGCTCCAAGGAATCGCCAGTGCTTCGTGGTTACCAACAACGTTGCCTGTGAACACCTACGTCTCACCTGGCAACACCTCCCTTGGCGGTACCATCGAAGACGCACCTTACCTCCAGTACCGTGTCAAATTCGCCACGGACCGACTCATGGAATGGGCGATTCCGACACTGGTCGAAGTCAACATTGGGGCAGACACCGCAGGATTTGCTGCTCCACTTCCCACTGCCATGCAACCGACTTCAGCCCCCATCACGGTGACGACCCAACATCACAACCCCACCGCAGAAGGCACCTATGTCTTGGCCATCCACCCGGCGGATTCGCAAGGCAGTCTCGATGCAAATTCAAATTGGATGCGCTTGGTATGGAACACCACCACCGAGCAATTGACGATTGATGACCCCGATGGTCTCCTCTTCAATCAACAAGCATCCGTCCTCACGGGTCCGATGACAAGTGCAGGCCAGGCCGTCAACTGGTCCTTCTCTCTGGGAGGAACCATCCCTACCGACCACCTGACGGTCAAAACGAGCACGCACGCACAGCGCAACACGACCTTCATTCATCCAGACATCGTGACCGTTGACCGAGATGTAACGGTAGAAATCGCTGACCTCACCGCTGATTTCTCGAGCGTGGGCGACGACAGCGTGGAACTTGGCGAAGTTCTACCCGGTAACACCTTGCTCAACGTCACCATCGACCACATGTTTACCAACAGTGGCCTACGCCTCTTGGGTGGTTCGATCGAGGCTCGAATCCATATGGACCTGGAGACGTTCGATCTTGATTCCCAGGGCGAACGAATTTGGGTAAACGAAAGTTCAGAATGGTTTGACCTCCCTGCAGGCCAGCGTTACCATGCCCTCGTCAATGCTCCCGAAGCGCTCTCAGGAGAAATGCACCTTTGGTTTGATGCACGAACGAGCGAGGAATGGAACCTTGACGTGGCATCTGAACCAATGGAATTTGTGATCAACGGTGAAGGCCCAACGCTGTTGAGCCAAACGCCGACGACGGGGGCTTACATCAACGAGGATGTCTACCAGTCGGCCTCCTTCCTGTTCCACGATGTCGGTGGCTTCTCAAACGAAACGCTGGCAGCCTACAGTTGGATCGAGGCCAGGGACGACGGCACAAGCGGCCAGCCAGCCGATGGCATCGCCCAGCGGGAAGAATACCAACCCGTCGTGTTTTACCTTCACAACGAACAGAACCGCTGGTTCGTGAACGTCACCGTCAACGACACCATCAACGAAAATCTCCAATCCGCAAGGGTGTTGTTGGAAGGCACCGATCATGCTGGCTTCCCTGTGCCTTCAACCACAGCAGATGAAGCACATGTGAGTTGGGTTTCACGAACACCATCAAAAGGTGACTTGCTGGTGTTTGAACCGACCAAGAATCTCCTCTCCTCGAACTTGATGCGGTTTGAACCATCTCAAGAGATTGGATGGCACCTTCAGGTCAGTGACGCCAACGGCCTGAGTGACATCAGTGAAGTTCGTATCGAACTTGGAAACGATGACCTTCTCGGCCTCCGATACACCACGGCAGACGACACATGCGACACGCTTGACGAGCGGTTGGTGTTGACGGAAAATGGGTGCATCGTGAGCATCAACAACGGCGTGATGGACATCACCATGACCGCCATCGTCCAATGGAGTTTCACCCTGGGCGGCATCGTGCAGGGAGAGGTTGATGTTTACATTCGAGATTACGACGGAACGCAACATTTCGACAGCACCGATGCTTGGGTCCTTGAACGTGAACTCAGCATCGAGGTCAACCAATTGACCGACCTTGACGGCCTCGTACAACAACCCATTGAGGAGGGCGCTATCCTGATGGCCGGAGACAAACTCCACTTGATGGCCAACATCACGCACAGAACCAGCGATACGCCTTACAGCGGCATGTTGCAATTGCACTGGGAAGGTTTGCTCCAAGAAGAAACTTGGCGAGGCAGCACACCCGTGACCATCGTCGATGGCGTGATGGAGTACAACATTCCTACACCCGACCAGTCGGGGTTGGTGCAGGGCCTTCAACTCTCGTTATGGGACCCGCTGGAAACAGAGATGTTGAGCGAACTCGAGGTTGATTCGTTCCACCTTGACCACCAAGCCCCTGAAATCATGCCCTCTGCCATCGATGGAACCATTTCTCGTTACCATCTCGAAGCGGTTGAAGTCGGTGTGAACATCAAAGAAGAGAAAGGGTGGTCAGCACCACTCACCCTCACCTGCCAGGTCCGGTCACTCGATGTCACGTGGGACGCCGTGACACTGGTGCGAAATTTCACAACGGTCTTTGATGGAAAAACGATGTTCAGTTTCATGTTCGATTTCAGTGAAATGGGCGACCCCTCGACCCTTTCGCAACAGGCCAACCTCGCCTGCTGGGCAGAAGGTCTTGATGACGCCGGATGGGCACTGGTCTCCAGCGTTGGCAACACCGAATTGGACCCTTGGCTCGACACCCCACTGAACAACATTGGACCGGATTTGGGGTTGGAAAAAGTCGAAATTTCAGGAGAGGTCAACGCAGGAGAAAAGGTTCGGCTGTCGTTCAACGTCATCAACGGTGGAGAATCGATCACAACACCGTTCAACGCTACCATCGAGGTCGTTCAGGGTGATGAAAGGACGCTGGTTGGACGTTCGATCTTTTCCTCCATGGATGAGAACACAGCGAAATCGGTGAAGCGTTCCTTTGAAGCACCTGAAGGCGCATGGACATTGGAAATCACGGTGGACCTTGAGCAATTGATTTGGGAGATCGACGAAACGAACAATGTCCATGCCCAGGACTTCAACTCCGACGGAGGTGGTCTTGGCGCATTGACGGTCATGGTTGGTGGTGGAGGTCTGCTCACGTTGCTCGGTGTTGGTGTTCTCCTCCGCCGCAGAGGGGGCGCAGGTGTTGACGAAACAAAAATCGTCGCCGCCATTGAAGCCACTGAAAAACCGCCTGTCCCGAAACCACCTGCAACACCTCCTGAAAAGAAACGACGTGGTCCGCCGGGCGGAAAAATCGCCTCTGGTTCGAGCGCTCGGCCAGCCCGTGGACCCCCTCGCAAGCAAGCGCCACAGGAGCCTGCCTCGCCACAGGCAACGGCTGCGAAGTACTTCGATGCCCTCGGTAGTGTTGATGAGCCACCAACCGATGGCGAGGAGGAAACGACCGTTTCCGATTATTCCAAACTCCCCGGAGGAGGGGAATACGAGTACACCGCAGACGCCACCTACTACGTCGGCGAGACATGCGGACGTTGGCGATTAAACGAAGACAAATCGTTCACAAAAATCATCGATGAATGAACAAGCCTACCTTGATGAGGGCTGAACGGTTCCCTATCTTCATGGGTGGTGAGGCCGACGATGTTCGCAGAGTCTTGACCATCCTGTTTCGTGGAATCACAAGCATCGCTCGCCCTGACCTGGAACGAACCCTCTCGTTCGACATGGAATGGGTTGCTCCGCATGAAGCTGAAGAGGTCGTCGATGCTCTTCTCAACAAAGGTTGGCTCAAGACCGAGCAAGGTGAACTTCATCTCAACGTGGCGTTGGGCGATGTACAGGTTCCCTTTGGTTGGTTTCCCCGCCCCACGCACCTCTTGAAGCCCGTAGGCACGACAAGCGAGCCAACATCAACACCGTCAGAGCAACAAACACCTCCTCAACCACAAGCGACGCCTTCACCCGCATCAACGCCTTCACCAGAACACTTGAGCAATGACCCGAGAGCAGCGCTGACACGCCGACTCATCCGCTTCATTGCCCGCCAAAGCGGCTTGTCCATGGATGAATTGGAACGACGGGCAGAGCGAAAAATTCGAGCCTTCCATCACATCACGCCGTGGTTGGCTTATGCACTGGTTGGAAGAGAACAGGGACTTGAAATGGAGAGCATCGCTGAGGCGCTCGCCGTCGTGTGAGCGGCTCATTCTTTTGAAGCAGTTTCTTGACCACGTGCCGACAATTCTGCCAGGACAGGAAGAACCATCAGGGCAAGCACCAAGGAAAACAGCACGGTGATGGCGGTGATCAAGCCGAAATCCTGAATGATGGGCATTGGGGAAAACAACAACACTGCAAAGCCGGCCATGGTGGTGACGGCGCTTAGCATGAGCGCAACGCCCGTGGTGTTCAACGCTTCACGTAACGCACTCCAGTGATCTCCTCGCTTGGCCATTTCAACCTCGAAACGACGCCACATGTGGATGGAGTAATCGATACCGATGCCCAACGTCAACGCTGTGACCATGACGGTCAAGACGTTCCACTTGAGACCGATAAGGGCCATCGAGCCAACCACCCAGAGCGAAGCAATGCCTACAGGGAACAAGACGATGACGGCAGGCATCAGGCGACGGGTGAGTGCAAACAGCACGAGGAAGGACACGATGAGCGAGATGGCCGTGCTTTCGACTTGGGTCAAACTCAAGCCATCAAGAACCGTTTCAAGCATGACCAGATCTCCCGTGACATGCAAGACTGCATGGTCCTTGAGTTCGTATTTTAGCGTGCCAGAATCATCGGTTGAACCGAGAATTTCGACGAAATTATCCACGACACGGCTGGATTCGACGGATGTTGATGCTTCGACCCTGATCTCATGGCGTAGGTGCACCATTGAACCGTTGACAAGGTGAACCGTTTGAGCAACACGTTCCGCCCAAGTTTCTCCAGTCAAGGGGTCGGCAACACTGGCGTTCATGCTCAATTCTTCGAAGAAGGCTGCCAAATCAACCTCGCCGCTTGCATCAGGTTGTTGGTACACCTCGCCCTTGAACACCTCAAGTCCGTAGGCGTCCCCCATGCTGGTGTTGCGTAGAATCGCATCGCGCAACACGGGATAGGGACCTTCGTACGAAGGCGAGGCGTCGCGGAAATTGGTGCCCACGACATCGTTATTTGTCTTCAGATCTGAATTGAAATTTCGTAACTCGCCGAGTAAATCAAGGTCGCCAGGGATGGTCGCTTCCCCAGCCGTTGGTTCCATCAAGACATAGATGACCTTCCATCCCGCACTCTCGTAACTTGTGGTCAACGAATCGCGAACGGTCATGACCTCCATGTCGTCGTTGACGAAATCGGTGAGGTCGAAATCCGTTTCAAGCGAGGCGGCTCCGTAAATGGCAAGCCCCGAAATCAAGACGGTCACGAGAATAACACCAACTTGTTGACGCTGCTGAACCTTGAGAATTTGCTCCGAGAGCACGGGCAGGGAAAGCGAAGCGGGCGGGGGTGAATCGTCAGGCTTGCTGAACATCACATGCAGCGCACCCACAAACACTGTGGAGGAGACAAAGGCAGACACCACGCCGAGGGAGAGGGCGTATCCGAGGGTGGCCAACGGGGGAAGCGGGGAGATGATGTTGGCCAAGAAGGCGGCAACGGTGGTGACCACGGCCAAAGAAAGGGGTATCGAAAGGTGACCCACCGCCCGCAGCCAAGACTCGGAGGCGGTCGGATACTCCTCGGCGAATGAGCGTTGAGAGCGCTGAAGGTGGATGGCGTAATCAATGCCCAAACCGAGCACTAACGGAGCGACGGTCGCTTCAAGTGCCGTGAACCGTGCGCCAGAAAGATTGAGAATACCGTAGGTCCAAATGAGGGCGCTCGTCAATCCAACAAGCGGATAGACCACTCTGGAAAAGGAACGGAAAGCAATGCCGAGCATCAAGACCACCACGAGGGAGGCCAAGACCACCAAAAACAACAGGTTGTCAAACGTGCCTTCATCGATGTCATGGGCCAATAAATCGTTGGAAATGACCTCATAATTCACCGACGAGGTGGCCGAACGCTCGTTGAACACCCCTCGCAGTTGGTCTTGCAATTCACGACGCTGCGTCTCTTCGAGGTCAGGGTCGATTTCCAACACCCAGAGGGTGGATGAAGCCGTTGGCACACCGTTTCCTGTTCCATCATCGAGGTAGGCACATACGGGGTCGTAATCCAAATCCTTGTGCAGAAGGGCTGACGAGGCGTAGGTCGCTGCAGAAAGCAATTGGTCATCCGCAGTGAGGCCACAGGTTTCGTTGTCGTCAAAGATCTTTGAGAGAAGGTCGGGCCAATCGGTGAGGGCAGCAACCGTTTCACCGTCTGTTTCCTCATCGAGTGCCAGTTGGAGAATGCCCGGGGTGGTGGTCCACACCGAAACAACATCCTGTCGCTTGTGCGATTCGTTCTTGAACACCTCGAGGTCGTCGTGCATGGCTTGAAGTGCTTCGATTTCGAGGACGTTTGACCCGTCATCCATCGTCACATGAACAAATAAAGGACGCATTTCATCGGGGAAATGGGCGTGAATTCTGTCGTGTGCGAGCGATGCCTCTGATTCCGGTGCGAAGTCGTTGAGATCGGTTTGGAAGGTCGGTGGAGCAGCGTAAAGATTGCCTGCAAGCACCAAGGTGACGATGGTGAAGAACGCCACGATGAACGGTGCAGCGCGCTCAAATTGAGGCGCCGCTTCGGCTAGGCGCTCCTCAAGGGCCGCCGTATCCATGGTAATGCCCTGTCCATGGGGCATAAAAAGAAGCAGGTGCATATGCGGGATGAAACTTCGGCTTCACTCCCTCTGGGGGATGGACGATGTCGAGGAGAAGGTTCAAAACGAGTGGGTCAGTCGCAAGGCTGGTCGCTATGCCTGTTACTGTGCTCAAGAAAGAGAAAAACGAACTGCGCCTTCGCATCATTGGTGAAAGCCACACGGCTCTTCAGGTGTTGCGAGAGCGACTCAACGGACACAAGGACGTGGATTATGCAAACTACTTCCCTGGTCACCCAGAACTTGACGACCCTGAATTCTACATCCGCACCACTTCCAAGGCCGGTGTTCAAAAGGTGCTCAACGATATCATCGGTGGCGTCGCCTCCGAATTCGACAAAGCCAGCCTCTGAAGAGGTTCTTTGCATGACAGACCCATTGGCCCAAGCCATCGGGTTGATTGGCTATGCAACCGACCATGATGGCATTGGTGGCATGATCAAAGCCCGTGTCACCGACTTCCGTGTCGAAGAAATGGCCACATCCATCCATCTCGACAACCGCGGCCGATTCACCGTTGCAAAAGTGAGCCTGACCAATTGGGAGACGAACCGATTTTGCAACCAGTTGGCGGCAAAGTTACGCATTCCTCGAAATCGGATTTTCTTCGCAGGGACCAAGGACAAACGAGCCGTCACTTCCCAACTCTTTGTCATCGACGCACCGATGAACAAGGTCGCGCAAGTTGAATTGCCCGATGTGGACATTGAGGTTCTCGGGCGGACGCATCAAAAAATTGGATTTGGTAATCATCGCGGCAACCGCTTCACCATCGTCGTTCGGGGATGTTGTGACCGTGAAGGGCGTCCACTCAGTGAGGCTCAAGCGCTGGCAGAAGTCGAACGAATTCAAGCCTCCATGGCGTCGACATTAGGAGCCAACCGCTTCCCCAACTGGATCGGACCTCAACGCTTTGGTTCAGGACGTCCCGTTACGCCCATCGTTGGACGCCACGTCGTTTTGGGTCAATGGGAAGAGGCGGTGATGACCTACCTTTCGATGGAAGGGCCAAACGAAAAAGCAGAAGCCGCTGAAGTGCGTGCTAAGATACGTGATTCGGGGGTCCAAGAGGAACTTTTGGAGGAACTCCCCCGATGGATGGGCTTTGAACGAAGGATGATTGAACATCTGTTGAACAACGAAGGTGATTATGTGGGTGCCTTCCAAAAACTCCCAACAAACCTCCAACTGATGACCGTTCATGCATTGCAATCCATTGTGTTCAACAAATCCCTTCAGCGCCGCCTTGATGCCGGTCTTCCGCTCGCAACCCCCGTGAGCGGTGATATCGTCGGACGTGTTGATGAGAAGGGTCAGTTGGACGTGAAATCCTGCGTGACGGTTGAGGAACGAACGCTCGCAAGAATTTCTCGAAACTGTGACTTGGGTCGATTGATGACCACAGGGCCGCTACCCGGAAGTGAAATCTCAACCTCATCGGGGCCACCTGGTGAACTCGAGCAAGCCACCATCGATGAGGAAGAATTGACCGACGTGAGTTGGGAGGTTGAGGCGCTGCCGAGATTGTCGAGCAAAGGAACTCGACGAGGGTTGGTCGCTGAATTCAATGAATTTTCCGTGGATACCGTTCCCATTGCCGACGGGGCAACGCTCGGGGAGCGATGGGTTGAGGGGCCTCAAGCCCACGATCGCTGGCACCCAGAAGGTGCATGTGTTCGGTTCCGATTCACGCTGGGTTCAGGCAGCTACGCAACGGTGCTGCTTCGTGAATTCATGAAAGGGCCGCTCTCTCATATGTGAGCAGTGGGTACCGCTCAACGAGCAACAGCAATGCATTGGGCTTCAACGCTTGGCTCAAATCAAGCCCATGGAGAGGACTTCGATTTCACCAACACCGTGGA
>MDTE01184891.1_pt1 | contig 10915 bp, 6 predicted proteins | sample 811231 | NCBI WGS metagenome assembly MDTE01 (sample SAMN05326651, study PRJNA326480) | marine metagenome | isolation source: seawater | place: Indian Ocean: Red Sea | collected 2010 | reverse complement strand
GCAGAGGGAAGTGGAAGTTGGATTAGCACGACGAATGCGTCGTGAATTACAAGTTGAGCCTTTGATACTCTGTTTAGTTCAGCCTGCTCCTGGGGGCACACCTGCTTACAAAGGTAGGACCGATGTTGAGCCTGAATCATCTCGATTAAAAGTTAGACAAAAGGATGCTGTATCAGCTGGAGGTGGTAATGGGTCCTCCAGTGCCAACCCTAGTAAGAAGGCTGAATCGTTAGGAGATCAATCCTCTAGATCTGATAAATCATCTCAATCTAATTTGCTTAGGTCTAATGAAGCTGAAGCAAAGGAAACTGAGATCTCTCAAGGACGTACACGTCGACGGCGTTCTGCTGTTGCTTAATCAAAAGGGATTAAGCCAAGGTTCTTTCTAGATTGTCTTGGTTTCTTCTAGTTGAATTGATTGACGTAACCATCTGATTGTGGTGTTGTTAGCAATTTGGCAACAACCAGGAGGTTTTGACTTGCCTATTTTGCTGCTTAATTCTTCCAGTTTGGTTGTTGATAATTCAGTTACCCCATTTTGTTTGAGCCATTCCGCCAGAATTGTTGCTCGAGCTGTAAGTGGAAGTTCTGAAATGCTTATTCTGCAAAGCCCATCAGCATTTCGAAGGTTTTGGATGAGCAGACTAGCCATCGCATGTTGATCCTCTTTGTATTTACTAAGTCTTTCTGCTAGTGAAGCCATCCTCATGCTGGATCCTGGGTGCAGATTCTCCAGTACGGGAATAATCTGTTGACGAACTCTGTTACGACTTAGATTTGTATTTGCGTTAGATGGGTCAATCCAAACCGGTAAATTCATTGCTTTGCAAATTTGGCCTGTTTCATTTCTACTAAACCCCAGCAGTGGGCGGATTAATTTAATCTCTTGGTTTAATTTTCTCATCTCTTTGAGGCTACTCATACCTGCTAGATCAGTGCCTCTAGCAAGATTTAGTAATAATGTTTCTGCTCGATCACTACCTGTGTGCCCAGTTATAATATGATTACAAGGATATGATTCGTTTGCATCAGTTATCATTTTAGCTGTAAGGATTAGATGTTTATACCTCCAATCGCGCGCGGCAGCCTCACTGATAACTTGTTCTTTTTTTGCCTTATCACAAAAGAAATTAAGTTCGTTTCTTATACACCAATCTTTTAGCTCTTTCGCAAATTGGCTTGATTGTTGATGCCATTGATGATCCCCATGCCAAACAAAAAGATTCCATTTGTAAATGCGCTGGAGATCAAGCAACAGCTTAAGAAGCACCATTGAGTCTTGGCCTCCAGAAACTGCTAGTAAAAGAGATTCTTGCTTGGGCAGGAGATCTGAATGAATGAGCAGCTTTTTGTGTAACCTTTGATGCCAGTGTGTCCAAGGCTTTTGGATGTTGGTAGATATTTGCATTGTGTTTTCGTGAACTAACTAATGGGAGTTGATTAGATATTGGTCTGGATCAATGGGACAATCAGATTGTTCGATGGTTTTTTGATGTCTCGTCTCCACCATTTACCTTGTTCATTGCAGCAAAGCCTTGAGCAGCGTTCTTTACTCAAGGTTATTTCTGGTTTAAACAATTTTGATAGGGTTTCAGTGGAAATGGTTTCAAAAGCCGCTGGAAGTGGCGGGGCAGATTTGCTCGATGTGGCTTGTAGCCCAGATTTGGTTCGTTTAGCGAAAGAGGTATCAGGCTTGCCAGTGTGTGTTAGTGGAGTTGAGCCTGAATTGTTTCCAAAGGCTTTAGAAGCAGGTGCATCAATGATTGAGATAGGCAATTTTGATTCTTTTTACCCAACAGGTCGCTTTTTCTCTGCTAAGGAGATCGTTGAGATCACTATCCAAACGAGAAAGCTCTTGCCTGATGTTGTTTTGTCGGTGACAGTTCCACATATTTTGCCATTAGACCAGCAAGCTCACTTGGCCTCTGATTTGGTTGATGTAGGAGCAGATTTAATTCAAACAGAGGGGGGGACAAGTGCTAGGCCATTAAGTTCTGGAACGCTTGGCTTGATAGAGAAAGCAGCTCCCACATTGGCTTCGGCTAGCAGTATCTATGAGCATCTTCAGGAGGAGAATAAGAACATTCCTTTGCTTTGTGCATCCGGACTTTCCCCAGTTACAGTTCCTATGGCACTTGCGATTGGGTCCTCTGGTGTTGGAGTAGGTTCTGTTGTTAATCGCTTAAATGATGAATTGGCAATGGTTGCGGTTGTAAGAAGGTTGCGTGATTCAATTTTCAATTCCAAGAGATTGGGCGCTCTAACTCAATGACATTGGAAAGAGATATCTATTGCTTGATTAGAGTATATGTATGAATCATATGAATCTTATTAATCCTTGCTTCTATAATTAGCCTTTATAGTTTTCTATGTATTTATAGTCAAATTTCCCCAGTAAATACTTAAATTGTTAGATTAGATTCTTCAACTAATCTTCAACGAATTAGATCTTCATGTTCATTTTCCTAGTCTAATGTCTAAACATAAGCTTCAGGCTCCATATACTCCTCAAGGTGATCAACCTCATGCTATAGCTCGTTTGGTTGCAGGGGTGAATTCTGGGAAGAAATATCAGACTTTATTGGGTGCTACTGGGACAGGTAAAACTTTTACGATTGCGAATGTGATTGAGCAAACAGAAAGACCTGCACTTGTATTGGCTCATAATAAAACCTTAGCAGCGCAACTTTGCAATGAGCTTAGAGAGTTTTTCCCTCAAAATGCGGTTGAATACTTTATTTCCTATTATGATTATTATCAGCCAGAAGCTTATGTGCCAGTAAGTGATACTTATATTGCAAAGACAGCATCAATTAATGAAGAAATTGATATGTTACGTCATTCTGCAACGCGCTCTTTATTTGAAAGAAAGGATGTAATTGTTGTTGCATCAATTAGTTGTATTTACGGATTAGGAATTCCGAGTGAATATTTAAATGCCTCTGTTAGGTTTGAGGTTGGAGGGGTTGTTGATATACGAGGAGTCTTGCGAGAGTTGGTTAATAATCAATATACACGTAATGATTTCGATATTAGCCGCGGCCGCTTTAGAGTTAAAGGAGATGTCTTGGAAATTGGCCCTGCTTATGATGATAGGTTAGTTCGCATTGAGTTTTTTGGCGATGAAGTAGAAGCCATTCGATTTGTTGATCCAATTACTGGAGAAATTTTACAAAGCTTAGATACGGTTAATATTTATCCAGCGAAGCATTTTGTTACTCCTAAAGATCGCCTTGATGTGGCAATAAAGTCCATTAATCAAGAGTTAAAAGAAAGATTAGAAGTGTTGCGCGATGATGGCAAATTATTGGAAGCTCAGCGTTTAGAGCAAAGAACAATTTATGACTTAGAGATGTTAAGAGAAGTTGGTTATTGTAATGGAGTGGAAAATTACGCAAGACATTTGTCTGGCCGACCTGTTGGAACTCCTCCGGAATGCTTGATTGATTATTTCCCAAAAGATTGGTTACTTATTGTAGATGAAAGTCATGTCACCTGTTCCCAATTAAGAGCAATGTATAATGGGGACCAAGCAAGAAAGAGTGTACTTATAGAGCATGGTTTTCGGTTGCCTAGTGCAGCAGATAATCGACCATTAAAGAGTGAAGAATTCTGGATGAAAGTTAACCAAACTGTTTTTATCAGTGCAACACCTGGAGATTGGGAATTATTAAAGAGTGATGGAGAAATTGCTGAACAAGTTATTAGACCTACTGGAGTTTTAGACCCTGTTGTTGAAGTTAGACCAACAGAAGGACAGGTTGATGATTTATTGGCTGAGATTAGAGTCCGCGCAGAAAAAAAGCAGCGAATATTGGTCACGACTTTAACGAAACGTATGGCAGAAGATTTAACAGATTATTTGTCTGAGAGTAATGTCAGGGTGCGCTATCTCCACTCAGAAATACACTCAATTGAACGGATTGAAATTATTCAAGATCTAAGACTAGGTGAATTTGATGTATTAGTTGGTGTGAATCTTTTGAGGGAAGGCCTTGATTTACCAGAAGTTTCTTTAGTCGTAATTCTGGATGCTGATAAAGAAGGCTTTCTTCGAGCAGAGCGATCATTAATTCAAACTATTGGTCGTGCTGCTAGGCATGTAGAAGGTATGGCACTTTTATATGCAGATAATTTGACTGCTTCAATGACGAAAGCAATCAGTGAAACAGAGAGGCGTAGAACTATACAGCAGGAATATAATGATAAAAATGGAATTACTCCTACACCTGCAGGTAAAAAAGCTAGTAATTCTATCCTCTCTTTTTTAGAACTTTCTAGAAGGTTACAGAAAGAAAGTCCAGAAGATAATCTTATTCAAATTGCTGGGAAACTATCAGAATCACTTGTCGATTCAAATAGTGGAATTGCATTAGAATCATTGCCAGATATTATTAATCAATTAGAGGATAAGATGAAGAGTGAAGCTATGAAATTGAATTTTGAGGAAGCTGCTAAATTTCGCGATCAACTTAATAAGCTCAGAAGAAAAATGGTTGGGAACGAATAGTTCAATATGTCTTTATGAAATTCACTATAAAGAGATTAGATTCAACTAACTATTCTTCTTTTGCTCCTAGTTCGAAGCAATTGTGTACTGCTTGAAGAGCGGCCAGACCATCAGCTTTTGCTACTACACAGCTAGTGCGGATTTCACTGGTAGCAATCATTGCAATATTGATTTTTGCGTTTGCTAATGATCTAAACATTCTTGCTGCGGTTCCTGGTGTTGCTGGCATCCCTGCACCAACAGCACTTACGCGGGTAATTGCAGGACCATCTTTGATTTGAGAGCCTGGCCATTTTGCTAGCAGAGGAGAAAGAGCATTGCCTGCTTGTTGACGATCGTTTTTCTTGAGAGTGAAACTTATATCTCTAGAACCATCTTTTTGTTGTCTTTCTGATTGAACAATTCCATCTAAGCTGATGCCTGCTTCCGCCAGAGCTGAACATAAGGCTGCTGCTGTTCCTGGTTTGTCAGGTACTCCTCTTACGCTTACTTGAGCTTGAGCTTGATCTAAAGCAACACCTCTTACCTCGGGTTCTCCTAATCCTTGAACTTCAGGGTTGATTTTGACTTGGTTTTCATCAAGTTCAAATGCTTCGCTAACAGCACGAAGTCCTTTTGCTCCAAGAGAAGAATTAATTACACAACTAACCTTTACTTCGCTAGTAGCAATCAGCCTTAAGTTAATTCCTTTTCTCGAGAGAGTGTCAAATAGTGTGGCAGCGATACCAGGCCTTCCCATAATTCCTGCCCCACTAATGCTTAGTTTTGTCATTTCACTTTGAGATACGAGATCTCCACCTATTTTTTGAAGAACGTTTTCACAAATTTTGCGTGCGTTTTCTAACTCGCTTTCGTCAACGGTGAAGGTAATGTCATTACTATTTCCTTCATGGGTGGCTTGGATAATTAAATCAACATTGACTCCTTGATTGGACAATTTTTCAAATAAATCTGCCGCCACACCTGGCTTATCTGGTATATGAGAGAGTCCAAGAACAGCTTGTTTATCTACAAGCTCTAAGCCATCAACAGGACGACCTAGTTCAAGTCCAATGCGATTTTGAGAACGTTTGCTTTTACTAGTTAGGGTTGTCCCTGGTTCATCTGTCCAACTGGATTTGACTTTTAGAGTGACCCCATAGTTTCTGGCTAGCTCAACTGCTCTTGGGTGCAGAACAGCTGCTCCAAGACTTGCTAGCTCAAGCATTTCGTCACAGCTGAGGGTGGACATCAGTTGTGCTTCTTGTACTTTTCTTGGATCAGTAGTTAGAACCCCTGGGACGTCGGTATAGATTTCACAGGCTTCTGCATTGAGAGCAGTTGCCAGAGCAACAGCAGATGTATCTGATCCACCCCGTCCAAGAGTTGTTATTTCTGCAGTGCCGCCACTGCTGAGACTTGTGCCTTGAAAGCCTGCTACAACTACGACTTGCCCTTCTTCAACCAGTGCTTTTATTCGCTCAGTCCGAACTTCTAGGATTCTTGCTCGGCCATGGGAGGATTCGGTCACAATCCCAACTTGGCTCCCTGTCATTGACCTTGCTTGTACGCCAAGCTCATTAAGTGCAATTGAAAGCAAAGCTATTGATACTTGCTCTCCAGTGGCCAGCAACATATCCATTTCTCTTTGGGGCGGATTGCTGCTAATTGCTTGGGCTAAGCCTGTTAGTTCATCAGTGGTATGCCCCATAGCAGAAACTACTATTACTAGCTCCTTGCCCATATTTTTGTTGGCAGCGATTCTTCTAGCTACTGCCTTAATTCTTTCGACACTTCCAACGGATGTGCCTCCAAACTTTTGGACCAATAAGGTCATTCACTTTTCCTAGGAAGGTTGTGATTTGTTCAGTGAGCAATCACTGAAGCGATTTGTTGCTGAGAAGGGAGTCTTTGAAAGCATCTAATGGCAGGGCACCTTTTTTAAGTGCTGTTTCTATTTCTAACAAAGACTCAAGCAATTTTAGAAATCGATCGGGTGATATTTGTTGAATTTGTTTCCGCATCACATAAATACGTTTCGGATTTGCAATACCTGCTGCTTTAGCAATTATTGCAACATCTTTTTCCCCTTCTTGTTCAAGGAGGCTTACCCAAAGCCATCCTCTAATTTGATTGATCAATGTCGCTAGTATTCTTAGCGCTGGTTCGCCTGTCTCAATTAGGGCATTCAACCTTTCTAATGCCTCGCCCACATTATTTGATAGGAGAGACTCTCCTACCTTTAGAGCATTGGTTGATAATCCTGCAATTAATTCTTTAACAATTTCAGCGGAGATAAAAAGCAGTGTTTGCTGACTTTTGTTGTTTTGTGTTTTTGAGTCCGCAAGTATTGCCAGCTTCTTTAGTTCGGATGTGAGCCTTGCACTGTCATTGCCGATTGAATCAATTATCAGTTCCGTTGCTTCGCTCGCAAGCTCTAGCCCTAGCTCTTTGGCAGTGCGCTCTACAAATTCCCTTTGACCTTTGCCATCCCAAATCGTAGGCAGCAAAAACCGGCTTTCATTCGCTTTTTTGGTTTTGATAAGTGTTTGCAGAGTTTTGGTTGTTCTCAATCGACCATCTGGTTTATTTGTATTTTGCAGAATTAAATAGGTGTTCTTCGGGATAAGTTCCAAAACATCTTCAAAAGATTCCGCTAGATCGCTAGAACAACCGTTACAAAAGGGACTGCGTTGGACAACTATTACTCTGCCACCGTTGCCAAAAGGCGGAGTTCTAACTTCTTCCAGAGCTTTTCCTGCTTGGATATTGTCATTGCCATCAAGGCGGCTGAGGTTGATAGTGGACCAAGCAGGATCAATTGTTTTTTCAATCAACTTTTCGATCGCACGCTCACAGGCGGCTGAGTCATCTCCCCAAAAAAGGTGTATTGGCATGGTTATGTCATGGCTGTTGGCCGGAATATGAATGTTGTCTTAAATAGGTTTGATTATGAAGGGAAACTTGAAAAGAATTGATCATCCCATTTTTCTTCAAAGTATTCGTTTTATTCGTTCTCAATTGAATGTTAAGGGACTAGACCCTCTGCAGCATCAAGTTCTTGAGAGATTGATTCATAGTAGCGGTGATTTTGGTTTGCAATCTTTGCTTAGGTTTAGTCCCTCTGCATGTGATCAAGGAATTGCAGCATTGCAATCCGGTGCCTTCATTCTTACTGATACTGCAATGGCAGCAGCAGCAATACAACCAATGGCGGCCAGAACAACTAATTCTCCAGTGCGAACAGTTTTGGAATGGGTGCCTGAAATATCTTTTGCAGAAAATCAATCAAGAACTGCCATAGGAATGAAGCGAGCTTGGCAAGAGTTGACCAATAACCATACCGAAACTCCATCTCCAATAGTCATAATTGGAAGTGCTCCAACAGCTTTAGAAGCTTTATTAGATTTGGTACTTAATGGTCAACGACCCCCGAGCTTGATCATTGGAATGCCAGTAGGCTTTATAGGGGTTTCAGAAAGCAAACGGCGCTTATCTAATAGTGGTTTGCCTCATGTTCGATTGGAGGGAACACGGGGCGGAGCAGGACTAGCTGCTGCAACAATTAATGCATTATTAAGAGCAACGATTGAAGTGACGTAAGAAATAACTAGCTATGTGAACTTAGGGTTTCTTTTTTTTTGAGCTCTTGGAAATCTTTACTGTTTATTTCTGCTTTATGTTGTAGTTGGTTGAGAATTTGATTGGCTCTATGGATTACATCTTTGGGTACTCCGGCAAGACGGGCTGCTTCTATCCCATAACTTCTAATAGCGCCTCCAGGAGCAACCTTATGTAAGAATTTTAAGTTGGCCCCAGTTTCTTCAACGAGTACTTGGAAATTAGCAATATTATTTATTATTTTAGATAAGTGATTAAGCTCATGGTAGTGAGTAGCAAATATTGCTCTGCTTTTTAATTTTTCTGCTAAAAATTCACTGACTGACCAAGCTAAAGAAAGTCCATCGAAAGTTGCTGTTCCTCTGCCTATTTCATCCAGTAGCACTAGCGAGCGATCAGTAGCTTGATGAAGAATATATGCAGTTTCGCTCATCTCAACCATAAAGGTTGATTGCCCTGCGGCTAGATCATCTACTGCACCAACACGTGTGAAGATTCGGTCGGCAATACTTAATCTGGCTGTTTGTGCAGGGACCCAACTTCCAATTTGGGCCATTATTTGAATTAAACCTATTTGCCTTAGATAACAACTTTTTCCACTTGCATTTGGTCCAGTAAGTATCATTAGGTCAGTACCTAAACCTAATTCAACATCATTTTCTTGATAGGCTTTCTCGACAATTATTTGCTCTACTACAGGATGCCTGCAGCCTTTAATATTAATTTCTCTTGAAGCCTCTTTACTCAAATCTTTGATGATTTCTGGCTTGCAATAAGAGTATGTTGCTGCTATTTCAGATAATCCTGTTAGCGCATCAAGTCCTGCTATGGCTCTGGCGGCTTTGCGAATCTCGTTGGCTTGACTTCCAACTATTTCTCGTAAATTGCAGAATATTTCATATTCACGCTGGGCAGATCTGGCTTTAGATTGGAAAATCTTTCCTTCTTTTTCTTTTAACTCTGGGGTTATAAATCTTTCTTCATTGGCTAAGGTTTGGCGCCTTATCCAATGTTCTGGAACTTGTGCTGCTTTTGCTTTTGTGACTGCAAAGAAATAGCCAAATGTACGATGATATTGAAGTCTTAGATTTATTATACCACTTATATTTTTCTCTAGCATCTCTTGATGATCTAACCAAGCTTTTTGATCGTCAATTTGATTTCTTAAGCCATCAAGAAGATCATCAAAACCATCATGAATAAGTCCACCTTCAGTTAAGCTTAATGGTGGACTTTCTACTAATTGATTTTCAATTTTTTCAGCTAATTTGATAAGGCTTGTATTCATTGTTATTAAGTTCTCCATCCACTCTGGACCCTTCTTAGTTAATCCTTGTACTTGCTTGCTCAGGGCAGGTAATCTTTTGAGTCCTTCCGCAATTGCTACAAGATCTCTAGCTCCAGCTTGGCCTGCACCAGCACGACCAGCTAGACGTTCAAGATCACCCATTGCTCTCAGTAATCTTCTAATGGATTGCCTTAGTGATCGAGAGTTGACAAGTTCACTAATTATTTCTTGACGGGCAAGTATTGCGGGTTCCTTTATTAGTGGCTTGTCTAGCCATCGTCGTAGGCAACGCGCACCCATTGATGTAAGGGTTCGATCTAATGCCCATAAAAGCGATCCTTGAAATTGGCTGTCTCGTTGAGTAGCAGTAAGCTCTAGGTTTCTGCGAGTTTGTGCATCAATTATTAGAGAGTCTTCTGGGAAAGTAATTTTTGGTATATCTAGTGGAATACATGAAGAATTACTAAAGGAATTGTTTGTATCTTTGATTGGATTTGTGTTGCTTAAATAATTAAGCAATCCGCCTGCTGCTCTTAATGCGAATGGCCAGTCTTGCAGACCTATCCCATTAATAGTTTGTAGCTTGTAATGAGCTTTGATTGCGGCTTCGGCTTCGAGCTTATTAAAAGGAGTATTCGAAATTGGAGTCACATATAAATGTTCTGGACACCAATCACTTGAGCTATCTGCTTCGGATTTCCCTAAAATTACTTCCGTAACATCTATTTTGTTTAGTTCTTGAAAAAGTGAGCTTGAACCTGCTCTTTCCATAACAATAAATTCTCCAGTACTAATATCTGCTCTGGCTAGACCCCAGCGAAAAGTTTGATTTTTTTCTATTTTTTCTATAACTACCGCTGCTAGCCAATTATTACGACGAGCTTGAAGCATCCCTTCTTCAATGACAGTTCCTGGTGTTAGTACTCGCGTAATTTCTCTTTTAATTAGGGCTCCTTTATTTGGCTTGGTTTCTAGTTGATCACAAATGGCGACACTAAAGCCTTGTCGTATGAGTTCTGTGCAGTAACGCTCCACTGCATGATGAGGCACGCCAGCCATAGGTACTCGGCCGATGGCTTTGCCTCCTTCTTTTCCTGTAAGAGTTAGCTCGAGAATTTCTGAGAGCTTTATGGCATCTTCAAAAAAACATTCAAAAAAGTCACCAAGCCTATAGAGCAAAATTCTTTCTGGCTGGGCAGTTTTTAGCTCAACATAATGGCGAAGGACTGGGGTGAGTTGATCTTTCTCAATAAGGCTGTGATGAGACCAAGGCGGTAGATCTGAATCGGCTTTGTCTGATCCTTGGACTTGCTCTTCTAATGACTTTGTACCTGATTTTAATTTTTTTCGTGCCCTTGGTCGTAACTGCGCGTCTTGGGTGAGTTCCTTATCTGAAAAATTTTCGTTTGACTGAGGTTCAGTTGTTTCTAGAGATCTGGGAGTAAAGCTGACCTCTACGGCATCCCCAAACAAACTGCCCTGCAAGGGCTTAGGGTTTGATGCCATAGCAATTCGTT
>MDTE01171823.1_pt1 | contig 10916 bp, 7 predicted proteins | sample 811231 | NCBI WGS metagenome assembly MDTE01 (sample SAMN05326651, study PRJNA326480) | marine metagenome | isolation source: seawater | place: Indian Ocean: Red Sea | collected 2010 | reverse complement strand
TGAGGGGGAGGGACTTGAGAAGCCCGCCGCAGCTCGTGTCCCTGTATCTAGGGCCGCAATGTCGCAGTTCTATCCCGAACCTGGGCTGAATTGTAACGCTTTGCATCATTCAGCCCGGTTCGTTCAGCGCCGCGAAAGGCGTGCGACGGCTCAGACCTTGTCCATCACGAAGGCATTCAACTTGTTGCCGTCGGGGTCGCGGAAATAGGCGGCATAGAACACCATGCCGTTTTCGTCCGGCTCCCCGCGCGGCCCCGGTTCGCCTTCATCGCTGCCGCCATTGGCGAGCGCGATATCGTAAAGCCGCTTGACCTGGTCGCGGTCCTTGGCCTGCAGCGCGACCATGGTGCCATTACCGACGCTGGCTTCCTTGCCGTCGAACGGCTTGGTCGCTGCGATCCCGGCGCCGCCGCCCGCTTGGCCCCAGGCTATGAAGCTGTCGAACTCCATCATTCGCCCAACGCCCATTTCGGCGGCGATGGGATCGTAGAACTTGGCGGCGCGCTCGAGGTCGTTGGTCCCGAGAGTTACGTATCCGATCATGACAATGCTCCTTGGTTGCGATTCGCGACCAAGAGAACATTACGGGAACGCACACACTCCTACAAGGGGGCGCATTCAGTCTCCAGCCATGCGAGATCGTCGCCCTCAAGCTGAGGAGAGAGGATGGCGAAGGTCTTGGCGTGATACGCGTTCCACCAGTCGATCTCGGCGGGCGTAAGCAGGCCCTTGTCGACCAGGCGGCGATCGAGTGGCACGAAGGTCAGCGTCTCGAAGCCGAGATACTCCCCTTCGCTTGCGATCCCGGCCGGCACGACCAGCACCAGGTTCTCGATCCGGATGCCATAGGCGCCCGCTTTGTAATAGCCGGGCTCGTTCGACAGGATCATGCCTTCGCGCAAGGGCGTCTCGGTGCCGGGGAAGGCGCCGCCCGGCTTGGAGATGCGCTGCGGACCTTCGTGAACCGACAGATAGCTGCCGACCCCGTGGCCGGTGCCATGGCCGTAATCGACCCCGCCATTCCACAGATGCATCCGCGCGAGCGCATCGAGCGCGCCGCCGCTGGTGCGGTCGGGAAATTTCTGCATGTCGAGCTGGATGTGGCCCTTGAGGACGCGGGTGTTGCGCTCGACCATTTCCGCTGTCGGCTCGCCCGGGCCGACCCACACGGTGCGGGTGATGTCGGTTGTGCCGTCGAGATATTGGCCGCCCGAATCGCACAGGTAGATCGAGGAAGGCGGGATCGGGATATTGCTCTCTTCGTCGACCTTGTAATGCGGCAGCGCGGCATGCGGACCGGCGGCGCTGATGGTGTCGAAGCTCGCATCCTTGAGCACGCCGCCCGCCTCGCGGAATTCGCGCAACTTGGCCGCCGCGGTCAGCTCGTCGATTTCACCCGAGGGCGCATGAATCGAGATCCAGCGCAGGAAGCGCGACACCGCCGCCCCGTCGCGGGCCTGTGCGTCGCGGTGGCCCTGCTGTTCTGCCGGGTTCTTGATCGCCTTGGGCAGGACGGTGGGGTCGTCGGCGCGGACGACGGTGGCGCCGCTTTCCGCGAGGGCGTGAAAGATGCCCGCGACCGCATGGTTCGGATCGACCGCCACGGTCTTGCCCTTGAGCGCTTCGAGCGAGGGCACGAAGTCCGCCCGGTCGCGCACCGTCACTGCATTGCCCAGATGTTTGGTCAGTTCGGGCGTGACCTTCTCGGGCGCGATGAACAGCTCCGCCGTGCCGTCCGCATGCGCGAGGACATAGGACAGCGCGACCGGCGTGTTGTCGACGTCCTTCCCACGCATATTGAGCAGCCAGGCGACCGAATCGAGCGCGCTGATGACGGTCGAATCGTAGCCCTCGGCCTTGAGCCAGTCGGCCACCTCGGCGCGCTTGTCCGCGCTCGAACGGCCCGCGTGCTCGTCATCATGCGGCACCGCTGGCACGAGCGAGGCCTCTGGCCGGTCGTCCCAGATCGCATCGATCGGATTGCCCTCGACGGGAACCAGCTCGATGCCCTTTTTTGCGAACAGCTTGTGCGCTTCCTCGGCCCAGCCGATCCCATGGAGCCAGGCATCGTAGCCGATCCTGGCACCCTCGGGTGCGTGCTCGGCGATCCACTTTGCGGGTGAAGTGGCGGGGACGTCCTCGTAATCGTAGAGCGTGCCGTCGACCTGTTCGCGCACCTGCACGGTGTAGCGGCCGTCGGTAAACATCGCGGCTTTGTCCTTGAGCACCGCGGCGCTGCCCGCACTGCCGCCGAACCCGGTCAGCCAGTGGAGACGCTGCGCATAGGCGCCGACATATTCGCTCATATGTTCGTCGGAGATCGGGATCACGAAGCCGTCGAGACCGCGCTTGGCGAGTTCGCGGCGCAATCCGTCGAGACGGGTTTCATAGGTTTGCATCAACACGGCGGAATCCTTTCATCGAGGCCAGTCGCAGCTTACGCGACTGGACGCTTGCGGGCCACGGCGTGGCCGCATAATCACTCCCCCGTCATAGTCATCCGCGGCGCCGCTTTCCAGCTTTGCGCCGCGCCGGGAGGACCGATCATGCCTTTCACCCGATACGCCGCGTTCCTATCTGCCGGAGCACTGGCGCTTGGCGCGCCGCTCCACGCCCAGACTTCCGAAGGGACCCAAGTGACACAGCCGACTTCGCCGCCGACTGCCGAAAAACGCGACCACAGCTATTCGTATCACGGAATCACCATTGCCGATTCCTATCACTGGCTCAAAGACCAGTCCTATCCGACAGTCGACGACGAGGACGTACTTGAGCATCTGAAGGCGGAAAACGCCTGGTTCGAAGCGCGGATGGAGCCGCACCAGCCGCTGGTCGACGAATTGTTCGAAGAGATGAAGGCGCGGATCAAGGAAGACGATTCCACCGTGCCGCAGCGCCGTGGCGACTGGCTCTACTGGTCCGAATTCGAAGAGGGCGCCGAATATCGCAAATATTACCGCAAGCCGGTGGCAGGCGGCGATCCGGTGCTGATCCTCGACGAGAACGAACTGGCCAAGGATGTCGAATACTTCCGCCTGGGCGCGTTCTCGGTCTCTCAGAACGGGCGCTATCTCGCATATTCGGCCGACACCAACGGGTCCGAACGCTTCACCGCGCGGATCAAGGATTTGCAGACCGGCGATCTGCTGCCCGACGAGATTCCCGGCACGCTTTCGGGGCTGGTCTGGGTCAAGAACGACACCGCGCTGGTCTATGGCACCGCCGACGACAACTGGCGCGTCCACGATGCGACCATGCATGTGCTGGGCACACCGGTGAGCGAGGATGTCGAGCTCTATCGCGAGACGCAGGACGAGGGCTTTCGCGTGGGCAGCGGCCTTTCTGCGCAGGAAGACTGGCTGATCGTTTCGACCGGCGACAACGAAACCAGCGAGGTCCGCCTTGTCCCCGCAGACGATCCGACTGCCGAGCCGATCCTGGTGAAACCGCGGACCAAGGGCGTCGAATACGATGTCGATGTGCGCGACGGCACGCTGTGGGTCCACACGAACGACGATCACGTCAATTTCCGGCTCGCCACCGCCTCGCTCGAGACGCCCGGCGAATGGACCACGCTGATCGCCGGATCGGACGAATTCTACCTGACCGATTTCGACCTGTTCAAGGACTTCTACGTCACCGAAGGGCGCCTGCGCGGGCTCGACCAGATCCAGCTACGCTCCTATGCCGATCCAGCCCTGGTCAAGCCGGTCGCCTTTGCCGAGGCAAGCTTCAGCGCCGGGCTCGATAACAATCCCGAATACGATCAGGACAAGCTGCGCATTTCCTACGAGAGCATGGTCACCCCGGATTCGGTTTATGACTACCATGTCGCCAGCGGCGAGCTCGAACTGCTCAAGCAGCAGGAAATCCCGAGCGGCTATGACGCGGGCCTCTATACTACCGAACGGGTCGAGATCGAGGGCCGCGACGGCACCATGGTCCCGGTCAGCGTGGTCATGCGCAAGGACCGTGATCCGGGCGGACCGCTGCATCTCTATGCCTACGGCGCCTATGGCTATGCCGTGCCGCCGGGCTTTTCGACAACTCGCCTCAGCCTGATCGATCGCGGTTTCGCCTATGCCATCGCGCATATCCGCGGCGGCGACGATCTGGGCCGCAAGTGGTACCTTCAGGGCAAGCTCAACGAGCGGACCAACACCTTCAACGATTTCGTCGATGTGGCGAAGGGGCTGGTGGCCAAGGGGTATACCGAAAAGGGCAGGATCAGCATTTCTGGCGGGTCCGCCGGGGGCGAGCTGATGGGCGTCGTCGCCAATACCGATCCCGATCTGTGGGGCGCGGTGGTGGCGCATGTGCCTTTCGTCGATGTCCTCAACACCATGCTCGATGCGGACCTGCCGCTGACGCCGGGCGAATGGCCCGAATGGGGCAATCCGATCGAGAGCAAGCAGGCCTTCGCCTATATCCTCAGCTACAGCCCCTACGATCAGGTGGTGGCGCAGGATTATCCGCCGATGCTGGTGACAGCCGGGCTCAACGATCCGCGCGTGACCTATTGGGAGCCCGCAAAATGGGTCGCCAAGCTGCGCGAGCTGAAGACCGACGATAACGAGTTGCTTCTGAAGACCAATATGGGCGCGGGCCACGGCGGCAAGTCAGGCCGGTTCCAGTCGATCCGCGAGACCGCCGAGGAAGTCGCCTTCATCCTGTGGCAGATGGACATGACCGAGTGACGGCCAGGTTCGAAAGGACCTTCACCGCCGGGGCCGAGCACATCGACGAGCTCGGCCACGTCAACAATGCGGTGTGGGTGCAGTGGATTCAGGACATGGCCACCGCGCATTGGGATGCGGTGGCCCGGCCAGAGGATCGCGCGGCGTTCTTCTGGGTCGTGACGCGTCACGAGATCGATTATCGCGGCAATATCGATGCAGGCGAAAGCGTTACCGGCGAGACCTGGATCGAGGGGCCTGCGCGGGGCGCGACCTCGCTGCGCCGCGTCGATTTCCGCGACGATGCGGGCAAGGTCATAGTCGGCGCGGCGACCACCTGGGCAATGCTCGACCGGGCGACGGGGCGGCTGGCGCGCGTCCGGCCCGAAGTGCTTGCCGGGTTCCTATCGGGATGACCGATTCAAAGAATCCCGGCCTCCGAGACCAGCCCTCAGGCGGTGACGGCGGTTGGGCCTTCGGGGACGAATAATGAGAGGCGCTCCATCACTACTCGGTCACGGCCGGCGCATTTCGCATCGTAAAGCAGCTTGTCGGCGCGCGAATAGAGACTGGAGAAGTCGATTTCCGATTCATTCGCGAGGGCCGAGAAATCGACCAGCCCCATGCTGGCGGTTACGGGATTGTCGAGCTCTTCCATCTCTAACAGGAGATGTGTGGTGATTGCACGGCGGCGCTCCTCGGCATTGCTTGCGGCATCATCGCCACGCAGAAGCAGCAGGAATTCCTCCCCGCCGATGCGAAACGCGGCAATATCCTTCTCGTTCTCGCCTTCGCGCAACACCGACGCAACGCGTCGCAGGACTTCGTCACCGACTGGGTGACCATGCATGTCGTTGATCGACTTGAAGAAATCGATGTCGATAAGGGCCATCGTATCGAACCCATCGGCAACCATGGTTTCGAACCGTGCCGACAGCGCGCGCCTGTTCGCCATGCCAGTCAACTGGTCGCGCTCGCTCAGCGCCTCAAGCACCCTGGCTTCGTCCATTGCCTGATCGCGCTGGCGCCTGATGATCATGAAGCGATCGGCCACTGCCACTGTGGTGGCGATGACCTCGATCAGCAGGAAAGAGCTGTGAAGCACCACATTTTCAACGAGTACCATAGAGCCGAAAACAAGGAGGGAAAAAATCTGCAAGGGCAGGAAGGAGGCAAAGGGAGCGAGGCCTAGGACGAGATATTTCGCAGTGTTGCTGCCTCGTCGCCACGCGACCGCCAGAACGTAGAAATAGGATCCGAAACCGATCAGAGCGATCAAAAGATAGACGATTTCGAACACGAGATTGCTCAATTCAAGCAAATCGAGAGCGCTCAATCCGACATTAATCGCGGCCAGAGCGAGAGCGATACGCAGAATTGTGCGATGTTTTGGATCGATATATTCCGGCTTCACAAAACTGTTTGCGAACATGATGATCGTCAGCAGCATGAAATCGATGCTGAGATATTCGATCATCAGCTCAGTCTGTAGCGAGACGAGGCCGGTGAGCGCCGTCAAGCCGGAGGCGGTCGCACTCTGCGCCACAGCGGTGAGACAGAACAGGGCGTGATAGAGCGGGAAAGGCTGGCGCAGGACGCGATAGTAGATGAGATCGAATATGATCGGCGCGAACAGTATCGCGCAGATCATCGCGGCGAATATATGCACCCACCCCGCCACCAATACGACCGATGGCCGATCGTTCAGCGACGCCTCGACAAAGGCGTAAGGGTAATCGCTGCCGTCGACCGTCACCACGACGGCTTCGAGCGGCGTGGAAGACTCAGGCAATTGCGCTATCGAACGCGAGCTGGATATGCCGAGCTGCAAGTCCCTTTGAGCCAGGCTTTGCGATACCGCGCTGCCATCACGCCCGATGGCGGAGATCGAAAGAGTCTCGAACGCGTTCCGCTCGAATTCGAAGTAGCGAGGGTTTGCTTGCGCGGAAGGGCGATCGGTCAAGTCCAGGCGGACGATGTGGCGTTCGGCATCGAAATCCATATCGCCATCGCTGCAGTTCCAGCCTCCGGGATCGTCGACCAGATCGGCATAGGATATCGTTTTCGGCCCGGAAATGTGGCAGATCGATCCCGGCGCAAAACCGGATTGCGCCACCACTACGCCAGGCAAACCAACCGCTACCGCGAACAATACGGCCAAGAAAAGCTGCCGGGCTTGCAGCCAGACGACGCGAGGGATGCGTTTCACGCACCCACGATAAAGCCAAAGCGTTAACGCCGGCTTATATCACCGTAACCATGAATTACCGGGTGAGCTCCGCCACCGGCCGATAGTCGTAGCCAAGCTCGCTGGCGACCGCTTCATAGGTTACTTCGCCTTTGTGAACATTGAGGCCTTCGGCGAGATGCGGATCTGCAGCCAGCGCGTCCTTCCAGCCCATCCGCGCGATACGCAGCGCATGCGGCAGGGTGACGTTGTTGAGCGCATAGGTGCTTGTACGCGCTACCGCGCCCGGCATGTTGGCGACGCAGTAGTGAACGATGTCGTCGACCACATAGGTCGGATCGGCATGCGTGGTCGGCTTCGATGTTTCGAAACATCCGCCCTGGTCGATCGCGACATCGACCAGCACCGCGCCTTTCTGCATATCCTTGAGCATGTCGCGCGTCACCAGCTTGGGGGCCGCAGCACCTGGGATCAGCACCGCGCCGATGACGAGATCCGCATTGCACACGGCGTCATGGAGATTGGCGGCGTTGGAAAAGCGCGTGCTCGCGCGCGCTTCGAAATGGGTGCCGACCTTTTCCAGAACTTCGGGATCGCGGTCGAGGATGGTGACGTCCGCACCGAGGCCGACCGCCATCTGCGCGGCGTTGAAGCCGACCACGCCGCCGCCGATCACCACGACCTTGCCCGGCATCACGCCCGGCACGCCGCCCAGCAGGACGCCGCGCCCGCCATGCGCCTTTTCGAGCGCGGTCGCGCCCGCCTGTACGCTCATCCGCCCGGCGACCTGGCTCATCGGCTTCAAGAGCGGAAGCTGGCCGCGCGGACCGGTGACGGTCTCGTAAGCGATGGCGGTGACACCGCTGTCGACGAGGTCCTTGGTCTGCTCCGGATCGGGAGCGAGGTGGAGATAGGTGTAGAGGATCTGGCCCTCGCGCAGCTTCTTGCGCTCGACCGCCTGCGGTTCCTTGACCTTCACCACCATCTCGCATTCGGCGAAGATCGCGTCAGGCCCGTCGACGATCTTCGCGCCGGCAGCGACATATTGCTCGTCAGTCGCATCGATGCCGCAGCCCGCCTCGGTCTCGATCCACACCTCATGCCCCTGCATGACGAGTTCTTTCGCGCTCTCGGGCGTCAGGCCCACGCGGTATTCGTGATTCTTGATTTCCTTGGGGCTGCCGATGAGCATGGGGAGGACTCCTTAATGTGCGCCCGCCCGTTACAACTGCAACCAGGCGCGGGCAAGCCCGCCGCTATCCATGTCGGTTTAACGGGCGGTCGTCGTCGACCAGGCGGCGCTCACCGCATTGCCTTGGCCCTCGCTGCGCGTGTCGATGAAGCGGGCGTCCTCTCCAAGCACCGCATTCAGCTCGTGGAGCGCCTCGTCGCTGCCGGAAAGGGTAATGCGCAAGCCGGTGCGCTTCGCTGCCCAGCCGATCAGCGCCAGCCGCGTGGCATTCTCGGCATCGAGGCCATCCTCGCCCACCGTCACTTCGGGCAATGCGGTAAGGGGAGGCCGCAATTCGACCGTCCAGCCGGGTACCGTGCGTTCGAGCCTGCGCTCCAGTTCACGATAGCCCGCCAGGGTCAGCCCTTCGAGCGGTTGCGCGGTGGCTTGGGCGCGCTTGTTCTCGCGGTCGAGCAGGACATCCTTGCGCTCGACCCCCGCGATCAGCGCCAGACTGCGCGCCAAGCCGGCGATCTGGCGTTCGCTGGCCTCCGCGGCTTCGCGGGCGCGGGCGCGGGCCAGTGCCGCCTGTTCCGCCGCGCCAGGATCGGTGCCGACCTGGAACTGGTCGATATTGACGACGACGGCGCGCCCCAGCCGTTGCTCCAGTCGACGTGCCACTTCTGTATCGGCATCGGCGTTGAATTCGGGTGTGAACACGCTGGCCGATACCGTCACCGGATCGGTATCCCAGTTGACGACCGGCTGTTCCACCCGCGCGCGATTGGTGAAGGCTTCGGAAACCTCGTGGTTTACGATTCGCTGCCCATTCGCCTCCCAGGCGATTGTCCGTAACGAAAAGCCGAGCGGTATGGCCATGGCGACGAACACCGTCAGGATGATGATCGATGCCAACCGTCCCTGACGGTTCGTCACACCCGACTGGAAGCCATAAAGGCGCGCCATGACCGCAGCGGTGAGGCCGATGGTCACCAGGTTGGTGATGAACAGGCCCAGCGCGCCGGCGAACACCGTCCAGTTGAACGTTGCCAGACCGAAGCCGACCACGGCGAGCGGCGGCATCAAGGCGGTGGCAATGGCCACGCCCACGATCGTGCCCTCGCGCCCGCGGATCACCGCATAGGAGCCTGCCAGCGCCGAAAACAGCGCTACCAGCAGATCGAACAGGTTCGGCCGGGTGCGCGAGGCGATTTCCTCGGTCACCGTCTGCAAAGGCGAAAGGAATACGATCAGGGCGCAGAACAGGATTGCGAACAGCGAGCCTGCGGCCAGTGCCTTCCCGCAGCGCCTCAGCCAGTCGGCATCGCCCGTCGCCAGCGAAAATCCGGTGCCGATGATCGGGCTCATCAGCGGCGAGAGCAGCATGGCGCCGATGACCACTGCGGGCGAGGACAGCAACAGGCCGAGTATGGCGATCCCGGCGCTCATCGCGGTCATGAAGATATAGCGGCTGGTAAGCAGCGATTCGCCGCGCACCCGTTCGATGGTGGCGACATGGTCGAGATCGGCGATCACCCCGTCGCGCCACCACATGCGCATCTCGGCCAGCGCGCGCAGGATCGTCCAGCGGCTGATAGGACGGCGCTTGGCCTGGCCGTCACCGTCCGTTTCTTTCGGGGGCGGGGCGCTGGCAGCAGTGTCTGTCACGGTAGCCATGGCCGCGCGGCTTAGCGGCATAAAGCGCGGAAGTCGTGCCAAATTTGCGGTGCGCGCCGATTGCTGGTGCCGCAGCCAGGGGCTAGATCGGATTGCCGTCCTGGTCGCGGAAGATTTCGCGCCGACCGACATGGTTGGCGGGGCCGACCAGACCCTCGGCTTCCATTCGCTCGATCCATTTGGCCGCTGTGTTGTATCCGACGCCCATCTGGCGTTGCAGCCAGGAGCCGGAGGCTTTCTGGTTCTCGATCACGATCTGGCAGGCCTGGCGGTATTTGCGCTCGTCGGGATTGTCCGAAGCGGTGAATTCGTCCTCGAAATTGAAGCCGCCGTCCTCGGGTTCCTCGGTCACCGCGTCGACATAATCCGGTTTGCCCTGCGCGCGCCAGTGATCGGCCACTCGCTCGACTTCCTCGTCCGATACGAACGGCCCGTGCACGCGGATCATCGCGCCGGTATTGGGTTTGTAGAGCATGTCGCCCTTGCCCAGCAGCTGCTCGGCGCCCTGTTCGCCCAGGATCGTGCGGCTGTCGATCCGGCTGGTCACCTTGAAGCTGATGCGGGTGGGCAGGTTGGCCTTGATGACGCCGGTGATGACATCGACCGAAGGGCGCTGCGTCGCCATGATCAGGTGGATGCCCGCGGCGCGCGATTTCTGCGACAGGCGCTGAATCAGAACCTCGATCTCCTTGCCGACTGTAACCATCAGATCGGCCAGTTCATCGACGATCAGTACGATCAGCGGCAGCGGTTCGTAATCGAGCTGCTCTTCCTCGTAGAGTTCCTCGCCGGTTTCGGGATCGAAGCCGGTCTGGACCCGGCGCCCTAGCGGTTTGCCCTTCTCGATCGCCTTCTTCACCTTTTCGTTGAAGCCCGCGATATTGCGCGAGTTCACCGATGACATCATGCGATAGCGCTTCTCCATTTCCTCGACCGCCCATTTGAGCGCGCGGACCGATTTGTGCGGTTCGGTCACCACGGGGCTGAGGAGATGCGGAATATCGTCGTAGCTCTTGAGTTCGAGCACTTTGGGATCGATCAGGATCAACCGGCACTCGTCCGGCGTAAAGCGATAGAGCAGCGATAGCAGGATCGCGTTGAGCCCGACCGATTTACCAGACCCCGTCGTACCCGCGACCAGCAGATGCGGCATGGCGGCGAGGTCGGCGACGATCGGCTCGCCTGCAATATCCTTGCCGAGGAT
>MDTE01192076.1_pt1 | contig 10918 bp, 7 predicted proteins | sample 811231 | NCBI WGS metagenome assembly MDTE01 (sample SAMN05326651, study PRJNA326480) | marine metagenome | isolation source: seawater | place: Indian Ocean: Red Sea | collected 2010 | reverse complement strand
TGGCGTAGGTGTCTTTGAGGACGAAGCCACCCTTTGCTCCGACCGGAACGATCAAGACGTTCTTGATCATCTGCGTGTCCATCAAGCCGAGGATCTCGGTTCGGAAGTCGGCGGGTCGGTCCGACCAACGGAGCCCGCCGCGGGCGACCGGCCCGCCTCGTAGGTGGACTCCCTCAAACAGGTTGTGGTGCACCCAAATCTCTCGGAATGGCCTGGGATCGGGCATCGAATCGATCACACTGCAATCCAGCTTGAGCGCCAGTGGGTGCCCTTCTTGCTCCGCACCAGCCCAGAAATTGGTTCGGACGGTTGCCTGGACCAAGTTGAAGGCGCGGCGAAGGATGCGGTCCTCTGCAGCGATGGTTACCGAGTCTAGATATTTCAGAAACGCTTTCTGGTTGCGGAGGACCAGCTGCTGACGATCGCTGTCGTCAGCAGCCCCCAACTCGGTACGAAAGCGTGACCGGAAGAAGCGAAGAAGCAGCTTTGCTGCTTCAGGGTGGTCGCACCAGGTGCGAGCCACCGACTCGAACGGAACGGCTGAGCCCAGCTGCCTCCCGTAAGCGATGTAGGCACGGATCACTCCTACCTCCCGCGAGGTCAACATGGCAGAGACCACCAGGGCGTTGAGGCGATCGTCCTCGGCTCGCCCGGCCAACGTACGCTGCATCGCCTCCACGAGGCGATCCGCGTTCTCCTCAAGGTCAAACCTGCGATGTGTCGGCACCACACGGAAGGAATCGATCCATGCGGACTCCTCCTGGGCTGCAGTGACGGTGACCGAGCTTTGGTCGATGACTCGCAGGCCGAAGTTGTCCAGGACCGGGGTTGAGTCCGTCAGATAGATTTTCTGTGGCTGGTAGATCTTTACGCGGGTGACCCCTGCGACGAGATCATCTGCGCGGGACGCGACCGCGACGATCACATGGCCCGTCTTTCGGGCGCGCTCGAGGTGTTGGATGTCTTCAGCGGCTTCGGAGGGGTCCGTTGTGTGGGTGTGCTCGTCTGGGAAGGCTTCCCCATAGCGGGCGATGAGCTTGTCCGCGACGGAGGCCTGCTCCGTGCGTGATTGGACGATTCGGCTCAGTCTGTCCCGCCAGCTGCCCGTGACCTCTTCGATGGCCACGGCCACCGCTTCTTCGTCGCTGTACGTAAATGGCTTAGGTGACGTGACGTAGAACTGGAGGACAACCTGGCCTTCCTGGCCCAGGGCGAGCCGCCAGTCCATATAGTTGCCGCCCATGACTTCTAGGAGGCGCCGAGAGACTTGCTTGCGGACATCGTCGTCGTAGCGGACTCGGGGTAGCGAGATCACCACAAAGGCTGCCCGGTGGGTGCTATCGGCGAGCACGTGGACCCCGGTCTCCTCTTCTTCTTCGGCCGAAATGACGAGGTTGAGCACTCGCTGAATTGAAGATGGGTCAGCGCCGAAGAGGTATTCCACCGGGACCGTCCGAAAGGCTTCTTCCATCTTGCGCGCCAGGTGGCTTCCGGGCACCGCTGCTTCTGCCTGGAGTACGTCGTCGAGCTTCTCGCGCAGTATGGGAATGCGGTTGATGTCCTCGCGGATTGCCTTGTGCGTATAGAGGCCCGTGAATAGGGCTACGCGAGTGCCGCTCTCCTGCGGAATGCGGACTGCGATGTGGTCTGTCATCCCGGGACGATGAATGCCCGTGTCGTGTTGGCCCTTGCCGAGGAAGATGAGCTCGTCGCCTGCCAGCCAGCCCTCGGCCGACTCGGGGAAGGTCTTTGTTGGCGCCGAAGACTCTGACTCCAACAGTCGCGAAAGACCCAGGTGGCTGTCCTCTAATGGTGTGAGTGCGCCAGTTGCCGTGTCTTCGTCTTGGAACTCTTCGTAGCCAAGGAACACGAAGTTGTCGTCCACGAGCCAGTGGAAGAACTTCTGGGCGACGGCAACGTGACGATAGAACTCAGACGATCCGGACCCTGTGCTCTCACTAAGGTGGCTGGCCAGCCAGAGCGTTCGTTGACGCATAGCATCGTGGTCGGACACCACGGTCTGTACTTCGAGCAGGCGCGCAACGATGTCTTTTTCTAGTTCTTCTCTGTCCTTCTTCTTCCCTACTTTGGGGATCTCCAGGTGCATGATTGATTCGAGGTTGTCACCATCCGTAGGCCGTGGAACCACTGACTGGACCGCGCCGGTTTCATCACGTTTCACGCCCAAGATGGGGTGGACACAGTGGTCCGGAGCTAGGTCGAAGCCCTGGAGCATGTTTCGCAGCGTGTCGAGGATGAACGGCTGGTCCTCCATGCAGGTCTGAATGACCGTGCCCTTTGTCCGGTACCCGTGGGTCTTCACAGTGGGGTTGAACACACGAACCATGATGGATTGGGCAGGACGGAGCGTGACCCACGACGCCAGCTCTCGCCACTGGGCCAAGAGTGAGTCGGGGCTGCGGGACACCAAGTAGCTGTCATCGCTGCGATGCAGAAAGCCCTCGGCTATTGCGGCCGAGAGACGTTCTTTGGAGGCTAGAGCTTCGAGGAGACCTTGCATGGCCTCTCGTGGCGGTGACACGTCCTGGCGGTTGTCGTTGGATCGCAGAGTCACGGAGTCTCCGGGGGGTCGGTGCGGTCATCGCTGACCGGTGAGTCTGGGCAGTCCTCGGGTAGATCGGTTGACGAGATAGACTCGAGGGCAGTCTCCATACGATTGGCGGCTCGCCATTCGGAGAGGGTTGTCACGCAGTGGGCCGGGCCCTGGATGTCCTCTTCGGGAGGATCACACGGCGTGCAGGGATTGAAGCCTAGCTCGTCCTTCCACAGCGCGCAGCGACTCTCCGGTTCCAATATTGTTTCGTCGTCCATCGTAGCGGTGATGTCGATGACTGCCAGGACCGCGATGTCGACGAGTTGTGCCCCTCCGGGAGAGAGGCGTGCCTGCAATGCCCCTCGATGGACGAGGTCCCCAAAGCGCGTCGGAAATCGATCGCCTGCGGATAAGGTTGCGGCGAACTGCCCCTCAAACTCCTCTGCGGGTGACTGGAGCTGCCAGGTGGGGGTGCATGAGTCCTGAGTTCCTTCCGCCCCGGCGGCCTTGGCCAGTTGGATGGGCCGGGCCCCTGCGGTGTCCTCCGGCCCCAGTCGAAGCAGAAGAGATCTGGGCTTCCAGTGGGCAGTACTACTTAGGCTCTCCCAACTGTAGCGGGGCACCCGAAGACTCGCTGTGGTCGTTGTGAGTCTGTAGGTGCCTGAGCCAAGATCGGTGGGCGCCGCCTCGCGCCCAGGCGCTATGGGGACCTCAAAGTCCCACTCGCCTGCGCGGCTGTCCGTGGCCACCGTGACCATGGCAGGTAGCGCGCCGTAGAGCGGGGGAGGCGTATTGGATAGGGCCACGGCGCAGTAGTGCTCCTCCCCCCACGCCGTCACTAGGCTCAGGTTCCCTCCCTCGTTGTCGCCGAGCTGGACTGCAATGGATGCCGACGGGCAGAGGGTGCAGACCTGGATCCATGGTGGCCAGTTCAGCTCTGAGTCCGGTGTCAGTCGAGTGATACTCAGTGGTGTGGGCTCGCTACAGTCCACAGCGGGAAGCTGCTCGTCAGGGTCGGGAAGCTGAGGAGCTTCGGGTTGGCACGCGACGGAGGTCATCGCCAAGAGACAGGAGGCAACGAGCCTCCCCCAGAGCGTTGTCCGAGGGAAGAACATCCGGTTCTCCAGCACGTAACGAGCCCGAATGGGGACGTTTCTTGGGGCGAGTGTAGCCCTCTTCCCTCTTGAGCAACACCACCGGACGCTATCTGGGCTTTTTCACACGTTCTTCCCACAAGTGCGCTAGAAATTCCCGTTCATGCCTGTGGGTCACCCCACCAATATTCGGAAGAGGCTCCCTAATGTCGCGATTTGAGCGCCATGTCTTTGTCTGCATTAACGAACGAGATGAGTCCGATGCTCGTGGTTGTTGTGTCGCGAGTGGCAGTCTGGATGTTCACAGATGGTTCAAGTCCGAGTTCAAGTCCAGGAACTGGAAGGGTCGCATGAGAGCGAACAAGGCTGGATGTCTGGATGTCTGTGAGTTTGGACCGGCTGTTGTGGTGTACCCCGAAGGTGTTTGGTACTCGCCGCGAAGTGAACAAGAGGTCAAAGAGATCTGTGATCGACACCTTGCCGGTGGAGAGGTCGTGACCGAGTTGTTGATCCCGGGACTTGGGTGAGGTTGGAGCATCCCATGGTGCTTTTCAGTTGCCGGCGCCGGCACAGGGGCACGTCCTGGTGGAGCGCGATGCCCCTGGTGGCCGCAGTGACATTGACTCTTCTGGCGCCCTCGAGTCCTGCCGGCGCAGCCTCGGTAGATGGTGGCGCGCTCAACGCGCCGGGGGAGCGCTCGCACAATGTGATGGTTGGCTGGCCCGACTTGACGTTTACCTGGGAGGGGTTGGTGAAGGACAAGATGTCCGTGGGGCCGCGGCTGCGAGTGCAGATCTGGCCGCTCTCCCTCAGCGTGGGACTCCACATGAGGTTCACCCTGCTTGAGAAGGGACGAGTGGCTTTGGCGCTCGTTGTGCGGCCGGTGGCCAATGTGGCGGGCTTTGGTGGGAGCAGGGCTGTCTATCCGCTGAACTACCAGTGGGGGCGGACGCGGACGTTTCGCCCCAGCTTTGGCCCCGGAGTGAACCCTGGCCTACTCGCTACGGTGGACCTGTCGCCCCGCTTTCGGTTGTTGGTGAGTCTTGAGAATCCAATTGCAGTGTGGTTCTGGCTCTCCCCGGTGCAGTGGTGGGTCGAGTGGCCCATCGTGCTTTCGGGTGGCGTGGAATACGAGATCAGCTACCGCACCTCGTTGATTGCTCGGGCCGGCGGTGGACCGTCCATTGCGTTCGCAGGCTTCAGTCAACTTCTGGGGATCAACGGGCACCTATCGTTTGGGGTTCAGGTTCGCTACTGATCCGCCTCGGTCATCAGGGCTTCGAGTAATGCCTTGTGGTCGCTGAACTCCTTGTTGTCTGGCTCGCAGGCCTGGGCTTTTTCGGCGGCTTTGAGCCCCCCAGCTCGGTCACCGACAAGACGTAGGGCGTGAGACTTGTTGGCCCAAGCGAGGCACAGGGTGGGCTCCAACTCGATGGCCCGACTCCATGCTTGAAGCGCAGTTTGAACTTCGTAGCCGTAGAATCGGCCATTGCCGGCCCAGAGCCAGTCCATGGCTGTGGCCTCGGGGCTGCTGATGCGCGCCTCCTGGCTCTCCCGGATCATCAGCCAGTCCCCCTGGAAGTCGGCGATGTAGGTGGCTTGGTCGGACGCGTAGTCGCGCCCATCCCACTCCCACAGTCGCGGGTCGGGGCTGTTCTGTGTGCTTACTCGGGCTCGCCCCGTGTCTACCCACTGATCGATGTTCACCCTCTTCAAGCGGGAGAGCTTTTCGAGCCCGCTGTCTAGAAGCAGACGAACGACCTCCCCAGCGATCACGAAGTTACCCTCGATGGAGGGGTGGCAGTGGTCATAGACGAGCTGGTACTCGATGAATCCATCTTCATGTCGAGCGCGGAACCGTGCCTCGATGTCCAGGACCCCCAGGACTCCCGGCTGGCCCTCGAAATCAAGGATGGCGTCTCGTACCTCGGGCACGATCCGGTTGGGATACTCGGTGTGACGTCGCGCTTGTGTGTACCAGTGGAGTGCGTCGCCCATCTTTCCGCGATAGTGAAAGGCCTGGGCCAGCATGTACATTGCCGCTGGATCGGGAGCGATATCCAGGGCCTCCCTGGCTCGCGCCTCCAGGCCGTCCCAGTCGCTGCTGTTCATCAGCCCGTCGCTCTGGGACAACAGGTCCTGAAGGCGAGCACCATCTGGGCCCTTGACGGGAAAGGAGATGGGATCCTGGAAGTCATTGGGTGCAGGACTGAGCAGAACAACCGGTGTGCCCCGAGCGTTTGCTAGTTCGATCACCTTTCCAATGTTGTGGCTGTAGGTTCGCGCAGCGTAGTCGCGCTCGAGCTGCCCAATGCGGGCACGGTTCTCGGCGGGCACGGCTTGCATGTCATCGAGGTTGCGGGCCGGTACCTTGCCTATCGGGTCTCTCCCGGCTTGTAGGTTGTTGTCAGTGGCCTGGTCGCCATCTCCCGTGTCGGGGGCGGAATTGTCCCCCATGGCCCCGCCTCTCAGCTCGACCGCGTCTTTGGCTTGCTCTTCCGCGTCGCGCCCCAGTAGCCGTCGAGCAACCTGGAATGTTCGGAGGCCCTCCAGCCTTTGGTTCAACAGCAGCGCTCGGGTGTAGCGCCGGTGCTCGGCGGGCTCCATGTAGGTCTTCCACGAGGACAACTCGAGCAGTTCGTTGTGTCCGGAATAGACCAGGATCAGGTCCCAGGTGCTGAGGTCCCAGATCTGGCGGGCCGCCCAAAGGATCTGCTGGGACGACCAGGCGACCGTCCCGAAGTTGATGACCTGAATCTCCACATTGGGGACAGCCTGTTGCAGCAACTGTTCGACACGGTGCGGGAAGGCCGCTGGCTCCAGAACCCCATACCCGTGGGCGGCGGAACCGCCGAAGACCGCTACCCGGAACGTGTTCTCGGCCCGATCGGGGCTAAAGGGGTGGAAGTGGTGGGACTGCCCAGCCTGCACGTAGTCGACCCGAGGTGTGAAGAGGGCCTGTTGATTCACGAAGGGCGGGTTGAGGATGTGATCTGCAAACCATGTTGTGGTGCGGTCGGGAGCTCCCTGGATGCCTGCTGTCCGGAGCACCAGCTCAAGGCCGGCTAGGAGCAGGACCGTCGTGGCGACTGCGAACAGCGCGAGCTTCCACGGTGCAAGCGTGCGACTGGGAGGTCGCGGCGGTGCAGATCTGGAGGCTGGGGACGACGTCATCGCGTGGGTTGGAGTGTCGGTGGGCGAGCCCAGTCCGTCAACCTGCAAGTCCCGCGACGGCCACGGTTCGTAGAGCAGCCTGTTCTGCTTGCTGCTCCATCAAGGTGCGTGCCCCCTCGCTTCCCACCGCCAAAATCAACAAGTCAGGTCTAAGGCTGGCGAGCGCCTCCGGTGCGACCACCGGGATCCCCTGCCGCGTGGAGCCAATGGACCGAGGGTTGATGTCGACGACCGCGATGGGGGGGCTTCCGGCTCCCACAAGAGCCCGAACCCACTGTTTTCCGTGCCCTCGTCCCCCCCAAACGGCCAGGCGTAGGTCCGGTGCGATGTGGGTTCTCTGGAAATGGTCCCACTTGAGCTCAAAGAATGCGTCGCTTCGATAGCTGGGGTCGACCCTGCTGGTTCGACCATCGTGGTCTCGCCATTGAAGCAGCCTGTCTGTGAGCTTGTGGAAGCGCGCCCCTCCACGCAAGAGACGGAGCCAGAGGTCGTAGTCCTCAGGAAAATCGCCGTCTCGATAAGGGCTAGAGAGCAGAGTGTTCGAGTCGTCTTCTGCCAGCAACTCGAGGGCATCTGCACGCATCATTGCTGCGGGGTGGCACACGGGGTTCTCCACCAGGAACTCACGCTCGAAGTCGTCGTGGGTCTGGATCCCGTCGTGCCAGCGCTGATACCGAGCCATGCCTCCCGGCAGCGGGTCGCCGCTGGACCGGAAGCTGTCACTGCGGCAGTCGACGACACTGATCTCGGGGTTGGCCCGCAGGAAGGATGTCTGGCGCGTAAGGCGGTCTGGATGGCAGATATCGTCCCCATCGAATCGAGCCAGGAACTCCGCGTCACCCCGCTCCGACATCGCATGGTTCAGAGCGCCAACAAGTCCCACTCGACCCGGGCGTGAGAGTCGAAACCGAGGGTCACGCTCGACCCATGCCTGCGCAAGGGCCCTTGTCTGGTCGTCCTCTTCTTCTTCTGCGTCGTGTACGAGGCTGGCTGTCCAGTGCGTGTAGGTCTGTCGCACAAGAGAGTCCAGCGATTCGTCGAGCCAGCTCGCGACGTTCCGGATGGGTATGGCGAGATGAACGCGGGTCAGAGTAGTCCTGTGGCTTGCTGAACAGCTCCGAGGGAGTCAGTCCAGTTCGATCGATCGCACCCGTTTCGAGCGCGCGACGTTTCGCTCGTCTTCTTCTTGGGCTTGCCGGGAGGCCTCGTACATTCGGCTCTGTCGAACACACTTCCACTGATTCTCGAGGACGTCGTGCCACAGCGCTTGGACCGAGAATGGGTCTTGCCAGATCCACTTGTCCTCGATGACCTCTTCAAGCATGGACGAGTCCCGCTTGTTCACTCGCCCAAGGTACTTCTTCTTGGAGTCACGTCGACCTGGGCCGTATTGACTCTCGAACTTGCTCACTAGCTCTCGTCCCTCGCGTGAGGTGAATGGCCCCGGAAAGAAGATAGTGACCTCGTACAGCTTTTCGTCCCAGAACACCCAGTGGAGAACCGGTACGCCTGCGTCCGAACCCGGTGGTGGTGCTTGGATCAGGCGCTTGATGTGCGGGTCCGGGGTGATCTGGAGCTCCATGGGTCCCTTGATGGCCTGGATGGCTTCTACTCCGATGCCCCATGCGACGCCCTTGTAGCCGGCAGGGATCACGCGGTCTCCTCCCACGCCTGGTGGAGGGGGCCGATCGTCTTTCTGATCCGCGCGGCTGATGCCGGGCGCCTGGGCCGTGGCCACTGCCGGCAGAGCGGCAATCAGGAGGCTCGTCAGGAACAGAATCGAGAGTCTTCTCACGAGTCCGAGGATAAACCGTCGACGCCGCTCGGGTCGACCTCCTCGCCTCGGTCTGTGCGATGGGCGATGACATCGTCTGGGCTGAATGGACGACTGCTGACTGCCACAGCGATCATGGGGCCGGGCCCATCGTTCACGAGACAGTGGGCGAGTCCAGCGGGGACATGAACTGTCGTGGGGTGCTCACCGTCGAGGGCAATGTCTCTACTCTGTCCGGTTGCCGGATCCCGTAACTGGAGCGTTGCGCGCCCCTCGACGACACTGAACCACTCGGTGGTGTCTGGGTGGAGGTGGTCCCCCCTGCGATCTCCCGGATTGTTGCTGCGCACGACGTAGACCTCACCGAATGCCAACTCGTTCCCGATCTGTTTGGCGTCCAGTGGGACATGCAGGTAACCGCGATCGTCTGCGGTTCTGCGTGAGTCGAACACCCGCACGGCCTCGAGTAGGTTTGCAGTCACGAGAGGGGCTCCCCACGATGTTGTTTGGCTGGGGCTGTTAGACCGTCGCCCCTCAAGTGCTCTCGGTACCAGGCAACGGTTTGCTTCAATCCCTCTTCCAGGCTCACTGTGGGCACGTGGCCCAGCAGGTCTCGACATCGTCGCACGTCAGCGAAGAAACGTGGGACTTCTCCGGGCCGCTCAGGCAGTGCCCCCGCCTCAATGAGCGCTACGTCGGCTTGGGCTACCCGGAAGATCAGGTGGGTGACGTCGACCACGCGACGCTCATCTCCACTACCGATGTTGATGATCGATCCTTCGACTGCTGGGGTGGTTGCCGCGCGGATCAGGCCGTCGACGGTGTCGGACACGAAGTTGAACTCCCGAGTCTGTTCGCCTCGAGTCATAGGAAAGGTGGTTTGCTTTAGCGCGGCTTCGATAGCTGCTGGGACCAGTTGCCGATTTTGTTGGCCCGGTCCGAAGGTGAGAAAGGGGCGGGCGACGACGATCCGCACGGCCCCACTGCTCGCTCGCTTGAGCAGGGCCTGGGACGCTTGCAGTTTGGCCCGAGAGTACGGCGACACTGGCTCCGACGGTGTGTCGGTTTCGGAGAACGGCGCTGAGATCGTTCCATATTCTTCGCAGGTGCCGCACTGCAGCAGGAGGGGGGCCGACCCCAAAGCTGCTGCCGCTTTGTACACAGCCAGTGCCCCTCCTAGGACCGTTGCCTGCATCTCTTTGTCGAGGGCCGGAGTACGGCGAACATCGACGTGTGCTGCCAAGTTGAAGAGAAGGTCCGGTCGAATGGCTGTAATGGACTCCTGGACCTGGTCGCCATGGCGGATGTCTCCCACGAAGGGGTGCACTTCAGCGCCCAGAGAGCGAAGCCGTCTCACGAGGTGGCTGCCAATGAACCCTCGCGCTCCCGATATCCAGGCGTTCCGGCCCTCAACGCGAGTCCGCAGGTCGCTGGCGTGCACTCCGAGGTCTGGATGCGTGCCCTGGGTCATGCCATCGATCATAGCCTCCAGTCGTCAAAGACCCATGAACGCAGCGCTGGTCCCCCACTGTTCGGGCTGTTCTGGACACGAGGCCGACGGGGCCTCAGACTGGCCACTGCGCCCATGAGTTCCGTTTCTATCAGTGAATTTCTCGCCCAGTCACCGGAGTTGATCCGTGCGCAGTTGCCTGCCTTTCTCAGCGGGTACATTGCGCCCGATTCGGATCATGGAGAAGTGGTTCAGCGGTCGATTGAGCGGGCCCTAGAGTCGGTGAGTTCTCAGGAGTGGGCCGACCTACTTGAGCTGTACGGTTCTTTGGGCCAGGACTATGGCTCTCAGCCCTCTCATCCGCTTGCGCGCGAGCTCCTGCTGGCCTTTGTCCAGCCGTTGATTGGCGAAGGGTCGGACCTGACGGGGCTGGAACATCTGGATGCTGCCATGGCCGCAATTCATGCGGGCCGTCGTGTGCTCTTGATTTGCAACCATCTGTCTTACGCGGACACGATCTGTACCTATGGTTTGTTGGAGCGCATGGGCCGCCTGGACGCTCTGGGGCGACTCTGCACGGTGGCGGGACCCAAAGTGTATGCCGATCCCATGCGCAGGATGGGGATCGCGGGCGGTCATTCCATCAGCGTGGCGCAGTCCAGCAGGTTGGCTACCAACGAGGTCGTCCTCTCTCCTCGCGAAAGTGTGAAGATTGCTCGACGTTGTTTCAACGATGCTGCCAGCGAGATGGATCAGGGGCAGTTGGTCCTTCTGTACCCGGAAGGAACGCGCTCCCGTACGGGCCATCAGGGCCCCTTCTTCCGGGGTGTTGCCCGCTGGGTGACCATTGATGGTGTGCTTCTTCTCCCCTT
>MDTE01068314.1_pt1 | contig 10918 bp, 8 predicted proteins | sample 811231 | NCBI WGS metagenome assembly MDTE01 (sample SAMN05326651, study PRJNA326480) | marine metagenome | isolation source: seawater | place: Indian Ocean: Red Sea | collected 2010 | reverse complement strand
CTTCCTTGAGGAAGAGACTCTTGCCGCTAGTGCTTGTCTAAGAAGGGCCGGATCTGTTTGCCATACAAACCTTGATTGCGTTCCCAATATTCTTCATGAAAAGCAGGCCCTTACTCTTGATAAGCTCTACTTTGGAGATACTGAAGCTGAACATAAGTACTGGCAGGAATCCCTTGTCTGTGGTCAGGCAAAGAAACCTCCTCACCTTACAGACTCTGATTATGAATCCTATGACATGACTTTGAATAAATGCTGTCGTGAAGTTGGAAAAGAACTAACAATGTACACACAGTATAAAAAAGACAGCAATGACCCTGATCTTATTCCAGAACAAGGAACAGGAAGCTTTGACATGAGCGCCGACTCCTTTTCCTATAATTATCCAAGCACAAATGGTCGGTACTCAAGATACAGTCTTATCGATTTAAAAAATGTAAAAAATTTAAACGATGCAACTCCAGATGCTTACAATCAACTGCCCATACTGGAAACCACTGCAGACAATGCTCCCGACACTCCTCGTCAATTTCAGTGGAAAACACTTCACGAAACAGGAAGAAGAAGTTGCTGTGGGGGTGGGTGGATAAGAAAGTTTTCTGACGACACCAATGACTGGACCCAAAACCCCAAACTGAATTTTGATATAGCGGCATTTAGCTGTTTAAACTATCAAACACCTTTAAGTTTCTATCCCCCAGGAAGTCAAACTTGTGGCCCAAGCAATACTACTTCCTGCCTAGAGGAAAGCCAAGTATCAATGAAAAACTATAACAAAGATGTTGAGAAACTCTGCTTATCTCCAGCAAATGGTGGGTGTATTCAAGTAGATATTCCTTCAGTTCTAGGTTACGAAATGACCTACCCAAGCGATGCCTCAGATGATGATGTCACCATGGATACAACACCTACTGAAGCTCCAGTTACAGGCTCTCCAGTTAAACAGGCTATGACATCAGAAACCCCTTATATGCCTACTCCATACGCAAACTCGACCCCAATAGCCTCATCAGGACCCTATAATTACTTTGCAACAAGAACGTTCCATGATGCAGTGAGCTTTTACCTTCCCATTTACATTGGAAAAAATAATATTAATAGGGTTTCAATTAAATACGTCTCTGGAAGTGGGACTGAAGAAAAGACCGCTACCATAGAAGGAACATGCAATATATCAGACAATCCAAAGGTTAACCTTTCCCCTGGAAAATATTGCATAGAAAAACTTACGAGTGGTGATTATGATGTTTTCCACATAAGAGCGGATCAAACATTATCAATAAGCGACGCTAGTTGGGACTATGCTGGAGTTCAAATTAACTTCAACCCTATGGGTACAAAGCTCTATACTTATGATGATAGCCCTGGTGCTTCTACTGATATAGAAGATACAAGGCTTAATGCTGGAAATGCTCTTTACTACCTCACTAAGCTTTCTAGGTTTGAGCTCTCAGGAATTCCTCAGATTTTTTATGAACCTATTTATTGCAATACAGATAGAAGTAAGCTTGTTGACAATTTATTTGAAGTTTCTCCGAATACAAGAGAAAATTTTATAGACAAATCTTTTGTGTATGATCAAAAGAAAAATTATTCTGGAGGACGCTCCCTAGGAGAAATATATTATAGTGACTCTAGTGTAAGTGACCAAAGTTCCGATAAATCTAACCCTGACGGACGTGTTGTTATGCACGACAAAATTCTCTTAGGTAAAGTTTTCTCTCCCCATAAATTTAAATGCTGCCTAAAACTTGGAGAGGAGGCCCCTTCGAAAGACTCCTGTTGTAGCAATTTCACGGTAAGCGAAAAAAATTCTTTTGGTAAAACTGTCGAAATCTGCAAACTACCTCAAGGAACTGACCTTAACCTTTATTTTAATCGCTTTGTTTCTGGAGAGGGTTATGGAAAAACACTTCCTGCTGGGGGGTTGGAGGACAAAAATTATATTCCCGAGACAGGAGAACCCAAGTTAGATCAGGAAACATTTAATAAACTCGATGCCCTAGGCAGAGAATACTGCCAAAACAAAACAATTAGGAGAGGCGCGGCCTTTGGATACTTTTACCCTGAACCAAATAGTGGCTTTTTTGAGCAAGAGCAATCTCCAGACGAGTCAAGAAAGTATAGCATTATAGATTCTATTCTCGACAGTGACCCTATTAATGACACTGGGACCGTAAAGTTTCTTCAAGGCTATCGGTGGAATCACCACGTCTACTGTAAATAAGCTTTCTTATTGAGGCCTTTTTGAACTATCATAAAAAGACTAACTTGAAATTTAGGGCAAAAAGCTTATGCGCCTTTTACTTTTATCTATTATTTTTATAGCAACTTTTCCCCAAAAGGCGCTATCCATTAAAATTGCAAAAAAAGAAAAAATCTTTAAACCACATATGTTAGACCATCCGATCGACGGTTGCCCCACAAACTCAATATGTAACAAAAAAGTTGCTCTTCTAAGAAAACAATGGCTAAAACTAATTCATCACTCAGGAAAATCAAGAAAGAAAAAAATAGAGAAACTGGACAAATTTAGAAAAAAGTTTGGTATTCCTTTCCCTATCTGGGTCAAGCCCAATGGAGTAAAAGATGATTCAGTTATAAGCTGGAGATCAGCTTGCTCCCATCATACTCAAAAGGGAAAAGAAAAAATTTTTATGGGTGAAAAATTTATAAAGAATATTAAAAATCTTTACATTAATAACCAAAATTTCCTTGCCCAAAAAGCTTTTCTTCTTACAGATCAAAAAAAAATTAAAGAGTTTTTTATACCAAGAGATGATACTCCTCTTTTAATTGAATCTAATCATCTCATTTTCCAATTCGAATATGAAGGCCAATATTATGGACTTACAATTCAGGAAAATGGACAAATTAAAATAACTGAAAACCAAACGCCAAAAGATAACTGGCCTGAGAATATGGCATGCCCGGATTTGCTTAAGCAAAAATTTCATGAAGAAAAATTGGCCAAAGTCCTTCATTTAGGGCACTTTTGCCAGGCCATTTGGGACAAATCAAAGAATAAATACCAAACCATGATATTTGGTCACAGTTGTAACTAAAATGAAAATAGCTATTCTTAATGCCCAAAATTTATTCCTTTTAGATAACCCCTCTGAATATCAAAGGAAAACCTCCCTTAAAAAATTTCAATACAATAAGCCTCTTTTAAAAACTATTGAGCTTAGTAAGGCCATTAAAGAAATAGATCCTGATATTTTAATGATTATGGAAGTAGGAGGAGAAGAATCACTCAATAATTTCAATAAAAACTTTCTAGATAATCATTTTGTTGTTTCTCTCATCAAAGGCAACTCTGATAGAGGAATAGAGTTAGGGTTTCTCATCAGAAGAAAAATGCCTTTTGCCTACGATCATTACACACATAAAAATAGATTAATTGATTTCAATTATCTATTTGAAAAAAAAGAAAATGACAGAAGAAAGAATCTTAATCTGCCCATAATTCATAGGTCCCACAAATTTTCAAGAGATTTAGCAGAGCTAAGAATTTATTCTAAAGAAAATAAAGACCTGCCAAAAATGATCCTCCTTCTAGTCCACCTTAAATCTCAATTAGATATTTATGGGAATGACAAAAATGGAAGAGGAAGAAGGGAAGCCGAGCTTAAAACCCTTGTGAATGTCTACATAAAGTTAGAAAAAAAATTTAACTATAAAGTTCCTATTATTATTGGAGGTGACTTCAATGGTAATGCTCAGTCCTCTAATACTGACGATGAATTCAAATACCTTTACGAAAAAACAGATCTAAAGGATATACTCGAATTCATAAATTTGCCTCCAGAAAGAAGGACGACCCTAATAGGCCCTCATTCTGAGTATGGACTAAAAAACCCTCAGTTTGACTTTATTTTTATTTCAGAAAAATATAAAAATAAAATTTCTTTAGAGAAGTCTGGCATCTATTATTATAAAAATTCCAAAACGGGAGTCCCTCTTCCCTATCCGCAAGAAGAACGAGATATGAAGGACTTCCCCTCAGATCACTACCCCATTGCTCTTCATTTTAAGGATTTTTAAATAGTTCCTATTGAGTTTTTTATTTTTTCTAAAAGCTCACATCTTTTATCCGATATGTTTTGACAGCTATAGAAACCTGACAATACTTATCAGGAGAAAGACTTTGAAAAATATACTTTTAATTTTGTGTTTTGGAATTCTTATATCATGCAGTTCAAATTATAAGAGGCCGGAGGCCCTTTCTGCAAAAATGAAACGTTTTTCACCAATTGAAGAAAAGGTTAACCTCGTTCCATCCTCTGCACCACTTTCAGAAACAATGAAATTTTCCAGAAGTCCTGCTTCAGTTAATATCAAAAGAAATAAAAAAAAGTTTGGTTCAACCAAAACACTTTATTTCTTGGCGCTCTTCGACCAATTTCAAACTCTTAAAAGTTACTCCCATTTAAAAATGCCGAATATAGAAATATGTCCCCATTTCCATAACCCTCTTTTAAAAAGGAAAAGGGTAATTCAGAGAAAAGGAAGGCTTAATTACTCTTTCCTAAAAAAGTCACATCTTAATGACGATAGGTTTTTATCTTCAACGCCAGAACTTTATCTCCCAATAACTGAAAAGAAAAAGAACCCCAAAGTAATAGATATCATTAAAAAACAAGAAAAAAACTCCTGGAACAATACAATTCAAAAAGGCATTTCTTTTCATACACTAAAAACACATAGAGAGCTCAAACAATTATGCAATAAAGGAAAAAGCACAAACTATTATAACTTTCAAAATTTAATGACTTTCATTAGAAGGTCAAAAAACTTCTCACCTTCCAAAAAAAATCTCAAGGTACTCTTAAAAACTACACTTTTTTCAAATATGGCCCTCATTTCAAGCTTAAGAAAAAAACATAGGAGTAGGGGGCTTGCCTCAGTAATAAAAAGAGAAAAAGAACTTAAAGGCCAAGTTCTCTTTAGAATGAAGGCCGACTGGGTGGAAGAGTATTTCAAACAAATAAAAAATGTTAAATAGATTTATTTAACGAGATGGAGCCTATTTCGCGAAGAAAGTATCGCTAGATACCCATCGTTAATGCTACTTTTTCCAAAAAAAGATGAACTAGGGTGACCAAAATTAAGCTCATCGACAACGGAAAGGTCACTTTTCTCCAAGGCAAATAGTTTGCCTCCTAGAGTCCCTGTTAAAACCTTATTTCCTTTCCAAAGAACAAAATTTGTTATGCTACTTCCCAAGTTTTTAGACTCTCTTAAAACTTTTAAGTTTTCGTCCAAAACTATAAGCTTCCCTTTTTTCGTACCCAAAAAAATCTCATTATCAATAAGTTCCAAGGAACGTAGAGAAGCATAGGTCAACCTTCCTAGAGATTTTCCTGTACTTGGATCCAAGATATGCACGTTTCCAGAAGAGGAGCCTATAAAAAGCTTACCAAAAAAAATCTTAGGGCTTGAATCCACATCTACAAACTTAGAACCTTCTCCTATTTTCTTTTCCCATAAAAGAGACCCATCTAGGGCAGAAAAAACTGCTACAAAACCATCAGCGAATCCCACATATAGCCTGTTATCAATCACAAGCGGTTTCGAGGCACTTTGCAAAGTTGTTTTATAAGAAACGGCCCTTTTATATGACCAAATAATTTCCCCTGTTTTTGCATCTAAACAAAAAATCATATGGTTTTTCAAATGGAGGTAAAGACGTCCCTTATAGATAACTCCCTGGGTTTCAATTCTAGATCCGAGTTCTACGCTGTACTTGAGCTTCCCATTTATCGCATTTCTAGAAAACAGCCTCCCTTGTCCAGTTCCATAAATAAGGAGGTTTTCATAAACTATCGGGGTCGAGTGGTCGACTCCCCCATCACTTTTTACCCAAAGCTTTTTTCCTGTTTTGATTTCATATGCCCTCATTTCACCATCGCTATGCCCGGCATAAATTATCCCTTCATGGGCCAGAGGACCACTTAGGGCCACTGGTAAATTACCTGTTTGATAACCAGGATCATGATTTTTTGACCACAAGATTCTAAAAAAGGGACTAGTTTTGCCAGCACCCTCAAGGTGTAGCTTATTTTTAAGAAAAGAACAGGAAACAAGGCCACTTAATAAAAAGGCAAATAAAAAGTTCTTCTTCATAAAAGACCTTTCACAAAAATTTTAATTGTTATTTCGCAAAATTGAGATCCGAAAGATAAAGCTTGGCCACTTTGGTTACTTCATCACCCATTCGCCCATTATCTACAACATATTGAAAAGTTGTTTTTGCTTTGTCTTGATTTCCTTGCTTCAAATACAAACGCCCTAAATCAAGATAAACCTTAAGTTCCATAAGCTTAACTGGAGATTTTAATAGCTTATTCAGGACCTCAGAAGATTTGGCCAGCTTTCCTAAGTCTTCGTAAACTGCGGCCAGTCTCGATCTGATAAAAAATGCCTTGTAGGGGTTACTTGAAGCAAAGTTTTCTTCTCCCAAGAGAAGAAGTTCAAGCGACTCTTTAAGGTCCCCGTTCTGAAATAGTTTATCTGCTGACGACAAAAGAAGAGGAAAAATTCCTTCAAAACCTTCAGTGTCTCTAAAAAGGTCCTTGACCGATTTTACATAACTGCCAACATCGAACTTTTCCTTATCGATGCTGTTAGCATCACTCAGGGAAAACTGATAAATTTTCTTACTAAATTCCTCATTCTTTGTTTCTTTGTAATTAGAAAACCAACCAAAAAACAAGATACTAAAAATAGCTATTCCCACGAGAGATATTATAGGTATTTTATACTTTGAAAAAAAAGCTGTTATATCATCCTCATCTTCATGACTCAACGCTTCTGCGGCGATAGTATTTGTCTCTTCGCTCATCTCTATTTCCTCGCTATAGACTTGCCCTAAGAATTTTCCCAGTTTAGTGACCTTAACCGAAGTTGTCAAAAGTCCAGGCCATGCTAAAATATGAAAAAACGACCTTTTCTCAAAAAAAGAGGCCCAAAGTGAAAAGAACACTTAAAATCAACTCAATTTTCCTTTTTCCTCTCCTTATTATTTTCATTTTTATGTCCAACACCAACGCATCACACCAAAGAGGCCGACTTGGCATTGGTTTTTCCAATCAATTAATCACAGGAATCCCTGCGATTAGCTTCAAGCTACAAAAATCAAGTACGCTGGCCCTAGGTGGTATGGTTGCCCTTAACACTCATGAAACAAGTGGAGGTCATGGTGCTGGCATTAAAGTTTATCGACTTATTTTTGAGGAACCCCAACTCAACTTTTATGGCTCACTTCTAGGAGCTTTAGTCGGAAAAAAGTCTGGTACTCAAAGTCAATCTGGTTTCCAATTTGATATTAACTTTGGTTCTGAGTTTCACTTTAAAGGAATTGAAAGCATCGGTTTCAGTTTTGAATTTGGAGTTTCAATCAATAAAGTAGACAGTTTCTCCATTCAAACATTAGGAAATAATATCATTACAGCTGGTATGCATTTTTACTTGTAGAGATCCTAAATATGCCTAAAATAAAACTTTTGGCCTTCCTTTTATTTTTTTTATCCTGTAACGGTTTTGCCAATATAGAATCTCTGAATATTGAAAATGATGACCTAAATTTAGGTAGCACCGATATTTTTAATGACTTTAACGAGGACTATGAAAACACAAAGGTTCTCGAAGATGAAAACTTTTACCAATACGCCCGCTTTTACAATGTAAGCCTTTCTCTAGGGCATACAATGTTTGATGGTAATAGAGGATCCGCTTACGTTAACGAACCACCAACTCTTGGTATATCACTCAACTACTTCATTAATTTTAGAACATCTATGGGTATTGGTTGGGCCTATTCTCAGCACCATTTTTTTATAGACCAGGCAGTTAATGGTTATAACCCCGACCCTCCAGGCGCAATAGCAGTGAGATGCCTCCGTTTTTTTATCAACTATAGGCACTACCTAGACACGTCAAACTTAGGAACGGCCATCACCTATGCCAATCCCTACTTTGCTCTTTCTATGGAGTACTGGTACGTTACAAACCGCTTTATAGACCAAAGTCAACTGGACAACGAAAAAGGTGGAGGATTTGGTTTTGGCTATGGAGGCGGTCTGGAATTTCCCATTAAGTTAAGAGATACATACCTAGGGGTTGAGTTTTTAATCCATTCAATCAACTTCCATGACAAATACACCCAAAAATATAGGGCGCTTGTTACAGGTACAGGGTTCGGTTATAGCGACATGTCAGGTGCAGGCTATACAACTAAAATTAGCTATATCTTTGGCTGGTAAACTTTATCTTCTTTCCTGATCGGTACTTGATCTAAAAATAATATGAACAGGTGTATTATGAAGGTCAAATTCCTGCCGAAGGTTATTTTTCAAATATCTCTTATAATTTTCAGGTATCCCTAAAGACTTATTAGAGTACAGGAGAATTGTTGGTGGCCCATTTTTTACCATAAGTGCATATTTAACTTTAAACCTGGATCCTTTCGCCTTTTGAATAATTATAGGGTTCTTATCTACCAGATCCCGGACAAAACGGTTCAAATGACCTGTAGGAATATTTCTTTTTCTTACGAGTATAGTCTTTTGAACAGCTTTTTTAAGTCTCTTTATTCCTTTTCCCTCTTTGGCCGAAATAGGAACAAGGTCACAAAAATCAAGCCAAGGTATTTCATCTCTCAGGTTCAATAACCATTCTTCTTTCGCTTTTTGATCTACAAGCTTTTCCTTTAAAAGGTCGACCTTATTAAGAGCAATAACAAGAGATTTTCCCTTCTCCAAAGCGATACCTAGAAGTCTACGATCCTGATGGCCTATCCCTTTTGTCACATCTAAAAGATATATCACAACGTCAGCTTCAGTAATACACCTCAGGGATCTAAAAACAGATTGGGATTCAATAAAACTTTTTATCTTCTTCTTTTGACGAATCCCTGCGGTATCAACAATATGAACAGAGCGAACAGGTCTATGAAGTTCTGGTTCTTTCTCAATCTCGTTTTCTTCTTCAGGACAAAAAACATCTTTATACATCTTCTCCAAAGAACCATCCAGTTCTTCATAATTAAGTCCTTCATGTTCTTCAAAGACCTTTTCTTGTTTTAAATCAAAATCAGATGAAAAGATTTTTTTCTTATCCCATATAGGATCAACTTGCTTTTTATCAAGAAGTTCAGATTCCTGACCAAAGTTAATATCAAAGTACCCACCGATAGGGTCAACAGTTGTCCCTGGGACATCACTGACAAGAGATCGATTGGCCCCCAAAAGTTTGTTCAGTAGTGTTGACTTACCTGCGTTCGGAGCCCCAATAATGGCCAACCTTCCCACAACATCTTGCCTAGGAACAATTCCAGTTTGTAGTGACAAGTCGTGAGAAAGACTATTTTTTTCCAACTCGACAATTTTTTTAGTTAAGGACTCTTTTAACCCTTCAACACCTCTCCCATGAGAGGAGGATAATAGAAAAGTTGATTGATCATCAAAGCCTAAGGAATAAAACTCAGCTTCTGCCCCGGCTTGTGCATCTGAATCATATTTATTAACTATAAGCCAGACTTCTTTCTTTTTTGCCCTAATAAAATTTGCTATATCGTAATCAAAAGGAAGAATCCCTTCTCTTACATCAGTAATAAAAAGAACAAGGTCTGACTCTTCAATGGCCACTTCTGCATGTTCTTTCATGATATTAAAAAAGTGATCACAGGTATCATTATTTCCTCTGTGCTCATCAAATTTTTGTATACCTTGAATTTTTTCGGGAAAAAAGCCTCCAGTATCAACTAAGATGGCCTGCTTCTCATCTAATTCTTCATTAAAAGTTGCAATGCCATAATGACGATCCCGAGTAACACCCGGACGATCGAAAGTGATCGCTTTATTGGCCTTTTTCATCAAACGATTGAAAAGAGTGCTCTTTCCAACATTTGGTCTTCCTATGAGAGAGATGACCATTGAACGTGACATAACATTCCTTCCTTTACTTTTTGCGCCATACTCTTGAGGAGTCTACGGCCCTAGGTAAACCTAGCTCTTCAAGGACAAAGTTGTTTTTGTACCAGTTGGGAGAAACCTTCACATGAAGATTCAAGTGAACTTGGCCTCCAACCATGGCCTCTATTTTTTTTCTTGCCCTGGTTCCTATCTCCTTAATGACAGTTCCCTTTGAGCCTACAACGATTGCCCTCTGGCTGGCCCTATTAACAAGAATTGAAGCCGATATCATAGACGCAATTTCCGGCTTAGACGTCTTAACTTTTGGTTGATATTTCTCTTTCTGTCTATTATCCATAAACTCTTCAACAGTAACTGCGATTTCGTAAGGAAGTTCTTCTTTTAAAAGAGAAAATGCTTGCTCTCTGATATATTCAGCAACAAAAAATCTTTCATTTTTATTTGAAACAGCACCATCGGTATAATGATGTGGACCAGACTTGGCCTCATCACAAATAGCTCCTGTTAATAAGTGAATATTTTCACCTGTTTTAGAGCTTAGGGTAAAGAATTTATCAATAGAGGGCTCAATAAGTTTTGCTTTTTCAATCACTTCAGCGAGTGGCAAGTTTTCAGAGTTTTCTACTTTATCTGTTTTCGTAAAGACAACCCATGTTTTATTAAGGTCCGACTTCATAATATTTTTAAACTCAACAAACTGCTTGAATATTTCTTTACCTAAATCAATAAGTAGGAGATTAAGATCGGCACCATGAGTTCCCTCTTTGGCCTGTTCATTCATCCTTTTATTAATTTCTTTTTTATTAACATGAACACCAGGAGTATCAACAAGTATAATCTCTGTATGATCAATATTAATAACACAATGAAACTTATTTCTTGTTGTTTGAGGTTTATTGGTTACAACAGATAAATCAAATCCCATTAAACAGTTCACAAGAGAACTTTTTCCAACGTTTGGTGCTCCTAAAACAGAAACCATT
>MDTE01067012.1_pt1 | contig 10919 bp, 16 predicted proteins | sample 811231 | NCBI WGS metagenome assembly MDTE01 (sample SAMN05326651, study PRJNA326480) | marine metagenome | isolation source: seawater | place: Indian Ocean: Red Sea | collected 2010 | reverse complement strand
CTAATGAATAATTTTCTTTATAAAATATAACATCTTGTTCATTGTATTTTTTAAAAATCCAGTTTTTGTTACTTACTGAATCTGAAATCATTTATTGTATATATTTTTAATTATTTTGTTAATCTTTTTACTTTTATGCAATGCAAAAGTTGTTACCTCAAATTCATTTCCAAGATCTTTTACTCCCTTAGTTAAATCTCCATCTGTTACACCTGTTGCACAAAATATAACATCCCCTTTTACCATATCTTCAATATTATATTTTTTTTTAAAATCAGTAACCCCAAGTTTTTTTGCTCTAATTTTTTCTTCTTCGTTTAAAACTAAACGACCTTGTATTTGACCGCCAAAACAAGATAGCGCAGACGCTGCTAAAACTCCTTCTGGACCTCCGCCTGTGCTATAATATATATCATTTTTTGGTCTTTCTCCAATTACACTCAAAACACCAGCTATATCACCATCTGTTATAAAATTTATAGTTACCCCTAATTTGTTCATAACTTCAACAATTTCGTCATGTCTTGGTCTTTTCATTACGCACGCATTTATTTCTGAAATTTTTTTTTTTTTTGCCTCAGCTAGTATTCGGATATTTTTTTCTACTCCATTATCAATATCTAATAAATTTTTAGGTAAATCTGATCCAATTGCTATTTTTTCCATGTAAGTGTCTGGAGCTGATAATAATTCGCCTTTTTTTGCAACCGCTATAACAGAGAAAGCGTTTGGTTGATTATTTGCTGTGAATTTTGTTCCTTCTAATGGATCCACTGCTATATCGAATTTAGGTCCATTTAGTGTTCCTAATCTTTCACCAATGTACAACATGGGAGCCTCGTCCATCTCTCCTTCCCCGATAACAATTGTTCCTTCCATATTAATTTTGTTTAACTCTCTTCTCATTGGGTCAACAGCGCCTTTGTCAGCAGCAATTTTATCATTTTTGCCTATAAATTTTGAAGCTCCTATTGCAGCCTTTTCGGTAGCTTTAATAAATAAATTTAAAAATTTTTGATCTATTGACATTTATTCATCATCTATTCTTATCAATTTAGACCTTTTTTTTACATAAGATCTTTTATTAATAGTCTGAATAATTCTATTTAATGATTTATCTTTTGAAGGATGAGTTATGATTATAATTGATGAAGAACTTTTATTTTTATTTGGGTCTTGGACTAATCTTTTTATAGAAACTTTATTTCTTGAAAAAATTTGAGTAATATTTGATAAGACACCAGGTTTATCAGTTACGTTAAATCTAAAGTAAGCAGAAAAAAAACGCTCTGATATGTCTTTAAAATTTAATTTTTTTCTTTCTTTATTTGATATTGAAAAAGGAAATTTAATGTTTCCTCTTAAAATAGATGAAATATCAGAAATTAATGCAGATGTAGTTGCGGATGGACCTGCTCCCTCACCTTGTATTATACTTTGACCAACCGGATTTCCATCTATAATAACAGCATTCAAAACGCCATCAATACTTCCTACATAAGAGCTGTCTTTAATTAATGAAGGGTGAACTCTTTGAAAAATATTTTTTCCAATAAGCTCCGCATAACCAATCAATTTAATCTTATAACCTAGTCTTTTAGCATAATTTATATCTTCTTTGTCTATATCTTTAATTCCCTCAACATGGATATTTTTATTCAAAAATGAGTTAAAACATAAGGACGACAAGATTTTTAATTTTGCTGCTACATCGTCTCCGTTAAGATCCGCTGTAGGATTTGACTCTGCATATCCTAATTTTTGAGCATTTTGTAAAACTTCTTTAAAAGATTTATTGTACTTATCCATTGAAGAAAGTATATAATTTGAAGTACCATTAAATATTCCAAAAACTTTATTAATTTTATTGGCTATCAAACCTTCTTTTAAAGATCTTATGATTGGTACACCGCCGCAAACTGACGCCTCGAACTCCAAATTCACTTTATTTTTTTCAGCAATTTTTGATAACTGATCACCATATTTAGCAATTAAAGCTTTGTTTGCCGTTACAACATGTTTTTTATTTTTTAAAGCATTAAAAACTAATTTTTTAGCCGCTCCTTCTGAACCACCTATCAATTCAACAATCAAATCAATATCTTTAATTTTTGTTGCCTCCAAATAGTTTTTAAGCCAAAGACTTTTTCTAATTTTAATATTTCTTTTACGATGAATATTTTTAGCTGAAACATATTTGATGTTTGGGATACAATTATTTTTTTTTGAAAGAATCTTTCTATTTTTTGGAGATAATTAAACAGATAACTTCCAATATTGCCCAACCCAATAATAGCTATATTTAATTTTCTCATAAACAACCTCTACTCTCTCCTTGTAATATCAGGAAATTTTTTTTTCTTTCCTTGATTAATTAAATATTTAGATATTTCTTCAATACTGCATTTATCTAAAAATGTACAAACATCCACTAATTTTTCACTATCTTTTTTTATTAGTAAGTTATCATTTTTGTTATTTGAATTATTTGGGGATGTCACTTTAAGCTTATTTTTCAATTTTTTTTTGTTATTTTTTTTTGCAAACCTTCTTTCCTGTTTTTTTTCTTTTATTTTTTCTCTAATTTTTTTTATTTCATAATTAGACAAAGGTTTGATTGTCTTATCTGTTTTGTCTTTTTTGACAATATTTATTTCTCTTTTGGGTTCATTTTTCAGATTTAGTTCTACCAGATTTATTTGCTTTGATTTATTTCCCTCTATAATTTGAACTTCTAAAGTTAAATTTTCCTCAAAATACTGCTTTGCTTCTTTTTTATTTATACATACATGATCACCACAAATCATCACAGTTTTAGGTTTTGAACAGGATTGAAATATAATGAAAGATAAAATTATTGCCAACCTTATCATTTGAAACCTAAATCCTCTGGAAAGCCATAAATAAGATTCATGTTCTGTATAGCTTGACCAGAGGCCCCTTTTAATAAATTATCTATAGCGCAAAAGATTACTATTTTTTTTCTATTTCTTGTATTACAAACAGAAATTTCACAATTATTTGTATTTAAAACGTTTCCTGAGCCCAAGGGTGTATTAAGTTTCATAATTTTGATAAATTTACAATTTTTATATTTTTGAATAAGAGCATTTCTAATTTTATTTATACTAATATTTTTTCTTGGTTCGACATATATGGTAGATAAAATTCCTCTAAAAGTAGGTAATAAATGAGGGTTAAATGTAAATTGAACTTTTTTCTTAACTAATTTTAAAAATTCTTGATCAATTTCACATACGTGTCTATGAAAATTAATTCCGTACGCAAATGTAGAATTAAAAATATTCTTATGGGTAAATTTTTTTTCAAAATTCTTTCCAGCTCCAGAATACCCAGATTTTGAGTCTATTGTAATATTATTTAAATTTATTAACTTTTCTATTAAAATAGGCATGAGAGGTAACTGTATTGATGTAGGGTAGCAACCTGGGTTAGCTATAATTCTGTATTTCTTAATATTTTTTTTTGAAAATTCACTGATTGAATATAAAGATTTACTTATGAGATTTTTAGCATAATGTTTAATTTTGTAATTTTTTAAATAAATCTTTGGATCTTGTATTCTAAAATCTGCTGAAAGATCAATATATTTTAGATTTTTAAAATGTTCAAAAGTTTTCTTTATTATTTTTTGAGCTTCTCCATTAGGTAAAGATAAAAAAACAAGATCAAGTTTATCCCAAACAACACTGTTTATAGAAGTTATTTTTGGTAGTTTTTTTTTAATTCTTCTATCAAAAAAATAAATTTTTTTTCCTAAACTTTTAGTAGCACATAAATATTCAATTTTAACTTTTGGGTGCTTAGACAAATGAAAAACAAGATCTAACCCAGTAAAACCAGTTGCTCCAATAATAGCTACTTTTAATTTTTTATTTATAGACATAATGCCTTATATCACTGCCTCTCTTAAAATAAAATTTAAATGATTATCTTTTAGAAAATTGAAAGCTTCTTCTGGCTTTTCGATGGCCATATTTTTTTCTTTCAACAACTCTCGAGTCTCTGGTGGTAAGTTTATCTTTTTTCAAATTTTTCTTTAAAGTTTCATCATAAGCTATTAAAGCTTTTGAAATACCTAGGATAATTGCTCCAGCTTGACCGGATAAGCCTCCTCCTTTAACAGAACACTTTACATCGTAATTACTTGCCACTTCAGAAATTTCTAATGGTCTCATAACAATTATTTGATGTACAGGTCTTTTAAAATACTCATTCATTTTTAAACCATTTACATGAATGACGCCTGATCCTTTTTTTAACCAAACTTTTGCAACAGAGCTTTTTCTTCTACCAGTTGCGTATTTGCTATCCTTAAAATCAAGTTTAAGTTTCTTATTTTTTAATTGAGTCGAAGATATATTTTCCATTAACTTATAATATTTTTATTATTTAAAGTTTTAAAATCAATTATTTTTGGTTTTTGCACATCGTGGGGATGTTCGTTGCCCTTATAAATTTTTAGTTTTGATAGTTGTTTTTTTGCCAATGGGCCACCCGGAAGCATTCTTTTAACAGCTTGTTTTAAAATATCTTGAGTTTTGTTTTTCTGTATTAAATTTAAAGGAGTAGTCTCTTTTATACCACCTGGATGACCAGTATGTTTAAAATATTTTTTTTCTTTCAATTTTTTTCCTGAAAATTTTATTTTTTCTATATTTGTAACAACTACAAAATCTCCATTATCTATATGTGGATTAAAAGTCGGTTTATTTTTTCCTCTTAAAACCATTGATATAAATGCTGCAAGCCTACCAACAACTGCGTTTTCAGCATTAATAATATACCAATCTTTTTGTACTTCTTTCTTTTTTATAAATGGCGTCATAATGATGGGCGATAAATACAAAGAATAGTAAACAAAGTCAATTTATTTTATAGCTGAATAATATAAATTTAATGCACTTAATACTAAAATCACACTTATTATTTGATGACCAGAAGCTATATAAATATTAAGATTGCTTAGCAAAGAAAAAATTCCTAACGATACCTGAGAAATCAAGAAGAAAAACAAGATGTATAATGATGAAAATAATTTTTTTTCGTTTTTTTTGAATATATAAAAACCTAATATAAATATATATATTGTAATCACATAAGCTATATTTCTATGATAAAATTGAACAAGAGAATGATTATTAAAATCATATAAATCAAAAAAATTATTTATAATTAAATCATTAGGAATATAATTAAGTCCCATTAAAGGCCAGGTTTGATAAATTTTTCCTGCATCTAATCCTGATACAAAAGCTCCAAAAATAATTTGAAAAAAAATTATGTATATAAGAAGTTGATATGGAATATTTTTTTTTGAAAAATAGAAAAAACTTTTTACACTTTTATTTAAAAAATTCTTATACTGCCAAAATAAAACAGAAATAATTGCTACTGCCAAAAAAAGGTGAAGTGATAAACGATAATGACTTACAGTAACATCATTTACTAGTCCACTTTTAACCATATACCATCCTACTATACCTTGCAAAATAATTAAAAAAGCAACAATGTAGTAAGGCCTCAAGTATCGAAATTTAATTTTTTTTTTTAAATGAAAATATAAAAGTGGAAGAACAAAACATAATCCTATAATTCTTCCAAGCATTCTATGAATATACTCCCAAAAAAAAATTACTTTAAATTCATTTAAAGTCATAGTTGGATTAATAATTTCATATTGAGGAATTTGCTTATATAAATTGAAATAAGCTTCCCATGTAGAATTATCAAAAGGAGGCAAAATTCCACTAAACAATTCCCATTTTGTTATCGATAAACCTGAGTCAGTAAGCCTAGTTAATCCTCCTACGATTATCATTATCAAAATAAGAGATAAATTTAATAAAATCCAATAATTAAATAGTTTATTAATTCTTTGATCATAAAGTGTCATTTGGTTATATATATATAATTTTTAAAACATTTTTATGAAATAAATGTCGCTATGGTAAATAAAAAAATAATAAAAATTCGAAAAAAACTGGATAAATTGGATAATATTTTCCTCAGTTTAATAAAGAGAAGATTATTTCTTGTAGATCAAGTATTGAAGAATAAACAATTTAAAAAAGACATAGTTGATAAAAAGAGGATTAAAATTATTTTAAATAATATAAAAAGAAAATCTAGAGATAAAAAGATTGATACAAAAATTACAAATAAAATTTGGAAATCAATGATAAGCGCATTTATAGATTATGAATTTAGAAATTTTAAAAAAAAGTGATTATTTACTATGAGGTGGTAATTTTTTTTCAATAAAGAATTCGTGTTTTCTTGTGTTCGGGTTATATTTCTTTAGTTTTAGCTTATCTTTTGCCTTTTCACCTTTAGTTGGTTTTTTTGCATAATAAATAAATTTACTATCTGGGTTGCTTTCAGGAACCAATCTAACTTTAATATGAGTTTTTTTTGCCATGTTTTTTTTTAAGCTCTTTTAATTTAGTTAATAGGTTTTTTGTTTTTTCTTTTAATTTAGTTTTATAATAATCAGTTTTTAAACTATCTGAATCGTAATCGTCAAGTTTATTTATATTTGAGTTCAATACCTTTTTTACGCCATTTATTGTAAGGCCTTTGTTTTTCAATAAAAATTTGATGAATATTATAGTTTCAACTTGTTCCTCAGAATAGTATCTTTGTCTGTTAATTATTTTTGGCTTTATTTGCTTAAATTCTTTTTCCCAAAATCTTAATACATAATTTTGAGGTTTTTTTGTAGATGGATCAATTAAATTCAATTGTTTTGATAACTCTGAGATTTTGATTAATTTTGCCACTTAAAAGTTTAGATTTTTTAATAAATTTTTAGATGGCTTAAAACTAATTATTTTACGTTTACTTATCATAAATTTCTCCATAGTTTTAGGATTTCTACCGATTCTTTCTTTTTTTTGAATTAATTTAAAATTTCCAATATTTTTAATAATGAGATTTTTTTCTTTAATAATCTCTACTAAAACATTGATTAAATCATCAACTATCTTTTTAGAAAATAATAAAGAATAACCTTTTGAATTACTTAAATTTTTCGAAATTTCTATTTTGCTTAAATTTTTTTTAATCATTTTTCAAATTATTTAAGTTATTTTTTATTTCATTCATTAAATTACCTTTAACGATTTTATAACATAAATCTAAAGAGTAATAAAAACCAAGAGCATCTGTTCCACCATGACTTTTTACAACTGGTCCATTAAGACCTAATAAAATTGCCCCATTGTATCTTCTGGGATCTAATTTATTTCGAAATTTTTTTAAGGATAAGTATGAAAATAAAATTGATATTTTACTTAAAATATTTTCTGTTAAAGATTTTTTCAAGTTATCAGTAATAAATTTTGCTGTTCCTTCAGCGGTTTTTAAGGCTATATTTCCAGTAAACCCATCTGTAATTATCACATTGCTGTCACCATCCATAATTTTATTACCCTCAATATAACCCTTAAAAATAAAATTGTTATCGTTACTTAACGAATTCAATTTTTTAAATGATTTTTTTAAAGTTTCAGTTCCTTTTATTTCTTCCGACCCAATATTTAATAAACTTACAAGCGGCAGATCTTTTGGAAATAATGACTTGTATAAAGCAGAACCTAATTCTGCAAATTCAACAAGATTTTCCTCGTTGCACTCTATGTTTGCGCCTAGATCTAAAACAACATTCATTCCTTTTTGATTTGGCCATAAACCTGCTAGTGCTGGCTTATTCACTTTATCCATCATTTTCAGAATCATTCTAGAAATAACTAATAAAACACCGGTGTTCCCTGCGGAAAGACTTATATCAGAGTCACCATTAATTTGTGAACTTAGACAATTCCACATACTTGTGTTTTTAGAATTTTTAATTGCAGTTAAAGGAGTTTCTTCATCTGAAACAACTGAGTCTGTATGAATAATATTTATTGAGTTACTATCAACCTTATGAATTTCTAATTCTTTTATAATCTCATTTTTATTCCCATATAAATTTAAAATGAAATCTTTTTTTTTTTTATTTTTTTTTAAAAACAAATTAACACCTTGTATAGTCTTTTTTGGTGAATTTTCGCCACCCATTGCATCAATTGCAATAGTAATTTTTTTTGTCATAATAGATAAGATTTAGATATCTAAAATCTTCTTACCGTTATAATAACCAGATTTCAAATCTATGTGATGAGAAAGCTTATACTCACCATTTTTTTTATCTTCGATAATGTTAGGTGAAGATAACTTGTGATGAGATCTCCTCATTTTTTTTCTCGAGACAGACGTTTTACGTTTTGGTACAGCCATGTTAAATCCTAAATTTTATTGCATCTCTTATCATATTTTCTAGAGGTAATTCAAAACAAAACTTATAAAAATTGATAAAATATGTTTCAAAATCACTAAAATAGGAAGAGCCTTCTGTATTTAGACTGCTAAAATACTTAAAAATCAATTTTTTATTAAGTCTAAACTCCCCATCTGAAATATCTTCTAATTTAAGAAGTATATCATATAAAAGCTTATTAAATTCTTTCATTTTTTTGTTTACAGAAACATCTCCAAAACCTAATTCTCTCAAGTTGTTTTCTATATTGTGAAATAAAATATCATAGGATTTTTGATCAAATTTTTTACCTTTTTTTTTTGATATTATCATCATAATTGAAAAGTGTATAAACATAAGGTAAATACGAGTTTCAAAATTATCTGCAAAGTTAAGTTTTTTATAAAAAAAAATATTTCTGGATAAAGTTAATAGTGTATTATACAAATTTGCATTATGTTTATTAAAATTAAATATCATAAAAATCTTTTTTTTCTTGCTATTTTTCTTATTTTAAATGCCTGTCAATTACAAGAGCCATCTAAAAATCATGGTATTGTATTCTTGGAAAATCGATCTAAAAAATTAATAGTAAATTCAACAAATAAAAATGATGTTTTAAGGATAATAGGCTATCCACATTCTAAATCAGTTAAAAATGAAAATGAATGGTTTTATATGGAAAGAGTTCTTACTAAAGGGGATTACCATAAATTAGGGCAAAACGTTTTAAAAACTAATAATGTTTTAGTATTAAATTTTGATAAGTATGGAATTCTATCAAATAAAATTTTTTTAGATAAAGACTCTATTAAAAAAATAAATTTCTCAGAAGATTTTACTGAAAATCAATTAACTAAAAGAAGCTTTGTTGAGAGATTTTTGTCTAGTGTAAGAACAAAAATGTACGGGAATAAATAAATATTAAAATCTAGTGTGCTATTACTGCGAGCAATAATAATGCAACAATATTAGTTATTTTAATCATCGGATTTACCGCAGGTCCAGCTGTGTCTTTATACGGGTCACCTACAGTATCACCAGTTACAGCTGATTTATGAGCTTCTGATCCTTTTCCACCAAAGTTTCCATCTTCAATATACTTTTTTGCATTATCCCAAGCTCCTCCACCTGCAGTCATTGAAACTGCAACAAAGAGACCTGTAACAATCACTCCTAATAACATTGCCCCTAAAGAAGATAATGCTGCCTCTATCCCTCCAATTTGTAATATGATAAAGTATAAAACTATTGGAGAAAGGACTGGTAAAAGTGAAGGAATAATCATTTCTTTAATTGCTGCCTTGGTTAACAAATCAACCAACTTGCCATAATCTGGTTTCCTTTTTCCTTTCATAATTCCAGGTATTTTTTTAAACTGTCTTCTCACTTCTATAACCACTGCACCACCGGCTCTACCAACAGCTTGCATTCCCATTGAACCAAAGAGGTACGGCAACATTCCACCAATAAGTAATCCTGCCACGACAAATGGATTTGATAAATCAAAAGTTACATTTACTCCCTCTAACGCTGACCCTTTTACTTTAGAAAAATAATTTATATCTTCAGTGTAAGCAGCGAAAAGAACTAGCGCTCCTAATCCTGCTGATCCTATGGCATATCCTTTAGTCACAGCTTTTGTAGTGTTCCCTACTGCGTCAAGGGCATCTGTAGTTTTTCTCACATCTTTTGGTAATTTTGACATTTCAGCTATTCCACCTGCATTATCTGTAACTGGACCATATGCATCTAAGGCAACAACCATTCCTGTTAAAGCCAACATGGCAGTAACAGCTATAGCTATACCGTACAGTCCTGCTAAACTATTAGTGTATAAAATACCTGCAACAATAATTAGAGCAGGTATCGCTGTAGCTTCCATTGAAATAGCTAAACCTTGAATCACATTTGTTCCATGACCTGTGGTAGATGACTTAGCAACTGTTTTTACTGGTCTATAATTTGTACCAGTGTAATACTCAGTTACCCAAATCAGTAAACCAGTAATTATAAATCCAACCAACCCGCAAATATAAAGATCTAATCCAGAAAAAATAGCTCCAGCATTATTGTTATATGTAGTTTTTAAACCAATTATGGATTCTGTTATAGGGTACATAATAATTAGCGATGTTACAGCAGTTACTATAAAACCTTTATAAAGAGCATTCATAATATTTTTACTTTTGCCTAACTTTACAAACCATGTACCTATAATTGACGTAATAATACATGCTCCACCGATAGCTAACGGATAAATCATGAGATTATAATCTTGTGGAGAAAAAATAGACGCTAGCACCATCGTTGCAACAATTGTTACTGCATATGTCTCAAAAAGATCTGCAGCCATTCCAGCACAATCACCAACATTATCACCTACATTATCGGCAATTACAGCTGGGTTTCTAGGATCATCTTCAGGAATTCCTGCCTCAACTTTTCCAACTAAGTCTGCTCCTACATCTGCACCCTTCGTGAAAATACCGCCTCCAAGTCTTGCAAAAATTGATATTAATGAAGCTCCAAAACCTAATGCAACAAGTGCATTAATTATTTCTCTGTTATCTACATTAAGATTAATTAAAATTAT
>MDTE01199209.1_pt1 | contig 10920 bp, 10 predicted proteins | sample 811231 | NCBI WGS metagenome assembly MDTE01 (sample SAMN05326651, study PRJNA326480) | marine metagenome | isolation source: seawater | place: Indian Ocean: Red Sea | collected 2010 | reverse complement strand
ATTACTAGAGTGAGTTTTGTTCATTTCAGTTTTTTTGAAATCTGAGAATATAATTTTGGCCTTTCTTTTAAGATTAACTTCTAACAATTTAATAAGATACATTAATTTGATAGGATTTTGGTTGCCAAGATTATAAATATTAAATCCCTTATTTTTGTTTTTTAGGGATTTAATTATCCCGTCAATAATATCATCGATGTATGTAAAATCTCTTATCAGCTTTCCTCTATTAAATATGTTAATTTTTTTTTTAGAAATTATATTTTTGGTAAATGAAAAAATCGCCATATCAGGTCTGCCCCAAGGACCATAAACAGTAAAAAACCTTAGACAAGTCACTGGCATATCATACAAATGACTATATGTTTTTAAAAAAACTTCGCCAGCTTTTTTGGTTGCTCCGTAGAATTGAAGTGGTGAACTAGTATCAAAATTTTCCTTAAAAGGTGCTTTTTTATTTGAACCATAAATACTACTTGAGCTTGCAAAAATAAATTTTTTAATTTTATTTTCTCTTGCCACTTCCATTAAATTAAATAAACCATTTACATTATTATCCAAATAATTTCTGGGGTTTTGCAGAGAATATCTAATACCAGCTTGAGCAGCCAAATGAATAATTACATCGATTTTATTTTTAACACAAAAAACATTTAAATTTTTTTTATTTTTTAAATCAAGTTTTTTGAATTTAAAATATTTCCTAAATTTATTTTCTTTTAAAATTTTAATTCTATCTTTCTTCAATTTTACAGAATAATAATTATTTAAATTATCTATTCCGATTACATATTTTTTTTTTTCAATAAGTTTTTTACAAAGATGGAAACCAATAAAACCTGCTGCTCCTGTAACTAAAATTTTCATTTATTTAATATATTTTAATATTTGTTTAAAATGTTTGACTTTAAAATCAGGTTTATTGTTAAGTTTTTCATTGTAATTTTTATCAATAAAAATTGTTTTGCAATTTGCTGCAAATCCAGCATCTATATCTCGCCACCTGTCTCCAACAACATAACTTTTTTTCATTTCTAGACCAAATTTTTTTTTTGCAAAAAATAACATTCCTGGGTTTGGTTTTCTAAAGTAATTATTTTCATTATCAGAATAATTAACTAAGATATAATCTAAAAAAAGTTTTTTTTTTAGATATAGATTAATGTTTTCAACATTAATTTTTGAATTTTTTTTTCTTTTTACATCAGGTTGATTTGTGAAAAGCATTAATAGATATTCCTTTTTTAATTTTTTACAAACATCTACAACATCTGACTTTATATGTATTTGGTTCAGATTATTATAAGATTTTGGTTTATTTAAGTTGTTATTTGGCGTATCTATTAAAGTGCCATCTCTATCAAAAAAAATACATTTTTTTCTTGCCAGCATATTTCTAATTTTTATGAATTATTAATATTCAACCAGTCGTTCATTTCTCTTAAAATAAATTTCTATATGTAAGTATGATTTTTGTTTTTAACATAACTTAACAATAATCTATAATCAAAATTTATTAATTTTAATAATCATTTAATTAAAAAAATTTTCACTATAAAAGTTGTTAATTATATTATTTTTATCCATATTAATTTTTTCTATAAATTTTTTTACCTCTTTTATGTCCTTTACTTCAAGACAATTACCTAAAATATTTCTTGCCGAAATTTCAATTGGTAAATCTTGAATTTTATTTGATTTTATATTTCTAATTTTTTGCTTTGTATTAATTAAAATAGCAGGCCTTTTATTTATGATTGAATACTCTATAAAAATTCCTGACCAATCAGTGATCAAATGTGAATATTTTTTGTAATCTAATTTATTATTAATGTCAAAATTTATTTTGTTTTGTTTTAATTCTTTGATTGAAATTTCTCTTTTTTTTAAAGACATGGGGTGAGGTCTTAAAATGTAGTCAATTTTTTCTTTATCAAAAATATTTTTTAGTTTAATGTGCAAGTTTAATTCATAGAAGTCAGTATGCCAAGTTGGAGCTATCAATATTTTACTTTCTACGAAATATTTCTTTTGAGAAATTTTTTCTTCTATAAAAAGGTATCTAGATCTAAAAGGTTTTATTTTTTTTTTATACAATTGGTTCATCTTTTTTATTTCATTATATTGGAAAGTATTGACTGCCTGAACCGCATCAAAAGATAAAAAAGCTTTCTCATCATATATTTTAGTTAAACTTAATGGGGAATGTTGAATATAAATATACTTTGTTAGATTATATTTTGATTTTTTAAAAAAGGAATTGTCTAAATCAGGTGTTGAAGTGATTAAAAATTTTGTTTTAAGTGTTAAAAAAAATAGACTTCTAAAAAAAATTGTTTTTAAAACGAAAATTTTTTTTTCTTCATATCCTATTTCTAATTTTTCAAATGCAACTATAATTACATCTTCTTTGTTTTTTCTTTTTATATAAGGCTCTAAATATTGATAGATAAAATTGTTTTCTACAAAAAAACAAAATTTAACATTTGATCCAATTTTATTAAGTCTAGATAACGTTATTATGTCAGATATATAATCGATCAAAACTTTTTCTTATAATTTAAATAATCATTAATATCATCAAACTCATACCAATTTTTCGAATATTTCAAACATTTAATATTGATTTTTTTTTTCACAACAAGATTTAAAAATTGAGTTAAATGTATCTTTTTATTATTTTTTGTTGAGTTATATAATTTAATTATATCTTTTTTACTTTCTTTATTAATCATTAAGAGACCCATAAATTGATATTTTACGTTTGAAATATTTTTAATTTTTTTACCTATAGCTTTTAAATTACCATATTTATCAATTTGAAGATCTTCAGCGTCTAATTTAATTTGTTTTTTTCTTTTTATCCAAATATCTTTCCAATTCTTCAGTATTGGTAAATAAATATTATTTTTTTTTGAAACTAATCTTTCTATGATACTTCGGTCGTAAATGATATCAGTATAGGAAAAAATAATATCATCATCAATCTTCTTTAATGCTAAAATTAAAGAGTATAGCATCTCTCTAGATCTATAATATCTGTTATATATAAAATTAATTTTTTTTATCTTATTTAATTCTTTTTTTATTAAATTTGACTTAAATCCTACAACTATATTTATCTTTCTGAAATTAAGCCCTTTTAGATTTTTTAATAAATTTAAAATTATTGATTGATTATTTATTTTTAGAAGGCATTTTGGTTTACCTACTTCATTATAAATTCTTGAACTTTTGCCAGCTGCTAAAAATACAATATTCATTTTATCATTAATATTTTTTTAAAATATTTATCAATTTCTTTTTGTGAATTGTTTTTTCGTTCAGGGTGAAACATCAAACAATGAATTTTATTTCCATATTTTGCTATTTCTACGCTATTATCATTATGCTTAGAAACTACCTCAAAAGTATTTGGTAAAAAATTAACAGAAAAATTATGGTATGAATTTACGTAAATTATTTTATTTTTAAAAAAATCTTTTTTTATAATATTAATTTTATGATTTTTTTTTACGTGAAATTTAGTCTTAACTATATTGCCACCAAATATTTTTGCAATTAGTTGAAATCCTCTACAAACTCCTAGAATAGGTATATTTTTTTTTAGGAAATATCTTAGTAATTTTTTTTCCTCTTTATCTCTAAAATAGTTTTCTTTCTTTTTTTTTAAGAAATAAAGATCATTTCCACCTGAAAAAATCACTCCACTAATTTTTGAATTAGTAAAATTTTTTTTTGAAAAATTGTAGTTATATGGTATCAAATTAATTCCAACTTTTACTGAATAATCAACCCAATCTTTAGATAATGAATATTGGTATCCTCTTTTCTTACTATAATTAACAATTTGAGTTATAAGAATATTTTTCATTAATTAATAATTTTAAATGTTTTTTGTTCACAATCAAATTCTATAAAATTAGAGTTATAAACTTTATCAAAACCGTTTTGTCCTATTCCTACAATGGCTGGAATATTTAATTCTAAACATCTTATGGCCATATGGGAATTCGCACCACCATACTTTGTTATTAAACCTTTAATTTGGTAAGAAAAAATAAAATCAAATCCAGGATCTGCATTTTCGATAATAACAATTTTTTTATTTAACTTTTTTAAGTTTTTCATTTCGTTTAAATAAATTGAATTTCCAGAAATTTTCTTGTCAGTAATAAAATTTCCTCTACTTGCTTTTATTTTATGATAATACACGTCATTAGCTGAAGTAATAAAATCTGGAAATTTTATTTGTTTTAAAATCTCATAAGATTTTTTATTTTCTCTTATTTCTTTTTTCAATGTATGAGCAAGTTTTTCAGTTTCCAGCACGCTATATGAGTCCAATATCTTTTTAATTGAAATATACTCTAAATCATCTCTTTTTATGGACAATTTTCTTGAAAATTTGATTAAATTTTCAAATACTGAATTAATCGATTTAGAAAAAATAAATTTACTATACTCTCTATATTCAATTGATTTTTGCAATAATTTAATAAATTCTTTAAAATTGATTTCTAATTTTTCCTTTTTAAAAATATAAGAAATTTTGTCATTTAATTTTTTACTTATTTTAAAATCTTTTTTTAAATCATTTACCCTATCTTGTTTTTTATTTGAAAAATAAAGGTTAAATCCCTCTTTATAATTTTTAGATGCAATCGAATAAGTCAAGGGTCTTAAATGCCCGTAATTTAATAAAAATTTTTTTTTGTAATTTTTTGATTTAAAAGCTTTAATATAATCATTATTCATTTTTTTTGTGATAGTGGGTATTGTTGAGTAAATTTTTTCAACAAATTTTTGATCGATTAATTTTTTATCTAAAAGAGATCTTAGAATTTTTGTACATATAAATGCTATTCGAGCAATGCCTGAGAAGGGCAAAGTGCCTAATTTTTTACAATCATTGATTAAAAAAAATATTTTTTGTATTTTGCTTATCTTAAATTCATTAATTTCTTTTATCTTTTTTTGCAATTTATTTATTTTAGATATTTCATTTTCTAAAAAAGAATTTTTTGGATTTAAAATATAGTTTGTAGTTTTTTTGATTTTTGAAAAATATTTTTTTCTATCGCTTTTATTTAAAAAATTTGAATTACTATTCAACATATTCAAATCATAGCATGTCGGGATAAGTTCAAATTCAATTTTATCATGTAAATATGTTTTGTTTTTTAAAATTTGTAAATAATTATTGATAATTTTTTTTTCTAAAGAAAAATTTAAACCATTAGGTAGAAATGAGTTAAAATCTGTTCTTAGATCAATAAAAGGTGAGCCTGCTAAATTGACCATTAATACATTTGGGGATACATCTTTATATTCATAGTTTTTTCTCTGTATGCTCCACACTGAGTCAGTAATTAATTCAGAGTATAAACTCATAGCTAGTGTTTTGGGTTTTACACCAATCATCTCAGCGGGGTTCCAATCGGCCATATTACTAAAATATGTAGAATCTCCCTGAATAGTGGGGTTTTTTTTTTTTAATTTGTTAATTTTTTTAACTATATTGACTAATGATTTATTTATTTGAATATCAATATTTTCTCTAACATAATGTCCCGGAAGTGGTCTACATTGAAACAATATCCATTTATTATTTTTTTTAGCAAATTCTATATCAATCCTGTCTGTGCCCATTATTTTTTCTAAGCTTTTAATAATTTTCAACAACCCTCTAAATTTAATGTTAAGATCAATTTTATTTCTAAAAATACAAATTGTTTGAATTGAATTATTATTTTTGCCAGAGGTAATAATATTGGTTTTCCCTGAAGTATCATAATTAATTATATAATAAGGAGAATTATAATTTGGCTCACGTGTAAATATTACACCTGACATTTCTGTTTTTTCGATAAATTCCTGTACTAAAATTTGATCTTTAAAAGAATTAAATTTTTTGATAATTTTTATAATACTCTGCTCGACAATTTTTGTGTCTGGTCTCAAATTTGAAATACTTAAATATTTCCCAGCATTACTTAAATTTTGATTATCTTCGGATAAAGATGAGGACCTTATAATAATTTTTTTTTTTCTAAATTTTTTTTTTATATCTAAAATAATTTTTTTTTTATTCTTACTAAAATCAGATTTAGAGAAAAAAATAAATTCTGGAATTATAGTATTTTTAATCTTATTCTTTTTGAAATTTTGATTAATAAATTTTAAGGTTTCAGCTTTTGTGAAATTTTTTTTCAAATTTTTATAGTTAATCTTGTTCTTCGTTAGCCTTTTTTTTCTCAAATGTCTTGGCCAACAAATTTTTAGATTTATACCAATATATTAGCAAGCTAGCAAAGATTCCTGCGGTCGAGGCTAGAAACACCTGAAACACTCCATCTGATCCTGGATCTAAATAAGCATATGATTTAGTGCTAAGAGTGATTAGAATTACTATAATATATATAAAAAGTTTCACGATAATTATTTTACAATATTAGAATTGTTTATATATTATCAGTTAATCCTTTAAAAGAGTATCTTTAATAGCTTGTCGAATGACTTTTTGTCTTATTTAATATTTTTTTTTTAAATATAGACAATATTTATTATCATTAATTTATTTAAATACAGGTGTATAATATTAATTATTTATGAAATTTAGATTTATTGGAAACGCTGGAGGTATATTTTATGGAGACAAAGGAACTAAAATTCTTTGTGATCCTTGGATAGTTGATGGTGTTTTTGAGGGTAGCTGGTTTCATTACCCTCCATTAAAAACAAAATTAAATGACATTCAAAAAGTTGATGCCATATACGTAAGTCATATTCATCCAGATCATTTTGATCACAGAAATTTTAATTTTAATAAAAAAATGCCAATTATAATTTTAGATGAGGGTCCAAATTTTCTAAAAAAAAATCTAATTAAAATGGGTTATGAAAATTTAATTGAAATTAAAAATAATGAAACAAAGGTATTCAAAGAATTTAAACTAACTGTCTATAAACCTTTTACAAAACATATTTTTGAAGAATCTTTACTTGGTAATTTAATTGATAGTGCATTAGTTTTAGATGATGGAATTTGCAAAGCAATTAATTTTAATGATAACACTCCTGACATAAGTTCTTGTAAAAAGCTTAATAAGAAGTTTAAGAAAATAGATTTTGCTATGCTCAATTATAATGCTGCAGGACCATACCCTTCTTGTTTTGATAATTTAAGTATTAAACAGAAAAAAGTAGAGCATCATAGAATTTTAAGAAGAAATTTTAATCATTTGTGTAAGATTATTCCAATTTTAAATCCAAAAACAATATTACCTTTTGCGGGATCTTATATTCTTGGAGGAAAATATCATTATAAGAATAACTATTTAGGTACCACAACACTTGAAGATTGTGCGAAATATTTAAAGAAAAAATTAAATAAAAAATACGGAATTATATGTTTAAGAGAAAACGACGTATACGATATTTCAAAACAACAATCTTTAAATACTTATAAAAAAATAAAAAAATCGGAGATGAGAAAGTATATAAAAAAAATTAGTTCTAAGAAATATGATTATGAATTGGATCCATCACCAAAAATTAATCTTTTAAAGAAAGATATTTTAATTGCGACAAAAAAATTTGAGGAAAATGTAAAAAAATATAAAATAAAAATTAAGTCAAATGTTTTTATAAAAATTAAAAATGAAAACATAAAAATTTATGATGGCTCTGATATCAAAAGAAAAATTTATTGTGAAATGGATCCAAAGTTAATTAGAAGAATTTTAGATAAAAAATCTCATTGGAATAATGCAGAAATTGGAGCACATATTAATTTTTTTAGAGAACCTAATATAATGGAACCTGACTTACACACATCTTTAAGTTTTTTCCACTTATAATAAATTTAATTTTTAGTAAACAAGTAATATAAATTTTCTTTTTTTTTGAGAATAAATTTTGCCTTTTTTGCAACCTTGATCGAGGCTAAATTTCTTTTATGAATTAAACACTTATATTTCTTAAATTTATTTTTTGTAGCATTCATTAACTCTTTTGACATAATGCCTTTATTATGAAAACTTTTTTTTAGAGCCCATGAAACTTTAAATTTCGAATAGTTTAATTCCATCCTAATATAACCAATCATTAATTTATTTCTATAAATTATAATTAATTTATTTCTTTTATTTTTATAAAAATGTTTAATCCAATTTTTATGATCATTTAATTTTATTTTTTTTTTATTTTGGGAGAAGTTTCTTACAATTTTATTATTTCTCAAACTAAGTAAAAATTTTGACTGTTTTTTATTCAAACTTTTAATTAATTTATTGTTCATTTGATTAATTTAATTTTATAATATTTATCATCATATTAATTAAATCAAGTCATCATTGTAATTTCATTGACAATAAACTATAAAAGTTAAATATAGACCAAAATGTTAATCATCATTTCAAAAATATGCACAAAAAATGTTAAATAATTTCCTTAAAAAAAACTTTTCAATAAAAAAAAATGAGATTGATTTACTAAAGTTCCTTAGAGCAAATACCAACATAGACTCTGGTGGCAATAAACTTTATGATGGACTAGGGACTCATTCTCTTCAAAATCCAGAAGAACTTGTTTGGGCAATTAAAAAAGTTCAGGAAATTATAAAAAATAAAAAATTTAAAAATAAAAATTTTCTTGAATTTGGATATGCACATGGTTTCACCAATACAATTTTAAATAAATGTTTTAACTTCGATAAAATTGTATCTGTTGACAATATAAGTACTGAAGGCCAATCAAGAGATAGTTTTTTTGCAAATTTAAGATTCAAAAATATTGTTTTATTGTGTGGAGACTCTAGATCCAAATTTATTGAAAAACAAATATCACTAAATGGAAAATATGATCTTGTATTCATTGATGGTGGTCATGATTATAAAGTTGTAAAAAATGATTTTGAGATAGCAAAAAAAAATATTTCAAAAAAAGCTATTATTATTTTTCATGATATTGATGCAAGTTCTTGCGATGGTCCGAGGAAATTATGGAAATCAATTTTAAAAAAAAAAAGCAAAAATATAAAAACTTACCAATACGTTTGTAAAAATTACAAAATTAAATATGGACTTGGTATTATGGTTTTTTCTTGATATTTTTTATGATTTTTAATTTATAAAAAAATTTAATGAATAATAGTTCTGTTCAAAATGAGCTTTCTGAAAGATGGATGCGTTCTGGTCTAGCTAGCGGTGATGTTTTTTTACTACATTCTGATATTAGGCGACTTCTTATCGAATTCAAAAGGAAAAAAATAAATTTAGATACTTCAATAATTATAAATAGTTTTTTAGACGTAATAGGTAAGAATGGGACAATGTTAATGCCTTTATTTAATTTCGCCGATTTCATTGAAAATAAATTTTTTTCTCTACAAAATTCAAAATCCATGATGGGAATTTTAACTGAAAAATTTAGGATTGATTATAAAATTTTAAGAACGAAACACCCAGTTTATTCATTCGCTGTAATCGGTAAAGATAGCAATAAATTCAAAAAAGATAATTTTAGTGCTTACGGAAAAGACTCTCCTTTCCAGGTATTAAAAGATTTAAATGGTAAAATTGCTATCCTTGACTTATCAGAACAAAAATCAATGACATTTTACCATCATATAGAGGAGTTAAACAATGTTGAATGGAGGTATCATAAAATATTTGAGGGAATTTATGAGGATTTTGAAAATAAAAAGTCTAAAAAGAAATACTCTATTTTTGTTAGAGATTTAAATAAGGGAATAATCACTTGTGTTAATCCAGCTGGAGAATTGTTGTGGTCTCAAGGATTGTATCAAGGTGCAAAACCTAATACTGGTTCAGGCTTAAGAGTAGTAAATACAAATCAAATGTTTGAGTTTATATCAAAAATTATAATCAAAAATGAAGCTTTGGGAATATTATATAATCGATCAAATAAAAAAGTCTAAATTATAAATCCAAGACCAATATCTTTTTTCATTGCTACTTAAATTCATTACTTTTCTCTCACATTCATATCCGCCATTATGAAAAGTCATAAAATTCATTGGATATTTTTGAAATAGTAAGTTTCTTATTTTGGTACTTTCAATCTCTAATCTTAGATTTGCAGGTTTTATCGTAGAAATTTCTTTGATTAAATTTTTGTTAAAATCGAGTAATAAATATTTATTACGAATTCCCTCTTTAATATTTATTAATGTCTTAAATTTGAATTTACTTTTATTCTTAATATTTCTTTTTAAATTTTTAGAAAATATTTTTATTAATTTATTTAAATGCGGTTTTTTAATACTTTTTTCTTTTAATTGATAATTTTTATATTCGTTATTTTTTTCATTAGAAAATCTTATTAAGGAGTCTGTGTCAGAAATTTCTTTTTTAACTTTTTGATTAAAATTAATTGCACCTGACAAATTTATTATATCTCCAGGGAAAAGAATTTTAGGTTTAGTTTTGATTTTTTTCTTTCTAATCATTTTAACTAGATCTTTTTTATTACGACGATGTATTAAATTTATATGAAATTTATCCCCCAAATAGCCTAGATCACATGCATAAGGAACAGTATATTTTGCTTTTAAAGATTTTATTATGTTACAACAATAACTTAAAGATTTATGAGTTTTTTCATTAGCAAGTTTGACAAGTGTGTCAGAATCCCATTTATAAAACCCCGGAAAAGCACCTATTAAAAATGGTATTACAAAAGCTAAATCAATTTTATCAATCTTTGAAATTCTTTTAGCCTCCTTTTCAGACATCAAATTATCTGTTTGAAAAAAAACACAATTTTTCTTTGTTTTAATTTTAAATGAACAATCAAAATCTCCTCTATCATTTAAGAATATTTGAAATTGTGAGCTTTTATCGATTTGGAATATCTGGTTATGATCTAAAAAAAAAGTTTTTTTAAATTTTTTTT
>MDTE01046391.1_pt1 | contig 10920 bp, 6 predicted proteins | sample 811231 | NCBI WGS metagenome assembly MDTE01 (sample SAMN05326651, study PRJNA326480) | marine metagenome | isolation source: seawater | place: Indian Ocean: Red Sea | collected 2010 | reverse complement strand
GGCGGCGGAGGCTGCCGCGGCGGCGGCTCAGGCGGAGGCTGAGTCTTTGAAGGCTGCGGCTTCATCCAGCGCGGATGAACTGGAGTCCAAGATTTCCACTCTGGAAGCTTCACACGCGCAGACCACCGCCGCCCTCAAGGCGGAAATCGAGGCTGCGGAGGAGCGCATCGCCGCGTCGGAGAACTCCCGCGCGGCGGACGCCAACGACGCGCGGTCCAGGATCTTGGCGGCGGAGTCGGCGCTCGAGGAACTTCGCGGTGCCGAGGTCGCCGCCGCCGCCGCCACGGCGAGAGCGGAGGGCGAGCTCGCCGAGCTTCGCGCCGAGATGGAGAGGAAGGAGGTCGACGCGGCCGCCGCGAGGGAGTCCGCGGAGACACGCGCGGGTGAGCTCGAACGCGCTCTGGGCGAGGCTGAAGCTGAGGCTGCCGCCTTGAGAGCCGCCGCGGAGGCGTCGACGTCGACGGAGAAGAGGGAGGAGAGCGAGCAGAGCCAGCAGCTCAAGCGCCTGAAGGACTCGCTCGAGGCTGCGAAGGAGATCATAGTGTCGAAGGAAGGGGAGCTGGCGGCCGTCGAGCAGATCAGGCAGGAGAGGGACGTGCTCGCGGAGATGGTGCGGACGCTGCAGGAGAGGGAGGCGAGCCGCCCGGATCCAAAGCAGGAGATCAGGGACGGGCTGAAGCGCGCCGGGAACAAGTTCAAGGGCCTGTTCGCTAAGCCGCCAAACTGAGACGAGACGCGCCTGCCCGCCATGGCTCGAGATCTACACAGCTGTTACAAAGAATGCATTTCTTATAATCGCTCGACGCTGACCCGCAGCGCCCCCGCCCAAACACCCCCCGCAGTTAAATTTCTCACTGGCGGTGTAATCTACGCGTCGAGGCCATAGGCGGACAGGTGTTCCTTGAGCTTGGGGAGGTTGATCGCCCCCTCCCGCTTGCTCCCCTCCACCATCTTACCGTCCTTGAATAGGATGATGGTGGGCAGGCCGTAGACGCCGTACTCTTCAACCAGGTCCGGGTTGGGGTCCACCTCAATCTTCACAATCTTCAGCTTGTCCTTCGGGAAGGACTCCTCAGCCTTCTCCACAACCTTGCTGATCAGCTTGCACGGGCCGCACCAGGTGGCCCAAAAGTCCACGAGCACCGGTACGTCGGACTGTTCGACGCGGAGGAATTGTTTGGGGATGGAAACGGCGGGGTCAGGTTGGCGTTCGAGGTTTGATGTGGTCGCGATCGGATCGGGGGCGGGACTCAATTGCAATTCCGTTGGCGGAATCGCCAGTTGGCGCCAGTCGGGGATAAGGGGGTCGGGCGGTGGACGCACCTCGAGGACCTCCTTCTTCCAGTCCGCACCGGCGATCTCCTGGACCGCGCGGGTGGTCACGCTCCTCCTGGACGCGAACCGGGCGGGCGCGCGCGTCGCGGCGAGCGCGCGGGCGGAGCCAACCGCGCGCTTACCTCCCAGGCGCGAGCAGGAGACGCGGTTCGGGGCGCAGAGCGACAGGGTGGTGGCCATCGGTCGACCGTGTGTGTCTCGTCACCGACTGGGGTGAGGTCGACGCTGAACGTTGAAAGTCGGCGGTCGGTGAACGCCGAGTGTGTGTTGAGGCGGACTGACGCTGAAGGCCTGTCGCGCGCGTGCGTGTGGCGTCGATGCCCGTCGATGACAGCACCCTGTTTGTCATAGTACGAGGAGAGAACGTGGATTGACGCGGTGGTGCAGTTGATTTTATTGACCAATCGGAAACCTGCGTTCGACGGCAACCGGTAACCGGGTGACTCATCAGATGTTATTGTCAGTTCCCCAAAAAATTAACACCAAAAACTCTGTGGGAAAGCTCCTCATGGTGACGAGGGTTCGTTATTTGCCGCATAATACGATGCCTTCGTACGGGTGCCAGAGAGGATTTTGGCCATTTTTTATGAAACTGATTTTATGCGGCTCTGCTGGCCAAAGTTATTTTTTACTCCTCGGGCTTTTTCGGGGAATTCCGAGGGGCGCGCACGCCAATCTGACGACGCACATCCGACGATCGAAACCGTCACTCCAACATGTACCTCATGTACTACCTCGACGAGAAGGGCAACCGGGTTTACACCCTGAAGAAGACCGCCCCCGACGGCAGCCCGACCCAGTCCGCGCACCCCGCCCGATTCAGCCCCGACGACAAATTCTCCAAGCAGCGCGTCGCGTGCAAGAAGCGCTTCGGCCTCCTCCCCACGCAGAAGCCCATCCCCGAGCTCTAAATGCGCCGCGGACGTTGGATCTAAGCACACAATAGAGGAGGGTGGGAACTGTGGGGTTAGGGTAGTAGACGAAGAGGTGGGCGACGAACGGGGAGGGCGGGATGACCCCGCCGCCGCCGCCGTTGCCCGATGGGGTTTCGTTCGGCACGGCGCCTGGAGGGGTGAGGGTCATCAACATACGCTTCGACGAGGACGAGTGGGAGACACGGTGGGCCAAGGTACCCCACGCGACGCTGCGACACCCCGAGACGCGCGCCGCGGTCACCCTCATCGGCACCGCGCACATCTCCAAGGCTGCCGCCGAGGAGACGAGGGAGCTCATCATGAGGGAGCGGCCCGACGTGGTGGTGTTGGAGCTCGACCCGCACAGGCTCAACGCCCTCGTCAGGGACGCGCACACGGCAAAACCCTGCCAAGCCGCCGCCGACAGATTCGTGTCGACGTCCCTGTTCCAGTCCGGCCCCACCCAGGCGATCGGGTTGGCGTACACGCTCGTCGGCGCGTTGCTGGGGACGACGCCCGGCGCGGAGTTTCTCGCGGCGATTGACGCGGCGAAGGAGGTGGGCGCCGAGGTCGTGCTCGGGGATCTGGACGTGAAGATCACGACGTCGCGGGCCTGGAAGCGACAGTTCCACGAGCTCGGAAGGATGGAGACGTATCGCGGGCGCCCGCGGGTGTCGGAGGATGAAGCCGTCGACGAGGATCTTCTCCCTTCGGAGGATCTTCGAATCGAAATCCAAAACGGCGAGGGCGAACCGATCCCGGTCAAGTATCGTCTGCCCTCGACGGCGCGGCGGATCATGCGCGACGCGGGTTGCGGCACCAAACGCACCGAGCTGGATAAATTGGAGGAGAGCGTGTGGCGCCTTTTTGGCCGTCCGGTGCGGGTGGATGACATCGCGAGGCTGAGAGGATGCGGCGAGAAGGTGTTGGACTATGCCCGATCCGACGACTTCTTGAAGCAGGCGAACTTGGACGGCGCGCCGGCGATGCAAAAAACAATTAAGGAGGACCGGGATCTCGTCCTCACCCACTCGTTGCATCGAGCCGCGGGGCGCGCGCGGGTGAAGAAGGTGGTGGGCGTCGTCGGTGCGGCCCACATTCCGGGCATCAAGGAGCACTGGGACTCGGTGCCGACCGATGATTCTCGCGATCGGTACAACGAGGCTCTGAATCCAATCCCGAAGGAGTGTGCGGATGACATGACACCCGGATTCTTTCTGGGTTTGTGTTTAGGGGCGGGGGCGGCGGTATCCGTGGGGGCCTCTCGATACACGTGGAACAGGCTCGAAGCAAGCTCGAAGCAGCCACACGGTGCACAGGCTCGTGCTGCGTACTCTAGGTTGCTCAGGCAAACCCGGATGCTCGGGTTTGCCTGGGTCGGCGTTTTCATGCTCGGAGCGACGACGTATGCGCTCGTGTCCAGAACGAAGGTTGCGTTGGGCGAGTTGGCGACAGGGATCGAACGAGCGGCACAGGAGGGCGAGGCGCAGGGCTTGCTTTCCAGGCGCAGGAACGAGCTCAGGAGCGATCGGTGGACGGAGACTGACGAGCTCGGCAATAGAAAGATAGAGGTGCGGGCCACGAACGCAGTCTCTGCGTACCCCCCGCGCGAAGATAAGAAGTATCTGTTCCGGTAATAAAATTTCTGTAAATCTAACATCGAATGGATCGCGTCGTTCGCCTCGACGTCACCCGCGTCCCCCCCACGGGTCCGACCACGGATCGCCGCTCTCGTCGTCTCTGGCTGCGGCCATCGACGCGTCCGACGAAAGGGACAACGCGTGCCGGCCAGGGAACGGAGGAGTCGCGAGGGAGCTGACCGTGGACGCGGTGGACGTGTTCGTCTTCCCGGGAACGTACCCCCCCTTCTTCTCCAGGCCGCCGCGAAGGCGATCGAACGATATGCCACCCTTGGGCTGCGCCGCGGGAGACGCCGTCTCCCGCGGCTCCGACGCTCGCTCGCTCGCCGCGCTCCCGCCGCTGTCCGTCCTGCGATGCGCCGCGAGCTGGGCCCGCGCGGCAGCCTCCTGCTGCGCCTTGGCCGCCGCGAGTCGCTTGGCCCGCTCGGCGGCGAAATCGTACTTGAAATCCTCCGGGACGGACGTGAAATTGAGCGCGCGCGGCGAAGCCTGCGAGACGGGCTCCGGATCGACCGTCGTCTCCGGAAGGATCCCAGCCTCGGCGCCCCCTTCCTTCTCGTCGTCTCGGCTCCCCCGCGATCCGTCGCCGGCTGCGTACGACGCTCGAACCGCGGGGCCGCGCGGGGTCTTGGCGGGGGGCGAGAATATATCCCTCGCGTCGACTGACGCGGCGACTGCGCCCTCGCCCCCGCTCGCCGCCGCCGCCGCCGCGAGCGCCCCTCCGATGGACTTGACGCCCCTGGCGGGCGCGGGCGTGTCCCCGCCCCATCCCTCGTGGGGACGCCATTCCGTCCCCGGGCACTCCTCCTCGTCCTCTTCGCGCGCGGGTCGACCGGGTGTTCTGCCCGGGTGAAGCGTCGCCGTGGGCAGGCCCAGCGGCGGGCCCTCGGGGAGAAACGGGTTCCACAGACTGGCCGCGCTCATCCACCCCACCGCGGCGGCCAGCCACGCCATGTTGGCCAAGAACGCGATCAGATAATAGTTGTGGTAGTGGGGGTACTCGGAGATGGACGCGCCGACGATGACGAGCATCAGCATCGCCTCGAAGACCTGCACGGCGACAACCGCAGGCAGGGGGAAAATCGCGTCGACTCGGTTAACCGAGAGGAAGGACTTTCGCGGGCACGTCTTGGACCGCCACCAGAACTTGCCATTCTTGTCCGTGGCGTTCGCGACGAACATGCTTGGCGGCCAGATCATGACCGCGAGGAGCAACTTGGAGTCGTCGAGGATGGCGACCCTGAGCCTGCGCCACTTGTCCGGCCAGAACCTAGTCTTGATCACGGTCTCCTTGGTGGCGATAAACTTTTGCCACACGTTGCGGTTGGGCACGCCGCCGCCCACGAGCCTGGGCCAGAACCTCAGCGCCGCGAGCACGATGACCGCGTGCATGAAAAAAATGAAGAAAACCCACCCGCCGTGGGCCGCGGAGAACAGCGCGATGGTCGTGATTCTCGCGCTGAGCTCGAGAAACCTGAACACCGTCTTTGCCGCCATCTCCGAGAGGTGAGCCTTGTGCGCTGTCCAGTACTGCGCCCAGGTGTAGCTCGGGGGTTTCTCGTGGAGGTCTAGGGAAACGAAGCAGAGCGTGCCGCTCGTGATGGCGCCGAGGACCGCGAGGAAGAGCAGCGCGTCGAAGCCGTTACGGCCGGGGCACTGCGATTCCGGGGACGAGCACGCCATGCCGACGTAAGCCTGAAGCGTCGCGACGGGCAGGATGAGGAACACGGTGTCCACGAGCTGCATGCCTCGAAGGTCCATCTCCGCCTTGCGCTGCCTCAAGTCGTTGGTTCGTAGGGCTCGCCACGCGGCGAATGGCGTGCCGAGCTGGCACATGGAGGCCACCGCGCCCGCGTTGCGAACCATTCGCTTAAAGTCAATCTTGGTGAACCCAAACACCTTCGTCTGGTGCTCCTTCTGCGCCTTGGCAATCTCAGCCTTCGTGGGCATGGGGTAGTGAAGGACCCAGTACATCGCGGTCATGCTCCCAGAGAGGAGGAAGAACAGGAATACCATGACAAACCATCCCCAGTCCGCGTTGCTGGCGAACCTGTTGAGCTCGCGAATGAGCTGCGACTTTGCGTAAAAGTCCAGCATGATTCCCGCGATGAGGATGTACTTTTGCATCGGCTGCATCTCGGGGCCGAGGGCGTCGATGCGCTCCAGGACGTTCTTGCTGATGGGCAGCGGAGTCATCACCGCTTTGCCATCGCCGCCAGCCTTGGAGTGCGACGACTTGCGGATCATACCCGCGCCGGACATCTTGTCGTTGTAGCTGCCACCGATGCCGCCGCGGCCGCTGCCGAAAACCTTCGCCGGGGGCGTGGCCATCGACGCGAACATCGCGCCGTATTTGTCGGGCATCTGCCTCGACGTCACCTTGGACACGAAGTGCGCATCCTCCTTAGACTTTGACATCGGGGGCTTCTTCCACCCGCCCGTGTTGTTCCCGTCGCGCTGCTGCAGCGGAGCAACTTCGGGCGAGTACTGCGAGTTTTGCAAATCATCGTGCGAGGAGTTGTTGGAGCGGATCTCATCCGGGGTGGCGGCAAAGGTGACGCCTCGTCCGTTCTCGTTGTTCTCCTTGTCGACGGATGCGTCGACACGGACGGGGCTCATGCTCATCGTCACGTCGGTCTGCTCGACCGGCTCGTGGTGATGCTCCTCCTCGTCCTCGTCGTCCGTCTCGCCGTCGCCCTCCTCGGGGAGCTCAAACTTGGACCTGGTGCGCTCCGGCGATTGGTCAATCACGGTCGGCTCCATCCCCGGGGACATCCCGGGAGAACCCACCGCGTGCGCCACCAGACCCGGGCTGAGCCTCTCCGCCAGCGCGATCTCCTCCTCGACCCTCCGCTGCTCCTCCTCCTCGAGGGTGGCGGCGTCGTCGGCGGAGACGCCGCCGGCTTCGACGAGATCGTCGCGACGCACCGCCGCTGTCGCGTTTGCATCTTCAACCGACGCCTCGACCGAGTCCTCGCCGCGTCCGGTCTTCGGGGAGGGTCTGCGCACGGGAGTCTCGGGGGCGTCACGGGACGCGCGGAGCTTGGCCATGAGCCCGGAGGTGGCCTTCTTGAATCCGCCGATGACGTTCAGGGACTTGCGCGGCTTGCCGCCGCCGTCCTTGGACTTTCTGGTCTCCTCGCCGCTCTCGATGCTCGCCTTTACCTTGGCGACGTGGCCGGGAGCGCCCTGGGTCTCGTGCGGGGACATGACGTCATCGGGCACGGCGCCAGTCTCCACGTCGGGAGAGGCGCTCTCCTCCGGGATCGCGACAGGGGTGGTGAGCGCGGGGGAGAGGGTGGTGATGGTCGCGTTGGACGGGAGCCTGTCGAGGGGTCCCCCGGTCTCGGGGGTCCCGGCCATGAGCACGCAGTCCATCTCGTCCGCGTCCGAGGCGGCGCTGTTCGGCGCGGGGGAATGGAACACGTCAGTAAACATCGCGCGGTACGCGGAAAAAGGGACGACTCGAGCTCCGAGAGCGCGCGGGCGTCGCGAGATCCGCCGCGCAACTGTCGTTGTTGACGTTGAAACCGAAAGGCGAGAGATGTGTCGGGGCGCGTCTCGAATCTCACCTGTCGCGCACGTTGCCGTCGTCGGCGCCGCTCGCGACGCCACGGCCCATCTCTGGGGTGGTCGCGGGGAGCGGCGACGGCACCGGGTCCTGCGCCATCGTCGACGGAGCGCACCGGGTCGTCCGATGGTGTGAGTCGACCGTTAACCCGCACCTTCGAGTTTTTGTTTGGTGGCGCTTTGTCCTCGCGTTTTCGGTCGGTCGTCATTCAATCTTGGTCGGCGTTCTATTCTATGGACGAAACGGGCGAAATGACTCAGGAAACGACGGTTGAACTGTTTTTCAGAATCCAAGCCCTAAAATAACTCGCTCCGCTCGCTTTTCTCGTAAATACGGTGTCCAACGCGCCCGGGTCGCCCTCTTTTCACGGCGCGGAAGTAGTCCCACCGTTCAAGCAGGTGAGCATCGTGACGCGTCCCACCTCACCACCGTCGTTAATACGCCGCAGCCGCGCGCGCGATCCCCGCATCGGCGTTTGGCGCGCGTTTCCGTCGCCACCCCCGACAAACATCTCAACCCGTCTCTCCCAGCGGAGCGAAAGAGCCGCATCCTGACCTTGCCTCCCTCCGTCGCCTCTGCTCACAGGATGGGTCGCATTATCCGCGGTCAGCGTAAGGGTGCCGGCTCGATTTTCACCAGCCACACCGACAAGCGCAAGGGCGCCGCCAAGCACCGTCAGCAGGTGAGCGTCGTCACGGCCGAACTCGGCGATGGATCGCCGGGTTTTTCTTCTTAGCGAGCGGCAGGGAGAAACCCTGATTTCTCCCCGGTCCCGCGAAGGGCGCGGGCTGCGGGCTCGGTCCTCGCGCGTCGATCGTGCGTCTCGGACGGCGGTTTCGGCTGCATCGACCACCTCCGGACGATGTTGCGAGGTCGATGCGTTCGATGGACGATTCCCGCTCGTGGCTCCCGCGCGACAGGGACCCATCACTCGCGCTTTTCTCCAAAGCTTGCAGCCCACAGCGAAAAATCTGAACGCCGAGGCTGACCTCCGATTCCCTCCGCCTCCCCAACCCCCAGGACTTCGCTGAACGTCATGGCTACGTCAAGGGTGTCGTCACCGACATCATCCACGATCCCGGACGTGGTGCTCCCCTCGCTAAGGTGCGTCGCTAGCCATTCCCGCGCAGTTTCCGTCGCGTCGTGCGGGACTCGCCAAATAACCCTAAAACCACATCCCCTCACCACCATCATCACGTCGCGGAGGAGCGCGCCACTGACCTCTTCCCACCTTCCCGCTCTCCACTTCAGGTGACTTTCCGCAACACCAAGCGCTTCCAGCACGACAAGGAGCTCTTCGTCGCGGCCGAGGGCACCTACACCGGTCAGTTCCTCTACTGCGGCAAGAAGGCTCAGCTCGTGGTTGGCAACATCCTCCCCGTCGGCTCCATGCCCGAGGGTACCATCATCTGCAACGTGGAGCAGAAGCTCGGCGACCGCGGCGTCCTCGCCAAGGCTTCCGGCGAGTACTGCATTCTCATCTCCCACAACCCCGACACCGGCTTCTCCCGCATCAAGCTTCCCTCCGGCTCCAAGAAGACCATCCCTTCCGGCTGCCGCGCCACCGTCGGCCAGATTGCGGGCGGCGGTCGCTGCGACAAGCCCATGCTCAAGGCGGGCGCCAACTACCACAAGTTCAAGGTGAAGCGCAACTCCTGGCCCAAGGTTCGTGGTGTGGCGATGAACCCGGTGGAGCACCCTCACGGTGGTGGTAACCACCAGCACATCGGTCACGCCTCCACCGTTCGCCGCAACAGGCCCGCCGGTGCCAAGGTCGGTCTCATCGCCGCCCGCCGCACTGGCCGCCTTCGCGGTGTCAAGGGTATCATGGCCGCCAAGGCCAAGGAGGGCAACTAAACGGTGTTTTAGTGGCTATTCTCACGGATACTGGGCTGGGGTTGATGAGGGTCGCGATTGGATAGAGGCGACCGACCGACGCGTGTACTCAACGCGGGTGGTCGGTGTGTGGTATCTAGGAGCGGTCCTTGCAATAGAGATAACTTTTCACTCGACGCGTTTGGCGTCGTCGCCCTCGTGCCCGAACCCGCGCAAGCATTAATTACCAACTCTGAGCAAGACTATCTCTCGGTTGGCAGTCCGCTTGCAAGATGTAACTCCAGGACAAGTTGGGCAGCAGGCAGCACGTTCCGTCGGCTGCAGGCAATAAACTTCCTGTCCAAAGTCAAAACCTCGTTTCTCCAACCCACCATAGCTGCTGCCCCGCATGGCATGCTGAACCGGCCCGGTGCCCGCTCCGCGCTGATTCGCTCCTGTCGCGGGCTGGCATCGCGCTCGGGGATGAAGCGATTCACCAACCCCAACGCGCGGGATGACCCGCACCACCCGACTCGCCCCCGACAGCACATTCGCTTCGACAGCGAAGGCGGGGGAGCGTTCAGGCCCCCGCCTCCGCGTCCCCGAGACGCGCACCAGCCCTGGAGAAGCCACCAAGCCGCGTCCGGGTTCGTCGCCGGGCAGACCAGACACCACTCGGGCGGGCGAGGCGGGCGAGGCGGGCGAGGAGGGCGACATCGCGAGAGCGTCGAGGATTCGGTTTCCCGGGGCGTCGCCGCGAGGGAGTGGCACCCTTCGCCGCCCAGCGTCGTGGACGCGCGCGAGCCGGGCACCAGCGGGCAGGTCCCGGCACCGCCGCCCGGGGAGTACCGCGTCATGTCGTACAACCTCCTGGCGGATTCGCACGCGTGGAAGTACCGTAACGAGCTGTACCGGGGCATCCACGATTCCATCCTGTCGTGGCGGCGAAGGCTCAGGGGCATCGTCCAAGAGGTCAAGGCGCTCAGGCCAGACGTTCTCTGCCTGCAGGAGTGCGAGGACTTTCACGGCATCGCCGCGGCTCTGGCGGGGTGCGGGTACACGGGGCTCCACGCGCCCCGAGCGGGCGGGCGAACCGACGGAAGCTCGGTGTTTTACAGGACCTCCGTTTTCCGATGCGCCGCGTTCGAGGCTGTCGACTTTACCGACTTTGACCTCCGCGAGAACGCCGCGGCGGTGGCGTGCCTCGTGCCCGCGGACCCGAACGCGAAGCCGGTGATCGTCGGGTGCGTTCACCTGCTGTTCAACCCGCGGAGGGGCGACCGCAAGCTCGGGCAGCTGAGGGTATTGGTCGAGCGGGTCGAGGCGATGAGGGGCGAATACGTCGGCGCCGTCGAACCTCACGCGATGCTCGTCGGAGACTTCAACGCCGAGCCGGACTCTCCGCTGTACAGGTTCATCGTCGACGGGACGCTGGACGTGAGCAGGGTGGACAGGAGGGACATGTCCGGTTGTCTGGTCGACGGCGAGGACGCGGGTTCTCGTGCGGCGGCGACGGCGATGGACGCGGCGACGGGCTCGGACGAGGAGCGGTGGGCGGATTGGGAGGACGAGGACGAGGCGGAGGGCGGCGTCGGGGACGGGGACGAGCGCATGGGAGACACGGAGAAGATCGCGGTGAGGCTCG
>MDTE01022593.1_pt1 | contig 10920 bp, 13 predicted proteins | sample 811231 | NCBI WGS metagenome assembly MDTE01 (sample SAMN05326651, study PRJNA326480) | marine metagenome | isolation source: seawater | place: Indian Ocean: Red Sea | collected 2010 | reverse complement strand
CCACAGCTGTAGATCCACAAATAGTATAAAATATTTGGTTTAAATTGCCTGGCGTATGTTTTGAAATTCTTGTAGCAAGCTCAAAAGATCCTCCAAAACCTTGTTGGAAGGGCTGAACATAGTCTAAAGTCTGAAGCTGTTTTGTTATTGCGTCTATAATTTCTTTTCTTCCATGCCCTAAAGGATTACAAAATAATCCTGAACTAGCATCAATTTGGGTTCTGCCTTTATGATCTTTTAAATAAACACCCTTGGCCTCCGTAATAAGTCTCGGATCTTTTTTAAAATTTTTGTTTGAAGTAAAAGGCATCCAATGTTCATGTAATGAATTTGGAATGCCTGTTCTACTCCTGTCGCTCATTTTCTATTTTCCTGCAGGTTTAAAACCGCTAGACATTTTTTTAGCAGTTTCAGCGATTTTATTTAAATCAGCTGATTCTAGTATTGTAATATTGTCTACCGTACCGCTGGATGCTGCAACCATTTTTGCAGCTGCCATTTGTTCGAATGTTCCTTCACAGACAGATATAAAATCAAATGCTCCTCTTAAAAGAGAATAATCAGTCAACTTAGCTCCCCCTGACTCTAACAATGCTTGAGTTGAAGCTCTTCTGTTTGTTGAAGGATTGTTTACAAAACCGGCCAAGCCCTTTTCTGTGTAGCAGCCCATTAGGTAAAATTTTGCCATCTTTATCATCTCCTTCCCAAGTGATTATTACAAATTTATTTTCTAATAACCAGATCTTTTTACAAATTTTAGATCAGATAGTACCATATCTTTAACAAGACTCTTAAATGAAACTTTTGGCTTCCATTTCAAGATTCTTCTGGCTTTAGAATAATCACCCAAAAGTGTTTGTACTTCTGCTGGCCTATAAAGATTTTTATCAATTTTTATAAATTTTTTATAATCTAAACCTACAATTGAAAAAGCAACTTTTGCAAACTCTCTTACTGAGTGTTGTTTATTAGTTGCTATAACAAAATCTTCTGGTTTTCTTTGTTGAAGCATTCGCCACATAGCTTCAACATAATCTTGAGCATGACCCCAATCTCTTTTTGAATCTAGGTTTCCTAGTTTTAACTCTCTTTGTAAGCCATATTTAATTCGAGCAACACCATGGGATATTTTTCTAGTTACAAATTCAAAACCTCTTCTTGGTGACTCATGATTGAATAAAATTCCAGTACAGCAATACAAATTGTATGCTTCCCTATAATTTCTTGCCAAATCGTGACCGGTAACTTTTGAAATTCCGTAAGCAGATCTTGGATGAAAAGGAGTTTTTTCATTTTGAGGTATACTTCTTACTTTTCCAAACATTTCAGAAGAGCCCGCAAAGTAAAACTTTGATTTTGGAGAAAAATCTTTTATTGCAGAAAGAAGATAGTGAGTTCCGTTTATATTTGTATTCAGAGTAGAAAATTCATCTTTGAATGAATAATCAACATAACTCTGAGCTCCCAAATGGTAAATTTCATTTGGTTTTATTTTCTGAATGATTTTAACAATGCTTGCATAACTTTCTAAAGATGCTGAATGCAAATTGATTTGTTTTAGAATTTTTTGCAACCTCCAAAGTCTGTGTGTTTTATCCTCGAGAGCCACTCTTCTAACAATCCCGTGAACCTTGTATTTTTTCTTTAGTAAAAATTCAGCTAAGTACGAGCCATCTTGGCCTGTAATACCGGTAATTAAAGCAATTTTGCGCATATTAAATATAAAATAACACTAACTTTTAAACAAAAAAAAAACAAATTGTTTTTTTATATCCCCGTGTATATTGAAAGAAATGGTTTTATTCAACAAATAGATTTAGATGAAAATAATATCTACTAAATTTTCAGGACTCAAAGTAATTGAGTCCAAACTATTCAAAGACAATAGAGGTTTCTTCAAAGAAGACTTCAAAAAAAAATTTTTTAAGGGTGAAAAGTTTGTGTTTGGGTGCACATCCTCTTCTAAAAAGAACGTTTTGAGGGGCATGCATCTACAAACCAGATTTGCTCAAGGAAAATATGTTTCGATTTTAAAAGGAAAAATATTGGATGTCGTTGTTGATTTAAGAAAAAAATCAAAAACATTTGGTAAACATTTTTCAATTGTGCTTTCAGAAAAAAATGCTAAATCAATTTTTATACCACCTGGTTTTGCTCATGGCTTTTTAGGATTGGATAATGAAAATATAATTTATTATTTGTGTACGAACTATAGATCTGCAAGGAACGAAGTGGGCTTGTTATGGAATGACAAGAATTTAAAAATTAAATGGCCGGTTAAAAAGCCTTTGGTTTCAAAAAAAGACAAAAGGAATATGTTATTTGAAGAATACAAAGAAAAATTTTTATGAAGAAGATTAAAAAGATAAGAATCAAATCATTTGCCAGCGTTAGTGGAAAACTTGTGCCTATTTCTTTTAATAAAAAATTTCCCTTCAAAATTAAAAGGATGTTTTTTTTGTACGCAAAGAAAAATAAAACACGTGGTGATCATGCTCACAAAAAATGTTCTCAGCTTTTTATGACTATATCGGGAAAAATTAGGCTTGATATAAAAACTCCAAACACTAAAAAAAGTATACTGATAGGAAAAAATTCAAGATACGCTATATTAGTTCCACCAAAGTATTGGTGTAGCGTAAAATTTTTAAACAAAAATTCGGTATTGCTGGTAATGACTGACAGATACTATGAGTTTCAAGATTATCTTGAAACTTTTACTGAATATAGAAAATATCTTTTAAAAAAATGAAAATCTTAATCACTGGTGGTCTTGGGCATATAGGATCATATTTTATTGAAAATATAAACAAAGTTAAAAATTTGAAAACAATTTATATTGTAGATAATTTATCTGGGGAAAGGACTTCTGACTTTTTTAACAAACCTAAAACAAATAAAAATATTTATTTTTACAATATTGATTTGTCAAAAAAAAACTCATTAGGAAATTTTAAAAAAGTTGACGTGGTTTTAAATCTTGCCTCAATAACCAATGCCGAAGCTAGTATAAAGATTAAAAAAAGAATTTATAAAAATAATTTAGGTATATTCAAAAATGTGTTGAAATATTGTATAAAAAATTCATCAAACCTAATTCATGTATCAAGCACGAGTGTTTACGGTAAGCAATCAAAAATAGTAGATGAAGACTGCGAGGAAAAATATCTCAAACCTCAAAGCCCTTACGCAAAAGTTAAATTGATTGAAGAAAAACTTTTAAAAAAAAATTCAAAAAAATTAAAGTATAGCACTTTTAGATTTGGCACTATCGCGGGAGTATCTCAGGGAATTAGATTTCATACTGCGGTTAATAAATTTTGTTTCAATGCAGCTATGAATGAAAAAATAGGTGTTTATAAAACAGCCTTGCATCAATACAGGCCTTATCTGTCAATAAAAGATTCGTTTAAAGTTTTTAAGTTTTGTATTGAAAAAAAATTCTATAAAAATGATATATTTAATGCTCTAACTGGTAATTTTACTGTATTTCAAATTCTGAAAAAAATTAAAAAACATAAAAAAAATATCAAAATAAAATATGTGAATTCTAAAATAATGAATCAGCTATCTTATCATGTAAAGAAGGTGAAATTGGAAAAAAGTGGAATTAAATTAAATTCTAATTTAGATTTAGATATTAAAAACACTCTTAATTTATTTTAAAAAAATGAACTGTAAAATTTTGAATAAAAAAATTACCCCTTTTATGAACTTTGGTAAGATGCCTTTGGCAAATGGTTTTTTAGAAAAAAAAGACTTTAAAAACGAATTTTTTTTTAATATGGAGGTCGGTTTTTCTGAAGATATATCGTTGTTTCAATTAAACGATCACCCAAAACCCACTCAAATGTTTAATAAAAAATATCCTTTTTTTACAGGTAGCTCTAACTATATGAGAAAGCATTTTATTGACTACGCAAAGTATATTAAAGAAAATTTTATTCAAAATGGATCGAAGCTTATTGAGATAGGTTCTAATGATGGAACGTTGCTTGAAAATTTTAAAAATGATGAGGTCGAGTTTGTAGGTTTCGAACCATCAGAAAGTGCTGCGGAATTGGCAGAAAGAAAAAACATAAATACCATAAAGAAATTTTTTTGCTATGAAAACTTGAAATTAATTGAAAAATTTAAAAAAAATACAAACGTTATATGTGCAGCAAATGCAATATGCCATGTTCCTAATCTTTCTGATTTAATTAAATCTGTTGAAGAATTATTGGCCTCTGATGGAGTTTTTATCTTTGAGGAACCTTATTTAGGTTCAATGTTTAAAAAAATCTCATATGATCAGATTTATGATGAACACATATTTATGTTTTCTGCTACATCAATTAAAAAAATCTTTAATCTATACGACATGGACTTAATTGACGTTTTTGAGCAACCTACTCATGGAGGATCTATGAGATATATAATTTCAAGAAAAGGCAAAAGAGAAATAAGTAAAAATGTTAAAACTCTTATTGAAAAAGAAAAAAAAGATAATCTTGATAATATCTCTTCATGCCTGAAATTTAAATCAAATTGTGAGGCGTCAAAAGAAAAATTGAAAGAGTCTTTGAAAAAATTTAAAAAACAAAACAAAAGAATAGCTGGTTATGCTGCTACTTCAAAGAGCACCACGATATTAAACTATTGTAAAATTGGTTGTGAAACTATTGATTATATTTGTGACACAACAAGAGAAAAAATTGGAAAATTCTCACCTGGCACACATATTCCAATAGTTTCCATGACTAATTTTCATGATAATGCACCGGATATCGCTTATTTATTTGCTTGGAATCATAAAAATGAAATTTTTTCTAAAGAAAAAAACTTTTTAGAGAAAGGTGGTAAGTGGTTTTCCCATGTTGCTTTATAAAAAAAAAATAGTTGTGACCGGAGGAACGGGTAGATTTGGTAAAGAATTGCAAAAAGTAAAAACCAATTATCAACTTTCTTTTCCTAAAAAAAAAGAGTTAAATATTCTAGACGTTAAATCAATTAGAAAATATTTAAAAAGAAAAAAGCCTAAATATTTGATTCATTTGGCGGGCTTATCCAGGCCGATGAACATACATGAAAAATTTATGAATAGAAGTATTGATTTAAATATAATTGGAACTGCAAATATAACGAAGGTATGTTCAGATTTTAATATTAAACTTATTTATTTTTCCACCAGCTATGTTTATCCGGGAAGCAAAGGAAATTACAGCGAAAACGATCCAATGCTACCAAAAAATAATTATTCCTGGTCTAAATTAGGCGGAGAAAGTTCGGTCCAAATGTACAAGAATTCCTTAATTCTTCGAGTTTGTATGACAGAAAAACCTTTTGTACATAAAAAAGCCTTTTATGATTTTATTACTAATTTTATCTATCATGAAGATATTGCTAGGGATTTATTGAAATTAATAGATAAGAAGGGAGTTATAAATGTTGGTGGAAAAATTCAAAGCGTCTATAAATTTGCAAAACGATATAAACCCAACATAAAAAAAATGTCTGCAAAAAAAATTTTGGGAGCTGGTTATCCATTAAATCCTTCTATGAACATAAAAAAATATAAAAAAATAATTAAACGATGAAATATTGGTCTTATTTACAAGAATACAAAAAATATAGATCAAAAATTTTGAAAACTATTGATCTTACATTGAAGTCTGGAAATCTTTTTTTTGGAAAAGAACTTAAAAAATTTGAAAGGCAATTTATTAAAACAAATAGACTCGATTACGGAATAGCAGTTGGGAGCGGAACTGATGCATTGTTCTTAGCTTTAAAAGCTCTAGATATCGGAAATAACAAAAACGATGAAGTTATAACTGTTTCTAACACAGCCATTCCCACTGTCTCGTCCATAGTTAGTGCGGGTGCAAAACCAGTCTTTGTCGATATTGGAAAAGATTATTTAATTAATCCAAAAAAAATACAAAAAAAAATCAACAAAAATACAAAAGCTATAATTCCGGTTCATCTATATGGACAGGCCTGTGACATGAAGGAAATTTTAAAAATTGCAAAAAAAAACAAACTAAAAGTTATTGAAGACTGTGCGCAGTCGCAAGGCGCAAAATATAACAATAAGTATGTGGGATCATTTGGGGATTTCGGATGTTTTTCTTTCTACCCAACAAAGATATTGGGGGCATATGGCGACGGGGGTTTTGTATCGACAAATTCATTAAAACTATTTCAAAAAGTTAGAAGAATGCGGTTTTATGGAATTGAGCAATTTAATAAAAAAAACAAATATAATCAAAAATACTATTCTAATGAGCATGGTATAAACTCTAGACTAGATGAAATTCACTCTTCAATACTTAATTTTAAATTGAAAAAAACTAAGGAATTCATATCTAAAAGAAAAAGAATTGCAAAAACTTATGCTGATGGCTTGAGGGATTCTACGCTGACATTGCCTGTAATAAAAAAAGATCGTAGTCATGTATTTCATCTTTTTACAGTTTATCATCCAAAAAGAGAAGTTATTATTAAAAAATTAAATAAAAAAAAGATTCCTGTTAGAATAATTTATCCTTATCCAATACATCTAATGAGAGGATATAAAAAATTTAACAGTCAAAGAAAAATTGATCTTCCCATTACTGAAAAAATGCACAAGGGAATCTTTTCTTTACCATTGTATCCAGATATTAAACTTTCAGAAGTCAGGAGAGTTATAAAAGAAATTAATAAAATATTAAAAAAAATATAATTTTTACTTAGATAAAAGTAAATCTGTATATTCAATTTTTTCTAAATCTTTAAAGTTTTTGTAGTTTAATTTGTCTGTAGTATTTCTGTCTCTTGAAATGACAGAAAAATTCTGAATGTTAAAAGTTTCGATAAACTGATTAAAATTAAAGAAATAACAATAGAATTTGTTTGGCAACAAATTTACCTGTTTTACAACTAAACTTTCATTTTTGTTCAAGACTGATTCATAAAAATGTGTTCCAGAAAATAGTACAAATTTTTTTGATACTTTAAGAACTTCAGACAAAACTTCTCTGTAGTTATCTACATACTGAATTACAGACCCAAAATTAATAAAATCGTATTCGTATTTTTTTATTTCATTAAGATCGCTAAGTATTTTTAAGTTTCTAAATTTATGCTTTTCTTTAAGATTTAAAAAATTCTTACTTACCTCTTCTTTATTGTAAACAAAATAATCAATATTTTTAAAATTTTTTTTTATATCGAGATAAAAATCAATATTTTCTCCACCAAAATCTAAAAAGTTAAAATTATGATTTTTATCAGGAAATAATTTACTCAATGTAATTGAAATTTTAGGAAAGGTATTAAAGGAGTTAAGATGATTTGTTTGTTTATATTTTTTTACTAAATCTTCTTGGTATTTTAAATCCCATTTCATTTCGTAGTTATTTTGTGGCAAACGCTTTAAAGATGTTGGAACGAAATAAGTTTTGGATAATTTGGCTATTTTTTTTTGTAATTTGCTTATAATAAAATTTTTAGTATCTGTAGCTAAAATCTTGTTTATTAAAATCATTTTATTTTGGGTCTTCTCGAAGATTTTCTTAACAGATACGAGATAATTAGCCCTTGTATTTCGGCCTTGCACATTAAGGAATCTTCTTTCTTGCCCGTTAATTTAAAAAATAAATATAATCTAACTGCTTTAAAAAAATTTGGTAATGTTTTTCTAATTCCATAAAAATATCCAAAATTTTTTCTAAAATAATAGAATTTTGACCAGCAGTAATGCCAGTTTCTATTAAATCGTATTTCGTCATTGTATTCTTTGTTTATTCCCGATGATCCCTCATGAATTATCTCTGCCTCATCGATCAAGTAAATATCTAGACCGTTTTTCAAAGACCTTTGATATAAATCGTGTTCTTCGTAATACAAAAAAATATTCTCATCAAAATAACCAATTTTTTTTAAAGAATTCATGTCAAAAAGTAATGCGCAACCCGTAATAAAATTAACCTTATGGCAATTATTTTTTTCATCCCTTTTAATATATAAATCGTCTGCATAGTAATGCTCTTTAACTTTTGGAGCTAAAATTGAAAAATTTTTAAGCTCATGAGCCTTTCTTATCAAAACTTCGATCATGTTTTTTTGAGGAATTGTATCTACGTCTAGGTATAGAGAGTATCTAGTTTTAACATTTCTGAATCCCATATTGATTCCTCCTCCATTTCCTAAATTTTCTCTTGGAATTAGAACCGTTACATTTTCAAATTTTTTTTCTAAATTAGTTTTTAATTTTTCATTTAGAGAGTTTTCGACTACTAATATTTGAATATCTTTCTCGATGGCATTTAATAATCTTTCAACAATTTTGTCGGAATGATAAGTGACTACAATCACTGTTAACATTTCTTTATAGTTTGCTAGCCCCATATGAAATTTAAAATTCTATTTTTTTAGTTTATAGATTAAAATTATATTATATAATAGTTAATTGTATATAAATGGCTATAAATCCCAAAAATTTGTCAAAAAAAAGTTTAGAAATAAATTCAAGCTCTAAACTGTTTCAAATATATAAAAATTCAAAAAATGTATCTTTAAAATGCAATACATATTTCCAGGTTTATGAAGAATTATTAAGCAAATATGTAGGCAAAGAAATAACTTTTGTAGAAGTGGGTGTTCTTCATGGTGGTTCACTTTTTATGTGGAGAGAATATTTTGGAAATAAAGCAAAAATTATTGGCATCGACCTTAATCCGAATGCTAAAAAATTAGAAAAAGATGGATTTGAAATACATGTAGGAAGCCAATCTGATAAGAATTTTTGGAAAAATTTTTTTTATAAAGTTGGCAAAATCGATATACTGTTAGATGATGGTGGTCATGAAAATCATCAGCAAATCATTACTATGAGTGAAACCATTCCTCATATTAAAGATGGGGGAATTGTCATAACAGAAGATACTCATACAAGTTATTTAAAAAAATTTGGAAACCCCTCTAAATATTCTTTCATAAATTATTCAAAATATTTAATAGATGTCATTAATTCTAGATTTCCAAGCAATGAGATTAAAACAGATAATAATTTTAGAAACAAAGTTTATTCAATATCTTTTTTTGAGTCTATGGTTGCATTAAAAATTGATTCTAAAAAAAGTATCGAAAATACCGTTTTAAACAATGAGACAACAAACTTAGAAAATATTCATGATTTGAGAACCACAGATTATTTTCCAAAAGTATCAAATTTTATAAATAATAGATTTCCTAGCTTGCACAAGATTCCAATTTTAAAGAAAATAGTAAGAAAATTTTTTTTCAATCACAACATATGGATAAAAATCAAGAACCGTTTAAATTTAAAGAAGTATTTTTTTTGACAGTAATATAAAATGCTAAAAAAATTACATAAAAAAATATTTTTTTTATTTTTCCTTTTTCTCTCTTCAAGTTCTTACGCTTTAGAGTTTAATGGAAAATTTATTCAGGGACATTTTATTGTTGGCAAAACTGATCCGAAAGCTAAAATTTGGATAGACAAAAAAAAAGTGAAATTAACAAAAGATGGTTATTTTGCATTTGGTATTGGTAGGGACCGAAAGTATGATGTTGCTATAACTAAAGAATTAAATGGGAAAAAAGAAAAAATTGTAAAAAAAATTCAAAAGAGAAAATATAAAATCCAAAGGATTGATGGATTGCCTGAAAAAAAAGTAACGCCTCCGAAAGAAGTTTATGAAAGAATAAAGAGAGAAAACAAAATTATATCTGATGCTAGGGCTATAGAAAGTGACTTAACTTTTTTTAAAAATAAATTTATAGCTCCTCTTGAAAATGCAATCATTACAGGTGTGTATGGAAGTCAGAGGATTTTAAATGGAAAACCTAAATGGCCTCATTACGGTATAGACTTCGCTGCAAAAGAAGGTACAAAAATTAAAGCTATGCTAGATGGAACGGCAACAATGGTAGAACCTGATTTATTTTATACTGGGGGCACTTTAATATTTGACCATGGACATGGGGTCTCTACCTTATACATGCATATGCAAAAGATTTTTGTAAAAAAAGGACAGAAAGTAAAACAAGGACAAATAATTGGAACAGTTGGTTCGACTGGAAGATCAACGGGTGCTCATCTTGACGTTAGACTAAACTGGTTTGGGACCCGATTGGATCCCATGACAGTTTTAAATTTAAAAAACTAGAATTTAAGCCGCAGCCTTTAGATTGTGTTTAGCAACCATACCGCTTAAAAAATTCCAAAGGTATCTTGCCGTAGATAAAGCAGCTTTTTCCGCTTTGACCTGTTCTTTTTTAGACAAACCGTCCAAAAGTTTTTCACAAGCTTTTCTGTGATATACGTCAGCAGCTTTGTGTGCTTCAAAAAATTCAAGACCTTTTTTTGAATTAACACCATAATGTTTTTTAAGACCCTGAATTTTTGTCTCAGCTATTTCAGGAATTTGTCTTTCATAAGTGTATAATGAAGCAAGACCTTCAGCATAAGATTTTCTTCCTTGTTTGAAAAAATTATCAATCAAACTCTTGGTAAAAGGTTCCTGTTTGGTTTTTTCTATTTTTTTACCATCGGCTCCTATAGCTAAAGCAAAATTTTTCCAAAGCTTTGGGTGATCTGCATTTGGATTTTCTTCGTCTTGTAGATTTTCTAATAAAATTTTTCTCTTTTCTATATCATCACAAAGCGAATGTGTTGCGCTAATATAACGAGGAAAGGCTTTTACGTGTTGGTAATACTGTTCAGCGTAATCCTTAATAATTTCCCTGGTTAGCTTTCCATCATTCCAAGATTTATAAAATGGATGACTTAATAAATGATATTTGTCTAATTTCTTGTTTAGTTTTTTTGAAAACATAATTTTCCTCCTGAGTCACCATTCTAATAAAATTAAAAAATTAAACAAATGAAAAAATAGTCCACAACTTTAGATTGTTGCTTCCTGTCTT
>MDTE01008498.1_pt1 | contig 10920 bp, 9 predicted proteins | sample 811231 | NCBI WGS metagenome assembly MDTE01 (sample SAMN05326651, study PRJNA326480) | marine metagenome | isolation source: seawater | place: Indian Ocean: Red Sea | collected 2010 | reverse complement strand
ATTGGTTTAGGTGCTTTAAAATATTTTATTCTTAAAGTTGATCCAAAGAAGAAAATTTTATTTGACCCCTTAGATTCAATTGATTTTAATGGAAATACAGGACCTTTTATACAATACACATATGCTAGAATTCAATCTTTAAAGAGAAAGAAATTGATTAATATTTCAGAAATTGATCCAACAATAATTATTTCGAAAAAAGAAAAAGAAATTATTAAATTACTTTTAGATTTTCCTGACGTAATTCAAGAAGCATCACAAAAATATGCACCATCTCTAATAGCAAATTATATTTATGACTTAGCTAAAGAGTTTAATAATTTTTATCAAAACACACCTATTTTAAATGATCAAAATAAAATTTTAGTTAATTTTCGTCTATGTCTGTCAATTAAGTTAGGTGAAGTTATAAAAACATCAATGAATTTACTTGGAATAAGTATGCCTGATAGAATGTAGATTTTATTATTTTTTATTAAATATTCTGTTAAGAAAATCTTCTAATTGTTTTTTGGTTCTGTTTTTAAACATGACACCATCTTTAACATAAGTGATATCTCCTCTTTCTTCTGAAACAATAACTGCTATAGAGTCATTTTGTTCTGTAATGCCTACAGCTGCTCTATGTCTCATTCCCAAATGACCTGGAAAATCTGTACTATTAGTAACAGGAAGAACACATCTGACACTAACTATTTTATTGTTTTTTATAATAATTGCACCATCGTGAAGAGGACTATTTTTATAAAATATACTTTCAAGAAGTGGTGATGATAAATTTGAGTTGATTTTCACACCACTATCAATAAAAGGTTTTAAGTTATCATTTTTAGAAATTATAATTATAGCACCAGTTTTGCTCTTACTCATATTGTAGCATGCTTTTGAAATTTCCTCAGTTTTAAGCATGTTTTCTTCTTTTGTTGCAAAATTTACTTTGAAAAAATTTTTGTTTTTGAGAATATTTCCTTTTCCTAATATAACAAGAAATTTTCTCAACTCTTGTTGAAAAATAACAGCTAAAATAAATACTCCAACTCCTATAAATTGCCCTAAAATCTCACTAAGTAAATGAAAATTTAGTGCTGAAACAATTTTCCATATAATATATATTGAAGATATTCCTATAAAGATATTTATAGCTACAGTTCCTTTAACTAACCTGTAGATTTGATAAATTAATAAAGCAACTAAACTAATATCAATAAATTCTAATAGACCAATTTTAAAAAAATCCATAGTTTATTTTTTCTTAGAAAGAAAGTTTGTTATTTTAATACATTCAACTGCCTCTTTCACATCATGAACTCTAAGTATATTTGCTCCATTTAGTATAGCAATTGTATTGATAATACTAGATCCATTAAGAGCATTTTGTGGATTTGTTTCAAGTAATTTATATATCATAGATTTTCTTGAAGCTCCAACAAGAATTGGGAGTTTAAATTTTTTAAATTTTTTTAGTTTTCTTAGTATTTCATAGTTGTGATTTAAATTTTTTCCAAATCCAAACCTGGATCTATAACTAGATTATTTATTTTTTTCTTTTTTAGTAATTTGATTTTTTTTTCAAAAAATACAATAATGTCATTAGTTACGTTTTTATACTTAGGTTGATTCTGCATAGTTGTTGGATTTCCCTGCATGTGCATTATTATATATGTAACATTTAATCTTTTAATTGTATCAAACATATTTTTGTCAAATTCTCCAGCGGATATATCATTGATTATTTCTGCTCCAACTTTTACGCATTCCTCGGCTACTTTTGATCTATATGTATCTACTGAAATAATAATATCTTTAAATTTACTTTTTAACAAAATTATATTTGGAATTAGGATTTCTAGTTCTTTTTTTTCAGTAATTGGTTTAGATCCTGGTCTTGAAGATTGAGCTCCTATATCTATTATAGATGCTCCTTCATCTAGCATTTTTTTGGTTTGTTGGATTAATGATTTTGTGTTGTTATATTTTCCTCCATCATAAAAAGAGTCCTCAGTAATATTTAATATACCCATTACTATTGTTTTTTTTGTTGAAAAATCATTGTAATGATTTTTATTTTTATTATTACTTGGTATGATAAATGATGTATTTTTATGCATTATATATTTTATGTACAAGACGATTAATGAATATGATTCAATAATAAAAAAATGTAGTGACATTTTTAATAAAAAATTGAAAGATTATGGAACTGCCTGGCGTATTCTTAGAATTAGTTCGTTAACAGATCAGATATTTATAAAAGCACAAAGAATTAGATCTATAGAGCAAAAAGGTTCTCAGAAGATTGAAGATAGTTCTGTAAATGAGTTTATAGGTATAGTAAATTACGCGGTTATTGGATTAATTCAACTGGATATTGGAGTTAGTGAACAAGCAGAAGAATTAGATCATAGTAAGGTGAAAAAAATGTTTAGTCACCAAATAAATACTGCAAAAGAGTTAATGTTGAATAAAAATCATGATTATGGAGAAGCCTGGAGGGATATGAGAATAAGTTCATTAACTGATTTGATTTTACAAAAATTATTAAGAGTAAAACAAATTGAAAATAATGATGGGTCAACTATTATTTCAGAAGGTATAGATGCAAATTATTTAGATATGTTAAATTATGCAGTTTTTGCGTTAATTAAATTAAAAAGTTAAATATTATGAAAAATTCAATTCCAATAATTATTCGTTATATAATTTCAATTTTATTTTTAGTATCTGCAATAGCAAAATTATTTCCATTTGAAATGATGACTGGTATAGAAAAAGGCTTTGTGCAAGGTCAGTTAATCCCTATGGGTTTTTCTGAAACGTTAGCGTCATATTTTTCAAGATTTATTATTGCTATAGAGTTTTTTATAGCATTTACAATCTTACAAACTAATTATCTAAAGAAACTTATTATTCCTTCTTCAATTTTGTTAGTTTCTCTATTTTCTTTACACTTGTTATATAAGATTATATTAGGAGATAGTGGAAATTGTGGTTGCTTTGGTGAGTTAATTCCAATGACTCCGTTAGAGGCATTAATTAAGAATATTTTAACCATAATTGCTCTAGTTTATCTTTATAAAAATACTGTTGAAGAGAATATTAGTTTTAATAAATTAGTCATGCAATTACTTGCTTGTATGTTATTTATGTATTCTCTTTTCCCAGTTAATACTAATGCTAAAAATCAAAGAGTCTCTTCTTTCTCTAAGTATGTCGAAAGTGAAATCGATATTAATTATGATAAAAAGATTTTATGTTTTTTTGATGCTGGTTGTGAACATTGTATGCAGGCAGCAAAATCACTGAAACTATTATCAGATTCAATAAAAGATTTTCCTCAAATACATATTATATTTTCTGATTCTGAAAAAGATAGGATACCTGATTTCTTTACCTTTGTAGGTAAAGAATATTCTTACCAAGTAATCCCTTTTTATAATGATGATGATGAAATAAATTCATATTTAGAAATCGTAGGCCTTGAATATGATAATCCGGTGATTATTTATCTTAACAATGGTAATCAGATAAGATTTTATGACGGTTCTGGTAAAAACAAATTGAATTCTAGGGATTTAAAAAATATATTAGAGTAAATTAATTAGTGTTTATATTCTTAATAAAAAAAATATTTTATGGAATACTCGTTTTGTTTGGAGTAACTACAGTTATATTTTTTTTATTTAATATTCTTCCAGGTGATCCAGCAAGAATGATGCTTGATCAAAGAGAAGATGCTAAACAGTTAAAAGTTATAAAGGCTAAATATGCATTTGATAGACCTGTTTTTGAACAATATTTACTTTACTTAAACGATATATCACCAATATCCATTCATTCAAAAAAAGATGGTGCATTTTCATCTCTTAATAAAAATAAATATAGTTACATTGCATTATTTTCAAATTTGAATTATTCAATTGTTCTTAAAAAACCATATTTAAGAGACTCATTTATAAGAAAAGATACTCCTGTTTTGTCAATAATTAATGATACATTTAAAAACACTTTTATTTTAGCCATATCTTCTTTAAGTATTGCTACAATTATTGGTTTATTGTTTGGTATATTATCAGCATTGTATAAAAATACGTTTGTTGATAGGTTTATCTTATTCTTATCTGTTTTGGGAATGTCTATACCTTCTTTTTTTGCTGCAATAATTATTGCATGGATTTTTGGATTTTTACTTACTTCATATACAGGACTATCAATGACAGGAAATTTATTTGAAGTTGATGATTACGGAGATGGAGTTTATCTTAAATTGCAGAATTTGATTTTACCTTCAATAACTCTTGGAATAAGGCCATTGTCTATTGTTGTGCAATTTTGTAGGAATTCATTAATAGAGGTTTTGTCTATGGACTATATTAGGACTGCATATGCCAAGGGTTTACATAGAAAAAGTGTTATCTTTAAACATGCAATTAGAAATGCTTTCAATCCTTTGATTACTGTTATTTCTGGTTGGTTAGCATCATTGTTTGCTGGATCTGTTTTTGTTGAATATGTTTTTGGTTGGAATGGGATTGGTAAAGAAATAGTTGATTCATTAAACAATATGGATTTACCAGTCATAATGGGTATAGTTTTGTTTATTGCATTGATTTTTGTAACAATTAATATTTTAGTTGATATAATATATACTTGGATTGATCCACGTATTAAAATTAAATAGATATGAGAAAAAAAATTTTAGCAGGAAATTGGAAAATGAATTTAAATAATTATGAAGCAAATAATTTGGCTAAGGAAATTTTAGTTAATTCTCAAAAGAAAGAAAAAATAGATATAGTTTTAATTCCTTCATACATATACTTAAGTAATGTTGTTTCATTGTGTGTTAATAGACCAGATATATTTGTTGGATCTCAAGACTGTAGTGCTTATGCTTCAGGTGCATATACATCAGAAGTTTCAGCTAACATGTTACGCAATATTGGTGTAAAATATGTTTTGTTAGGTCATTCTGAAATAAGGAGTTATTCTTTTGAAACAAATGAAAAAATTCTTCAAAAAATTCATCAAGTTATAAATAATAAGATGAATGTAATATTTTGCTGTGGAGAAAGTATTGATCATAGAAACGAAAACAAACATTTTGATTGGATAGAAAAACAGATTAAAGAAACTATTTTTTATTTAAGTGCCGAGAAAATCAAAAATGTCATAATTGCATATGAACCAATTTGGGCTATTGGTACTGGAAATACTGCTACATCAAGCCAGGCACAAGAAATGCATGCTTTTATTAGAAATTTAATAAAATCTAAATATGGAGAATTTATTGCAAAAAGTATTTCAATTTTATATGGAGGTAGTTGCAATCCATCTAATGCACATGATTTATTTTCAAAAAATGATATTGATGGAGGGTTAATTGGAGGAGCTTCTTTAAAGTCAGATGATTTTATACAAATTTTAGCTTCTTTTAAATGATATATTATCAAGTTGAAATAGTTACTTTTGGTAAAGAAGACTATTATGAAATAATAATAGCAATGTTAAATGAAATTGATTTTGAGTCATTCCTTCAGGAAGACAGTAAATTAACAGCCTATATTCCAAAAGCTTTATTCAATAATGATCTTTTTAATGATACTATTAAACAATTAGAAACGAACATTAAATTAGAATTTAATATTTCTGAACTTGAAGAAAAGAATTGGAATCAAGAATGGGAAAATAATTTTACTCCAATAAAAATAAATTCACAATGTATTATCCGTGCTGACTTTCATAAAAATTTCCCCAACATAAAGTATAACATTATTATTAATCCAAAAATGTCTTTTGGAACAGGTCATCATGAAACTACCAAATTAATGATTGATAAAATTTTTAAAATTAATCATTGTAATAAAAAAATATTAGATATTGGAACAGGAACAGGAATTCTAGCAATATTAGCGTCAAAATTTAAAGCAAAAAAAATTTTTGCAATTGATAATGATAAATGGGCTTACAAAAACGCTATTGAAAATGCAAAACAAAATAATTCCAAAAATATATCTTTTTTTTTAGGAGAATTGTCTCAAATAAAAAAGCAAAATTTTGATATTGTCTATGCAAATATTAATAGAAATATTATTTTAAGAGATTTAAAATTGTACTATAGTTTTATGAACAAAAATTCAGATCTTTTATTAAGTGGTTTTTTAAAGCAAGATTCTCAATTAGTAATAGAAAAATCACATCAAGTTGGCTTTAATTTATTATTTAAAAACACTCAAAAATGGCAAATTTTACATTTCAAAAAAAAGTAGTTTTTCTTTTTATTTATTTGTTTTTTGTTTCTTTAGATTCTTATACTCAACAAAAACCAAATTTTAAAAACTTTTCTAGTGAATATGCTGAATTTATTGATGAAATGAAAATTTTTATGAAAATTAATTCAAATACCCAACTAAAAAGTAGTTATAAAGAATTATTGAGCATTTCTGAAGGGATTGAGGTTGAGGATAAAAAATTAATTATTCAAATCTCTAATTTAATGTTGAATAAAAAAATGAAACCAAAACCTCATTTTATAAGCTTTATTGAATCTTTAAATATTCTTAAATCAAATTCTAAAAGAAATAAAATTATTAATGAATGGTTAGTAGTTTTAGACCACATACTTAGACATTCTTCAACTAAGCGGTTTATGACTTTTTGTGACTTTACAAATGATTTGATTGTCTCAAATAACTTAAAATCTACTAAATCAGTTTCATGGAAAGTTAATTCAATGGATTTTAATTTTTCATATGTTAATAACGAACCTGCAGTTATTTTTCAAAAAGAAGTAGATTTATTTTGTTCATCAAAAGGTGCTAACATTAAAGTGTATAAAACAACAGGGTCATATTATCCTATTATAAGTAAGTGGGAAGGTGTTGGAGGTATTATTAATTGGCAAGATCATGGATTATCTTCAGATTCTATTTATGCAACTATAGATAAGTATCAGTTAGATACAAGAAGAAGTAAAGTTGTTTGTGACTCCGCAATATTTGTAAATAAGTCACTTTTTAACAAAGGGATTATGGGACAATTAGTTGTAAAAGGAGTTTCAGGAACTCAATCCGATAAATATCCAATGTTTACTTCTTACAGTAAAAACATTCAACTTAAAGATATATTTCCAAATATTGATTACAAAGGAGGTTATAAATTGGTTGGTAAAAATTTTATTGCAGATGGTGGAGATTTAGCCAAGGCAAGAATAATTTTTAAAAAGAACGGAAAAGATCTATTTATTGCTAATTCTAAAAAATTCACTTTAGATTCTGATAAAATAACATCTAAAGAAACAGGTGTAAAAATATTTTTTGACAATGATTCAATATATCATCCAAATTTAAAATTTAAATATATTAATAGTAATAGAAAATTGGAGCTGCTTAGTGATTTAAATAGAGCTTTAAGATCTAAAATGTTAAATACCTATCATAAAATTACCATGGAGTTTGAATTATTAGAGTGGAAAATTGATAGTGAAATTATTAATTTCGGTTCACTTCCTGCTAGTGCTACTTCGCAAGCAAATTTTGAATCTTACAATATGTTTGATAATAATAGATATAACTCTTTAAAAGGTATTGATAAAGTTCATCCGCTAATATTAGTTAAAAGATATGCCACAAAAATCGAGAAAGAATCTTTTTATGTAAAAGATTTTGCAAATTATACTGGATTTCCGTTGCATCAAATCGTTCCATATTTTATTAGGTTGGCCGGAGAAGGGTTTGTATTTTATGATTATGGAAAGGAAAGAATTACAATTCAGCCAATGTTATATAATTATATTAGAGCTGCTTCAGAAATTGGAGATTATGACGTTTTAGCTTTTAGGTCTTCTCTAGATGTTCGTTTTGATAAATTAAATGAAAATAAAAAATTAACAAATGCAATATTAAATATTAACACCAAAGATTTGCAAATATTTGGTGTTAAAAAGGTTCCTCTTAGTAATAAAAGAGGAATTATGATTTTTCCAGAAAATAAAGAGGTGATATTAAAAAAGAATAGAGATTTTAAATGTAAAGGTGAGTTAAATGCTGGTACAGGAAGATTAAAGTTATTTGCTCAAAATGTTGTTTTTGATTATGATAAGTTTACTCTTGAATTTAATGATATTGATTCTTTAAAAATTAAAGTACCATTTGATCCTCGTAAAATAGATATGCGAGGAAACGATATTTTAACTGATGTAAAAACTATTCTTAAATTCGATAAGGATACAACCCTACTAGTTCAAGCTGAATTAATTATTGATCATCCATTGAATAAATCCGGAAATAATAATGATTTATATGGTGACTATCCGAAATTTGAAACTTTTGAAAGATCATATGCTTATTATGATCAAAACAACTTATATAATGGAGTGTATAACAGGAACAATTTTTATTTTAAAGTTGATCCTTTTACTATTGATAGCGTAAATACTTTTAGTAGAAAAGGACTTGATTTTCCTGGAACATTTTATTCTGCTGATATTTTTCCAGTTTTTAGAGATACATTATCAGTAATGAAAGATAATTTTTTAGGTTTTAATAGGAAAACATCAGAAGCAGGTTTTGCAATATATAAAGGTAAGGCAAATTATAAAGAAGAAATACGTCTTGATGGGTCTGGTCTTAAAGGTTCTGGAGAATTTTCATATTTGAATTCCAATTCATTAGCAAATGATATTATGTTTTTTCCTGATTCTACCAATTTAGTTACAAATAAATTTAATATCACAAAAGAGACGCTCGGGATTGAATTTCCTACAGTTTTTAATGATATTACTCATACTCATTTTTTACCATATAAAGATGAACTATATTCAAAAAATAAAAACAATAAATTTCAAATGTATGATAAAAAGTCTAGCTTTTCTGGAGATTTATTAATGAAACCTACCGGATTGACAGGTTCCGGAGAAATGGTTCTTGAAAATGCTGAGATAACTTCAAATATTTTTAAATATAATGCAGATTGGTTTCAATCAGACACGTCAAATTTAGTGATATATGATACACAAAAAAATATAGCTCTTAAAGCACTTAATTTACGTTCATATATTGATCTTAGTTCTAGAAACGGTATATTTAATTCGAATGGAGATATCTCTTTAGTAGAATTAATTGCAAACCAATATGTATGTAATATCGATCAATTAAATTGGAAAATGGATGAGGAAATGTTTTTCTTTAGTAAAGAAAGTAATAACTCAAAACAAAATTTAGAATTTATTTCGATGCATCCTAATCAAGATTCTCTAAGGTTTTCTGCATTAGATGCACAGTATAGCTTAAAAGATTTTATTATTCATGCTTCTGGAGTAGAGGAGTTAAGAATTGCTGATGCGATAATATTACCTGATTCAGGAATTGTAAAAGTTGATAAGAAAGGAATAATGCATACTTTATTTGATGCAAAAATAATTGTAGATGATTTAACCTCTTATCATTCATTTACAAAAGCAATAGTTGATGTTAACTCCGCTTTTAGTTATGTTGCAAGTGGTGATTATAGTTATAAAGATGCATTAAATAATGAACAAATTTTATTTTTTGAAAAAATAAGTGTTAATAGTGATACAGTTACTTTTGCAAAAGCAAGTATTAAGGAAGATACATTATTTAATATTAGTTCTAAGTTTGATTTCAAAGGTGATATTGAGCTAACCAGTGATATAAAGAACTTGACATTTGATGGATTTTTTATGTTAAAACATAAGTGTGATTTAATTCCTGCTGAGTGGGTGAAATTTAAATCTGAAATTGATCCAGAAAATATTTATTTTAAGTTAGATAAAAAAATATATAATGATAAAGGAGATTTACTTTCAAGTGCACTAATGATGAGTAAAGATTCATCTTTAATGTACAATACATTTTTAAATCTAAAGCGTCAAAAAAATGATTACCAGCTTTTTAATATAAACGCAAATTTAAAATATGACTATCAAAAAGAAGCTTTTATTATTGGAGATACTGATACTTTGGCTAATTATTACATGTTATATGACAATGTATGTAAAGTAGAAGGTTATGGAAAAGTAGATTTGAATCTTGGTTTAAGTTCAATTGATATTCAGTCGGTAGGTTCTTTTTCTCATGAAATTGAAAAACAAAATGTTATGTTTAATGGTTTTATGTTAATTGATTTTTTCTTTTCGGAAGATGCAATGGATTTATTAGTTGAAGATATTTTAGATAATGATTTAGGTGAGACACTAGAAGAGAGTAACCAATATGAAAATAATTTGCAAATTGCAATAGGAAGTTCTATGACAATTGATGAATATTATAGTTTAGAAGAAGGTTCTAAAAATTTTCCAAAGAACTTAAATAAATCATTTGTTTTTGTAGAAAACACATTTGTATGGAGTCAAAAAAAGAAACAACTTTTGTTAGCAGGAGATATTTGGGTCGGGAATGTTTATAATAAACCTATTAATGTTTTGCTTGAAGGGTATCTTTTAATTGATAAAAGTTCTAATTCTAATTCATTTAATTTGTATTTTACAGAATCTGCCTCAAATTATTTACAATATTATTTTGAGTACAAACAAAATAAGATGAAGGTTTGGTCTGCTAATAGCAATTTTAGAATTTTGATTGATGAATTACCAGATGGGAAAAGAAAAGTAAAGAGAAAGAAAAATAGAAATCCTTTTTCTTTTAACTTAGGAAAAGAAGAAGATATGAATAAATTCCTTTTTAAAGTTAAAAATAACAAATTATAAAATAAATGGATTATACTGAGATTTATTTATATGCTTTTTTATCTTATTTGACAGGTTCATTTCCATCTGCTGTTTGGTTTGGAAAATTGTTTTGTAGAATTGATGTTAGAAAATTTGGATCAGGAAACGCTGGTGCAACAAATACATTTAGAGTGTTAGGTAAAAGAATTGGAGCTTTAGTGCTATTTTTTGATATT
>MDTE01132969.1_pt1 | contig 10921 bp, 11 predicted proteins | sample 811231 | NCBI WGS metagenome assembly MDTE01 (sample SAMN05326651, study PRJNA326480) | marine metagenome | isolation source: seawater | place: Indian Ocean: Red Sea | collected 2010 | reverse complement strand
TAATTAGGCTAATTATTTGTTCTTTCTCTAAGCTAGAAAATAGATCTACATTTTGAACTATCTTGCTGAGCTTGTTATTATCTAGGCTTAATATTTTGGATTTAAATAAATCTAATTCCTTTTTGTTCTGACTTAGATCGCCGCCTTTTTGTTGAAGGCTTTTGATTGATTTGGGACTTGGTAATATTAAATTTAAAAATCTCAAAAGCACCTCACAAAAAATTATAACTGCCAAAATAAAATGTTGTACAATTGACTCTATAGGCTTTTTGCTCTGTTTATATTCTTTGAGCATAGCTTTAGAGAACTATCAACATTCTATTCGAACATATAGGCTTATTTGTCAGCGCTGACAAATGATTTGCCACATGATCACCTATTAACGGTAAGAAACCTTTAGCAGTCTGCAAAATAAACTTAGCTAAAGAAGTAAGCAATTTCAGCAGCCTTTAGGCCTTCCCAACCTGCATCCAGAAGGCGTTGGTTCATGGTCTCCTGGTCATAGTGCTTTGAGCCTGTGGCGATAATTTTCTTCCTCATGGCTACGCGAACTCGGCAGATACGCTCTGCTTCCTTCTGCATTACCTCTTTGTAGAAGCCAACCATCTCCTTTGGTAAAGGAGTTCCGTTTAAATCGATGCCGTCTTGAATGGCATGCTCGATTGACTCAGGGACAGCATCGAGCCCTTCAGGCCCATCGATATGTTCGATGTTGTTGCTGGCGTTCAAGGATTTTGCTAGTAAGTACATTGCTATTTTGCTGCTCTTTTCGCCTAATCGCAAAAAAATCGACCATTTCTTTTTTTGCAATACAATTGTTGGCCTGCTTTTTTCGAAAAATCTTGTGATAATCCTTTTTTGTTTGAAATAACTGTAAATTTTTTTAGGGGGTAGTAGGCCAAATTCAGGCTAGGTTGGGCTTTATTTCCTATTGAGCCTTAAGGCGCTGTTTTTAGTAGCTCTGGCCAAAAACACCTTGGTGTGAATGGGTTGATCGTGATTGATAATTATTGAGTTGTTCTTAACCTCACAACGAACCTGTGGAAAAACCTACCCAAAAACAGATTCTTGCCGTCTCCTCTGGTTGGGTTGCTGTGCTTTTAAACCTTCTCCCTGGATTGGGTGTTGGGTACATATATCAACGTCGATGGAAGGCTTATTGGCTCACTGGCTTTGTGTCTGCTCTGTGGGCGTTTATTGGTGTGACTAGACAAATGAATATAGATCTAGCTGATCCAGCCTCAATGCAATCTGATTCGATTACTTTTTATGGATTCCTTTTGATTGCCGTTTTTACTTCTTTTGAAGCAGGCATAGCTATAAAAAATAGTAGAGCATCTTTTCTTGATTAACTTTTTAATTCGAGTTGAGATATTACAGTCCCTATAACTTGATAAGTGTGTTTATCAACTTCCAAAACTTAGCGATGCTTTGTGAGCATTATTTTTTAGTAAAATAAGTAAATTCAATAATAAATTAGGTGGCCTTAATCCCCTCCTCCATTGCAGCTCCACACTTTGGAAGGGATGCCTGCGTTATTGGTGCCGTCAGTTCTAAAAGTTCGCTCGATACAATCATTTTGAGTCCTTGACCATTTAGCGATAGGGAGTAGTGAAATGGCTAAAACTAGTAAACTCAGGGTGCCAATTGCAGCAAGCAATTGATAATATAACTCTTTGAAATTTGGCTGTGAACTCATCTGATTTGTGCTATGAAGTTGGAGCGGTCTTTGATTAATATAATATAGGGATTAAACCTAAGTCGATCTTTCATTTGTTTTGTTTGGAATATTTATTATTTTTTAGTAAAATAAGCTATTTGAATGTTATATTATTAGTAAAAATAGAAGAGTGTTTTGGTCTAGATGCTAAATATATATTGGATCATCCAAATGTTTGCCCATTAAAACCCCATAGGCTTGGAGGAACATCTTCAAAGCTTATGTAGATCCTATCTGCTGGTATTTTGGCTTTGGATTCGATTAGATTGCATAAAGATTTGCTCATTTCAGAAGGAGTTAAAGCTCCTATTGACTTTACTTCCACGTAGCAACATGGGTCGCTCGTTCCTCCAAATAGCATAGGAACATCAGTTTGAAGTATTGTCATTACATACCGTTCGGGCTTTTTTGTTAAACCTGCTAACTCTTTGGATAGGTCTTTGAGTAACTGATTTGCATTATCTATTTTAGAGGATGAGACTTTTAAATTAATTAATGGCATGAACAAACTGATTTGATAATCAGAGAAGAGACCTATATGAAAATACTAAAAATATTTCTCTTAGCATGAGATTGTTTAAAAGTTTTATGAGGTTATATAAGTCAAACCCTTACTCGACATTTTTTTGTAGGTTTAGTTTTATCCTAAGTCTGACCCTGATATGGCAAACAGAAAATCCAAATCAGAATTAAAGGTGGTTGATAGTTCTATTGATCCAGTTAGGGCGAAGATTGTTTTGCTTGTTTTTGGCATAGGCCCAATTGTTATTATTGGTATCTTCCTTGCTATGAATGGATTCTTTGGATAGCTAGATTGTAGTTGAGGTTTATATATATTCTTTTGAGCCTTCTGATGAGCATTTATAAACAAGACCTTCCTTATCCATAAAGAAATTTTGACCATTCATTTTTGATCGCCCATATTTTATTAGCCTTGTGCGGTGGATGTCTGCTTTCTCACGGAGCTCATATTCTCTATCCCAAAGACCTATCTGAATGTTCTTATCTGGATCTTTCATAAGTGATTCAGATAGTTCACTTATGATTTTTTCTCTAATTCGATGCTTGCCTTTAAATGCTCTTTTAAACCTTATTAATTGATTATCAAATCGACCCTTTCGCGGTTTTTTGAACCTTAGAAGGCAGATTAGAATTATCAAAATGCTAAGGAATGAAATTACGATTGCACTCATAAAGACTCACACTTGGGACTACATTCTTCCTAGTCAAGCAGGCCTGAATTTATTATCAAGTTGAATCTCGGTCAAAAATGGATTTGCTGATAAAAATTTCTTGGTCAATTATATGGATGGGTCGAGAAGCTTTGAATTGCTTATTTAATTACAATTTTAAAGTCAAAACCAAGGTTAGATTTTTTTGAAAGTATTTCTTTCTTGAAGACCCCCTTCCTGAACCCTGAGAGAAGGATAAGAATGGATTCAAATAGTAATATCGTAAGTGTGAAGCCATAAAATATAAATTGATATGTAAGACTTTTCTTTGGAGTGTTTTTTTCTTTTTGCATTGTTATATAGGTTATTAGGTATAGGGTTTTGATGGAGTCAGATCTGATTCTATTGCAATTAATAAGTATCCTTGACTTAATTCAATCTTCATATGGGCCAAGCTGTGTTGAGCATTTTGCTCCGCAATGAGCGCCAAGACTGATTGCTTCATTTAGAGACCAGCCTGAGGAAAGCCCAATAGTTACTCCAGCGGCAAAGCTATCACCGCAGCCGTAAGCATCTATGGCAGCTTTTTTTAATTTAAAGGCTTTAAATTGTCCTCCGGGAAAAGCTTCTCCTCCTAAGGACCCTTGTGTTGCAATGCAAATTCTTGGTGAAGGTTTTATTGCTTCTAATAGCGTCCTTTCATCAGGGTCTAGAGCACTGCCAATTAATGCATCAATGTTGATATTTGCTCGCTTGAAAGTTTCTATGCCTATGCGAGGAGAGGCAACTAGTAAAGCTGCTTTTCTGCAATGATTTAAACCGCCAGAATCAACCGCGGTTACAAAAACACCATCGTAATCAGTTAGCTCATCCCATCGAAGTTGATCATTACTAGAAGGCTGCAATCGATTCCCAATTACTGTAATCGCTCTTTCTCCATTTGAGTCGATAAAACTAATACCTTTTCTTGTGGGCTCTTCTCTCCAAGCAACATTTACTTCTAATCCAAGCTGCTTTAGCCTGTGATAACTCATTTCGCCTACCCCATCTTTCCCTAGGGCGGTATAAAAGTGGACTTTCTCTTCAGTTAATTTTGACATTTGTACAGCGGCTACAGCGCCTCCACCTGCTGGCTCTTCGCGATAAATTTCTCCATGAGATATACAACCAGCTTTAGGATATTTATCAACTGAAAGGAATGTGACCCATTCCACATGACCAACAACTGCTAACTTTAGGCTAGGTATTTTTGGTAAGTCTTTAATAGGTAATAGTTCCATGCAGGCAGGCTGACAAGATTGTCCCTTCACTGTAACTTGGAGAAAACACCTTCCTCTTTAAGAGTTTCATAGATTTTAGAATGATTAACCCCAGGAAACTACTCTGTTTTGTCTATCTGCTCTTTGCATTTGCAGGTGCGCTTTTGCCTACTTTGGCTAATATTGAATTTATGAAAAGTTATGGCCCTGGTTTTGATATTGGTCAATTTATTGAACTCGCAAACGTAAATCCTGCTGCTCAATCATTATCAAGAGACTTGGCTGTTGGTTCGGGCGCTGTTTTTGTATGGATTATTGCAGAGGCGCGTAGGTTGAAAGTAAAGTATCTCTGGCTAGTTATTATCAGCACTTTTACAATTGCATTTGCATTTTCAGCACCTTTGTTTCTTTTCTTAAGAGAAAGGCGTTTGATTGAGCTTGAAAAACAAGGAGTTGCTATTGATCTATTTGAATCCAATTTAGCAAAATGAACTCTGTTCTTTTTTATTGCAATGATCTCAATTGTTCCTTGGTCTGTTTTTTATTAATAAAGGTACAGGAAGGAACAATGCACAGAAAAAACTCATTGTTACCCATATTTGAATGCTATTTCCTTGACGATCGATAACTTGACCGGCTAAAATAGGAGCAATTAATGCACTAATAGCAAAACATTGTGAGAACAATGCCATTGCTATGCCTCTATGGTTCATTGGTGTGATTTGTATTACGGATTCAGTAGCTGTTGGTAGGAATGCCGCAAGTGCAAATGCCAAAGGAAACTGCGCTAATAAAACTAAAATTATCCCTTGACTCCACATTGACGAGAGGCCTAACAATAGACATCCAATGCAAAAGTTTGAAATACTTATAATCAAGCCGAAACTTGTTTTGTGAATGGAAACCCAACGGCCAATTGGCCATTGAAAAATCACTAATAATAAAAGCTGAAGTGCGAGAATTATGCCACTCCAACCTTCACTTAATCTCGGCCTAGATGTTCCACCTATGACTAAATCTAGTGGTAAGGCACTTTGTAATAAGGAAAAGATTCCAGTTGCTAAAAGACTTAATAAAATTATTGGAATCAGTTCAATTAACCATTTATACTTCTTCTCAATCAGATCTTTTGATTTGCTAAAATGAGCATTATTATTGGTATTTAGTTGCTCTACTTTATTGCTCCTTATTTTGTTTTTATAAAGCAAAAATAAAACTATAAACATGCAAACAGCATCAGTAATATAGATTAATCGAATAGCATTTAGAAGTGCCATCAAAGATCCTAAAAATGCACCGATGCTTGTGCCTATAGCATCAGCACTTCGGGCGAGAGCAAAGCCTTTGCTTGAGGGCAATTGTCCACAATTAGAAGGGATAGTTATTTCAACTGAAGGCCAATAAAGACCTGCTGCTGCACCTAATAAAATTTGACCTAATGCATATGACTTATAACCTTGAGCAAATAACAGAAAGAAATCAGCAGCTATTGCTATAAATGCTGCCCATTTAATGATTAATGAACTTTTTTTACCTTTATCTAGTAAGCAGCCTGTTATAACTCGCGACAATGTGCCTGCAAATGCTGCGGTTGCTAGGCCTTGGCCAATTTGTGTGGCAGATAGTTGTATTTGATGAAAAACCAATGGGGTTAAATAGATCACCCCTCCTGCTCCTAAAGAAGCCACCAGACGAATCTTTGATATAAGTCGCAGTTCTGAGGGAAACTGGTTCCACCAGTTGACGAGATTTTGCGTTGTCTTCAGGACGCTCAATAGTGAAACGAATGTTTGTTGGGCTGGTGACCAGTCTGATGATCAGTCTTGGAGGAGGCTTGTCTATAAAAGCCGCTGAAAAGGTTGAGGTTCAGTTTGAAGATATGTCGATACCTATCTCCGTCAAGGAATTAGTGGATTGGGTTGAAGGAATCTCTATACCTAATTCACTGCGAGAGTTGTCGGAATGGGCTCGCAATGGAGGGAAAGACTCTGAACTTGCTTCTTGGCTCAATCTGCTTGACCTGGAAAGTAAAGCAGGCTTAGCAAAAATCCTCAAAGCTCCTTTGATTAAAGATCAAAGTATGGCTAGGCAGATTTTAAGAAGTTGGGTTGGGCGTCAACTTCTTGATGATGTAAGTGACCTTATTCGTGTCGATGAGGATACAAGTGGGAAAAAAGTTTTCACTACCCTTGAGAACCTTCTTGAAAGTCAGCCTACGGTAAATACTTTGGATCTTCTTGAGGCACTTCCTGGTGAAAGCATAAAACTTGATTTGGATGCTTTCTTGCAGGTCGCAAATCGCTGGCAAATAGAGCTGCAAAACCAAGAGAACCTTGTTTCTCAACTAGGTGATCTTCCTACTACTAAGACAATTTCACCTCAGTTAAAGGCGCTTTCTGATGATTTCCCAGAGCCTTCTTCAAGAGCTCAGTCTTTACAAGTTGATCACAGGCTTAAGCCATTAAGAATTGAAGTTTGGAGGCCCTCAGAAAAAATTGCCTCTAAGGCTAGCTGGATCGTGTTTATGCCTGGTTTGGGAGGAACGCCTGACCATTTTCGATGGCTTGCTCGATCACTTAGTAAAAGGGGGTGGCCTGTTGTATTGCTTGAACATCCAGGAAGTGATGCAAAGGCTATGCAGGAATTACTTGAGGGGAAGAGCCCTGCTCCTGGAGCTGAGGTGCTTCCTGATCGGCTGTCAGATCTGTATTCAGTAATTAGAGCTAAAGAGCAAGGTCAGGTTGTTTTGTCAGAAAAAAAACTTGTCTTGATGGGACACTCTCTAGGCGCCCTAACTTCATTCCTTGCAGCGGGGGCCAAGCCTGAGCCAGGCTTAGAGAAAAGATGTGAAACGGCCTTAGAGGCGCTTTCTTTAACTAATCTTTCTCAGCTTTTACAATGTCAGATAAGAAATGTTTTGTTTCCAGATGAACTTGAAATAAACCAGCTTGAGGCGATAGTTGCAATGAATAGTTTTGGCAGCTTGCTTTGGCCAAGTATTGGGGGGACAAAAATTTCATTGCCAGTTTATTTAACAGGAGGAACATATGATTTGATTACACCTGCTATTACTGAACAGCTTGGCTTATTGATTTCGACATTGCCTAATCGATTAAGCAGAACGTTGCTAATTGAAGGTGCAAGTCATTTCTCTCCTATAAGAGTAGAAGGACAGTTGCCTAAATCAAGTGGTGAGGATTTGTTTCAACTTGGAGAAGCCTTTGTGGGTGTTCAACCGCTTGGTGTTCAAGATTTATTGGCAACACAGATAATTAAATTCTTAGAGAGCATTGAGGCGAAAAAACCGCTTGAGTTATTGTTAAATAAAAAGAAAGATGGTTTGAGTTTTTATTTAATTGATCGTGAGAATGTTGAGAATCTTTTGGATAATTAGTAACGAACGCGTGGATCTATAGATGCAATTATTAAATCCACCAAAACACTTATAAGAACAGCCAAACCTGCAATAACTACAACAATACCTTGCACTACAGGATAATCTCTTTGATTAATGGCTTCTTGTAATTTCATGGCAATGCCTGGCCATGAAAATGTTACTTCAATAAGAAGGGCTCCTCCTATTAGAGAAGCGACTGTGATGCCTGCGATTGTAAGGACTGGTAAGAGTGCATTTGGAAGTGCATGCCTAAAAACTATTTGATGTTCTTTAAGTCCTCGACTACGTGCAGCTTCTATATGATTGCTTTCAAGTATTCGAGTAAGGTTAATTCTTAAAGCTCTGCTAAAAATCCCACTTAATAGTATTCCAAGAGTCATAGAAGGTAGTAATAGATGTCTAATACTTCCTTTTAAAGCTATCCAGTTTCCTGTAGCGAAACTATCAAATAGCAGGAAACCACTTCCTTCGGGCTGGAGCAAGCTAGGTGGGAAGCGACCACCAACTGGTAGCCAGCCTAGAACTACTGCAAAAAGTAATTGCACCAACATTGCTGCCCAAAAAGGGGGTAAAGCGTAAGTGGCGATCCCAAAGATGCGTCCAGCCAAATCAACCTTGCCTTCTTTCCTGGCAATTCCACTAAATCCAACAGTTAGACCTATCAATATGGCGATAATCAGAGCTGAAATCCCCAGTTCAAGAGTTGCTGGAAGTGCTTTTTGAATTATCGTTCTGACTGGCTCTTGGTTGACTAAGGCTTCGCCCAGATCTCCATGGCTTAGATCTCTAATAAATTCAAGGTATTGTTGAAATATAGGCTGATTTAAGCCAAGCTTTGCGCGTAAGGCTACACGGGCTGCTTCGCTGGCACGATTTCCCAAGACTGCGTCTACTGGATCCCCAGGAGCAATTCTCAATAAAAGAAAAACCATACTGGCTATTAGCCATAGCATTAATGGCGCTAATGCCAGCCTGGTCAGAGAGTATTGAAGTAGAGCTCTCCCTCTATTCATTCTTTGCTTAACCCAAGTCTTTCTAGTAAAAGGTGCCCGTTAGTATCGAATTCAGGCTTGGCCATATGCACTTGAGCCCAAGCTCTTGGCTTTACAAGCCAAACAGGGAGATAAGCCGCTCCTTTTGCGGCTATATCTTCAACTTGATTTAGTTTTCTTTTTCGATTAATTCCTCTCAGTTGATCAGTGCTTAGGAGCGCCTCCTGTAGGCCTGGGGATGTCCAAAAACTTCCACTTATGCTCGCTTCACCTTCTTCGCAAACCATTCCTTTTCTTTTTTTGCAGCTTAGGAGTGGAGAAAGATAGGCTTCTGGATCGGGGTAAGCACCCCGCCAATCGAGAACAACTGCTTGAAAGGCTCCCTCACCTAATAGACGATAAATAGTCGTTGACTCGACTCCATTGAGTTTCAAGATCAGGCAATCTGACAAATCTCGCTTTACTTGGGCTTGCCAAGTTAGTGCAAGTAACTTGTCAGAAGGAACATTGGACCTAAAAGTTAAAGGCACTTTGAGTTTTTGGCCATTGCAGAAACCTGCTTCCTTAAGCAGTGTTTTGGCCATTGCTGGTTTATACTTTGGCCAAGGCCTTGTGGCCGAATCAGTGAGACTGGGTGGTACTAATCCCCTTAATGGTTCTCTGAGACCATAACTAACTCTTTTGCTAACTAGATCCCTGTCGAGACTATAAAGAAGTGCTTCCCTTAAAATTGGTTTGTTTAAAGGAGAGGAATTACTCCTAAAGGTTACGTACCCTATTTCCAGTGCAGAACCTTCCCCTTCTTTGATAATCCCTTTCCTTGCCATTTTGTTGAGGGATCTCCGTTGATCGACATCGAGTGAATTGGATAAGAGAACATCTATTTCTCCACTTCGCATTGCCCCAAAAAGTGAGGTTGAATTACTAAGACTGATGAAATCTATTCCTGAATTATTTGGTTTTTTATTCCAATAATGTGGGAAAGGCTCTAAACGATGTTGTTGTGATTTGGAACTTTTAAGTTTATATGGACCTGTGCCGATGAACTTTTCGTTTAGGAACTTATCTTGATGATTTTCATATGCTTTAGGGGATAAAGGTGTGAGGTTTATAGATGTCAATAGACCATCAATAGAACTAGATGGTCTTGTTAGGCGCAGACGAACTAAATATGGATCTGGTGCTTCTACTGAAGCTATTCGACCGCCTAATACATAATTAAGAGTACCTATATTTATAAATCGTTTAATACTAAAGGCCATTGCTTCTGAGTCGAAGTGAGTTCCATCATGGAAGAAGACGTCTTTTCGGAGAGGAATAGAAATCGTAAGGCCTTTGTCACTTATTTGAGGTAGTTCTTCTGCTAAATTTGGTTTAAGATTGCCGTTATTATCCAGCTTGTAAAGAGTGTCTCCTAATGCACTTATAAGTTGGAGTGTATCGAAAGTATTTGCTTGAGCAGGGTCAAGGGAAGTTATTTTTCCTGCACTGGCAACAATTATTCGACCACTAATCCGATTTGGTTTACATGCCGACTGACTCATCAAGATGCATATTCCTGCTAGCAAATGGGCTAGGGGAAAGTGATTTGTACGACCAGCTTTAGGCAAAATCAGCAATTCGTTTGTTAAAAACCTGTTTATACAATTGTGGTCATGGACTTTGAAGCAAGCATTTTATGGACGGTTGATTTGTTGAATTGATATTTCAAAAACAGGAGAGCCTTTTGGAAGAAGTGGCCACCGTCTAAGCCAGCATTTTTCGTGTTTATTGTCAACTCCTATTACCTGAAAAACGCCTTCATCACTAATCAGTTGGACACAATCACCCTGTTGGAGAGCCATGAGCTTTTGGACGCCTTGGGGAAAGGAGCTTTTACTTATTATGTACATACAAACGTTGATTTTGAAGAAAAAAAAGTTCAAGTCAGCGTCTATGGATTTTTTCAGATGTAAAAGCTTTACTAGGGGGGCTTTGAGCTGTCGGAAGACTTTTTAAATACAAACCATTTGAGCAGAAATACCTTTTACCGCTTCTAAATTTCTTATTGTTTTAAGAGAAGCTTCTATTTGCCCTTGTGGTACATGATGAGTAATTACTACGATTTCTGCGCCTGCTTGTGTTGAATCAAATTGGACAATTGATTGAATGGAAACATCATTGTGTCCAAAGACATTGCCTATCTGACCAATTACACCTGGACTATCTTCAGTTTTTAGCCTGAGATAATGCTTCTGAATTATTTTGCTTGGTTCAACTAAGTGGCAGTTTCTCCAACTATTTGCTTGAAGTAATGGGTCAAGACTTTTTTGATTGTCTCCTAGTGCTCCTACACCTGCAATATTCAGAATGTCCGCCACAACAGCTGATGCTGTAGGCCC
>MDTE01125203.1_pt1 | contig 10921 bp, 6 predicted proteins | sample 811231 | NCBI WGS metagenome assembly MDTE01 (sample SAMN05326651, study PRJNA326480) | marine metagenome | isolation source: seawater | place: Indian Ocean: Red Sea | collected 2010 | reverse complement strand
AGAGGCGTCGGAAGGAGGAACCATCGTCGGTCTCACGGAACCACGGTCTCACTGGCCGCCGTACGATCTATCCTGCCCCAGCAGGAACCGGTTCTCAAGAGTGACACCCCAGCACCGGCGTTCAACTTGCTGGATCCTTATATATGTGGACTCGGACGGCAGGGCAGGGGAGTGGTCCGGAAAACGGTGACCGCGCAGGACGCGAAAGCCCGCTTTTGCCTGCGACGGGGTGCGAGCAGCCGCAGTGCGCAACAAAACACGCGGATGATCCCAAGTCGAAGGAATCACACGCGTTAGACGCTCTTTTGCCGTCTGAGACGGCACTGGAACAGGAGAGGCGCCGCCGGGATTCGAACCCGGGATGGCGGATTTGCAATCCGCTACCATGCCCCCTAAACCCCGAGGAAAACGGCCCTCTGGAGAAACGGTTAGCGGCTGAAACGGGTAACGGGGCGGTCACTGCCGAATTGGCCAGCGTGATCGACACCTGGCACTCGCTACCGCCGGACACCCACACGGCGATCCTGGCCATCGTCGAGGCCGCTCACGTGCGATAACCGCCAGATCCGAACCGCAGCGTCGGGCGGTGGGCCGTTAGCGTTGCCGCGTGACGAGGATCTCTGCGGAGGATTTTCCGATCACTTCGCCAAAGTGAATCGTTCAAGAGACATGAGGTGCCGGTGATACCAATCTCTCAGTTGCTCCGCCACACCAAGACACTGGCGAATTACGTCGCATTGTGGTTCGGCGGCAGAGTGTACATCTAGCGTTGGAACACTGACGGAGACCATCAGCGGAGCATTCTTTGCTCTTCTCGCCGGCCCAACCCGGATGTTCATTCCTTCTTCCAGTAGTGGGGCAAAATTGGCATTGAGAGAGTCGATCTCTGCTCCCCAATGAGGGAACTCAAGTTCAATTCGGGAGTGTGCCGGCCGCAGCTTATGACAAAGAGAAACGCGTGGAAAACCATCGACGAACGACTGCTCCAGACACTCAAAGCGAATGAAATGGGCACCACTCGGCTTCTGACTCGGCTGCTTCATTCCAAGCCCTGGGGCAACCGATTGAACGAGTTCGAAGTAGGCCTTCCAGAAGGCGGACACCTGCCCGTCGGGAACTGATTGGTATCCACGTTTCTCGCGAGAAAGACCGAGTTCGACCATTTCGCGTCGAAACCTATATCGCTCGGATACTTCTCCGTCGCTCACGTTCGTAAGTTCCCGAAACCGATCCGCAATTTCCTCATGAAGTATGCACACGTCGAACAACTGAGCTTCCGGATGTTTCTCCCGATAGCGTTTGGGACACACGAGAATCGTCAGAGCTTCATCACAATGTCCTTCGCGAACGAGCCGCTCCGACTCCTCGCGATACCGTTCGGGCTGTCGGTCCGTGAACAGTGCGTCGATCTTGTTCTCAACGAGTACCACAATCCGGCGTTCGCCAAGCGAAAGCTCAAGATGAATGTCGGTCTCCCCTGCCTGTCCCTCTGCCTTGCTACCTCGGCTCAGACTGTGCTGCACCGAAACACTCGACAGGTTGCTGCGATCGTTGTGACCAAGTGCATCTAATGCGATTGCGAGGAACCAATCACGAAACCGCGTTGAACAACGAAATTCCTCGACCAGGATCAGGTCGATGTCACGTTCTCGAATGTTGGACAGAGTAATCGTGTCAGACTCTTTCATTAGCCCGCCAGTTGACTGAAGAAGGGTTGCAAGGCTTTCGTTGCCAACCACATCCACCTCAGTGGCCTTTCACCGATTCGCGAACTTTTTACCAACCAGGGTCTTTGACGGATGCTGTGCTATCGTCGCCTAAGCAAATTCGGTTCTCAACGCCAGGGATGTGACACCATCTGGACCGAATGCCAACCGAACAATATGGACAGGTAATGACATATGCTTGCATATATGCGAATTTTTCGTACAGTGTGTCGTGCATCAGCTGGATTCCTGTGATCTTCGCACCCTTCTCGACTTGAAGGACGCTATCCGGTGAACTCTCACGACGCTGACACAACAGGACCGTCATTTCCTGGTGGGCCACAACTGACATTGGCAGCTCCTCCTCAGCGGGGCTGGCTCACGTTCCGTCGCACCTTCGACACCATTCTCAGCCGCTATCTTGTTGAGAGCCTCCAGTCGATCCGTGGGGCATTCGACGATTACCGGGATTCGGTCGACGAATTGCCAGGCCGAACGCAACTCGTAACGCTCGACGAACATCTCGGCCTGTGCCTGGACCTGCTCACCACGGCACCCAGTCTCTCTCCACCCCGTACCGAATTCCGCCCCGATCGTCACCAAGTCGTTGAACTGCTGGCCAGGCTGCAGCAAGCCACCGACCGCGTGGTCGAGTTCACCGCCTCCACCGAACAGCTTCGCGGCCTGGAGCCCGGTTCCTCGGACTGGAACCAGGCCTGCACCGGTCTTGTCGAATTGCTTGCCAGGGTGGAAGAACCGCTGCGTCAACGCCGTGAATTGAGGTAACCATGCGGGTATGATCACGGTTCCGTGACTCCCGTCGTCCACTTGCCCCACACAACGCCAACGCTGGAGTTGATAGATGGCTAAAGTTGAAAATCACCGCTGGGCAATCACCGAAGACCAGTTTGCGGTGTCGATCCGTGTCGACGACGCACCGGCTTTTTTCTCACGCCAGTTGGTCATCGAACCCGGCACGCGGGCCGTGATAATCGATTCCGGGCAGAGCCTCGGCGAACTGGCACCGGGCACCTACACGATCGAGTCGTTTGGCGAACGGCTGAAATTCTGGACCCGCAAGCAATGCACTGCGATCCTGACGCGGCAGGAGGACATCGTCCTGGAGTTGGACACTGACGCGTTCGGTCGCGTCCTCACCGCCGAGCAGTTGGCCGTCCAGGCTGACGTCCGCATGACGATCCAGCTCAACGACGTGGCCCTGTTCCTGAAGAACCTGATGGGAGCCCGGGACGGCTACTCGATTCATGAACTCGAAGAGATGGTCCTCCCGGTCGCACGACAGGCACTCTGGTCGGCAACTGGTCGCATGTCCATCACTGACCTGACCGGCCCCGACGTCCGCACCGAACTCAACGCCAACATGGAACAAGCCCTGGGCGTCTCGCTGGGACGTTACGGCCTTCGTTTCACATCGGTCCAGTTGGCCTCACTCTTCCACGAGGGCTACGACGAGAACCGCGAGGAATCCGGCCGCCTGTGGCTTCAGGAGGACGAACTCAAGCACCGCGAAAAAGAGATCGAGATTGCCTCCAAGGAACAGTTGATCGAGCTCAAACAGGTCGAGCGGGCCAATGAACTCGACACGCTTGCCGGCAACCTGGGAATCGACAAGGAAGAGGCCGACCTTGGTCTTCGCCTTCGTCGCGCCGAGGTACTCTCGCAGATGGGCAAAGCGGCCAACACCGAAAAGTTCAACCAGTGCGAGAACAAGTCCGAGCGTCTGGAAATCATGTTGGGTTTCAACCGGGACCAGGTCGTCGGGCTCGAGGAACTCGACACTCTCCTGGAGGGATACGAGCAGAGAAAAGACGATCGCGAAATGGCCCGATCTCACCTGCTGGCCAAACTCGAGATGGAACGCGACATGGACCTGCAGGCAGTGGCCGCTGACCTCGATCACGGCCAGTCGATCCAAACGCTTGATCACGAGATCGACCTGGCCAGCCGTGTGGAAGTCAAAGAGAACGAGGAATGGCGGAGGGAATGCGAGAAGCAGCGTCGGGAATCAGAAGAACGTTTCGTCGCCCAGCGGGAAGATCAGCGACGAGGTCACCAACTGGCCCGCGAGCAGACCGACCACACTCGGGATGACGAATTTTCCGGCCTGGTCCACCGGCAAAGGATCGAGCAACAGGCCGGGGAGATGGCGATCGCCGCCGCCGAGAGAGAATCCCGCATCCAGAAATACGAACTGGAGATGGAGGCCCAGCGGGAGGACAACCGCATGGCGATGGAGCGTCGCCAGCGGGAATGGGAACTCGAGATCGGGGACCGGGAATCTGACAGCCAACTGGCCAAGCTGCGGGCCGTCCAGGAGATGAACGCAGAGATCGCAGCCCAGGAGCAACAACACCTGGTCGAGATGGAAAACCTGCGAGAGAATTCTGCTCACCAACGCCGCATCGAGATGATGCAGACGGCCAGCGGAATGAGCGAAGCGGCGCTGATTGCCACCTCCGACGGACCCAACGCCCAGATGCTGGCGGACCTGAAACAGGCCGAGGTCATTGCCGAGGCGGACGTCAGGAAGGCCGAAGCCACTGCCCAGGCATCGGTCGTCGAGGGCGGAAAACAGCAGGAGTTGCTTGAACGCGTCAACCAGGTCGAACGCGAGAGAGCCGATGCCGTGGCCAACGCTTACAAGGAATCGATGGCGTCCCAGCAGCAGAGTGTCCAGCAGATGATCGGTGCCCTGGGCCAGGTTGGCCAGGCGGTCGCGGGGCAGGCTCAGCAACAGCCCCAGCCGGGTGCACCGGCTCCTCCCCCGGCACAGGCGCCGGTGGGGGCGGCTTGGTACGTTGTCGTCAACGGCCAGACGACCGGCCCGTTCACCGACGCCCAGATTCAGCAACAGATCGCGGCCGGCCAGGTCGGTGCCACAACCCAGGTAAGTCGCGCAGGACAACAAACGTGGCAGGAGGCCGGTGCGTGCCCCGAACTCTCCTCGTTGCTAGTCACCTACGCCCCGCCGCCTCCCCCACCACCTGCACCGCCCACTCCGCCTGCTCCTCCGGCCGCCCCCTCGGACCCACCGGCCAACGCCTGAACGCGCGACATTTTCGGGCATCGACCGCCCTCCACCACGATCTCGCCGGCGGCCGACACGTCTTCGTCACAGGATCTGCTCAATGACTGGCAGTGATCAACATCCTCCTCCGGCCACACAGGCTCCACCGGCCGGGGACGAGGAACTGCTGACCACTCGAGAACTGATGGCGTTCCTGAATCTCTCTCGGACTCGGATCTGGGAGTTGGTCAAACGGGAACAATTGCCCGCGTTCAAGGTGGGCGGAGATTACCGGTACCGACGTTCCGAGGTCGACGCCTGGCTCGAACGGTTTCGCGTGAACGATGCGCCGCGTCCTGCTGGGTCGGGAAGTGATTAACATCCGCATTCGCGTCATAATTTCACCATGGCCGCCACGGACACTCTCGTCGACTTCATCCAGCCCCAACTCACCGGGGCCGAATCGGATGATGAAATCCGATTGACCATCCGGAAGGCGTGGGATGCAACGAACCCCGGGACGCCACTCGACGACAACGAGGTCGAAGACCTCCTGAAACGCCTGAAACCTCCGCCGCTGTCAATGCTGGTCGACTGGGGCCAGGAATTGCCTCGCATCGGGCACATCGCCCGTCCGCAGTTCATTCTGCTTTGCCCCGCCGGTTATTCAGAGCGGCCGAACGTCATCGTCAAGGTGGACAACGACCTCGACAGCCAGGACGACCCGCAACGGGAACTGAGATCCGACAGCCCGGGGCTTTACGAGTTCTTTGTCCCCTTCCGGCTGACGACCGACGGGATTGATTGCCGGCCGGGCCAGTACCTGCTGGAACTCGACATCCGGTTCCCCCCCCTCGGCAATCGCAGGCTGCCACGGTTCTTCCGTTACGAGATCCGCCTTCATGTTCCTCGCGACGACGGAAGCGGCGAACGCGAATTGGTCATCGACGGAGACGGCGACTCGGTCGTCAACCTACACGGCCACGACCTGAAAAGTTACAGCCGGGTGGTCCTTAAAGGGGGAGAGAAGGCGCTGATCAACCTCCAGAAGGGTGCATCGCTCGACAACCTGCAGGACGACGAAACCGAGGGAGACCCTCTGTCGATCACGCGGGCCTATCCGTTGAAGGTCCGCCAAGAGCAAATCCCCTACCGCTCGCAAACATTGTCCCGCGGTCAATCACTCGAGTCGGCGATGTTGACACGGGACTCACAGAAGCGGTGGTTGCTGATACCCAAACGACGCGCCCGCTGGAAATGGCTCCTCGGGCGGCAACGACAGGTCAACGACGTCATCACTCGGTTCCTTCCTCCCAGCGAGGACAACGATCTCAAGACGAGGAAGCTCTCCAGAAAGCACCTCGAACTCGAGTTGACCGGCGACGGACTGCACTTCACCGACAGATCCAGTTCCGGCGTCACCCTCGACGACAGACCGGTAGATGACGGCACCATCCTGGACAAGGACGACGCCGGCCCCGCCCACTTGCTCGAACTGGGAGATCCGCTTGGAGACTCGCTGTGCATGGATCTGTTCCTGTTTGCCCAGCCTGAGGACCAGTTCGAACGGTCCCACCAGGACATCCAGAACATGTTGTGCTACGAGGCTCTTGACGAATCGCCTCGACAACTGAAGCATTCCCACGAGAGCCGGATCGATACGGTGCTGCTGAGACGGACCGACGAACTGGCCGACCAGGAGGAATATATCCTGTTGTGCCGGCACTTATCCATCGGGAGTTCGACGACCTACAGTTCGGTGGTCATCGATGACGACGAGGACGTGCAACGCGATCACGCGTGGATTCTCTACGCCGGCCGCCAGTTCTGGCTACAGAACCGCACAACCGACCCGACTCTGGTACGGATCGACGACGAGCCCCTGCCGCCATTGGAACTCGCCGCGCTCAAGTGTGAAATGAAACTGACTTTCGGCTCGACGACCTTGGAGTTTGATCGGTCGGGCCAACTGTATCTCTAGGTTGCCGCTGTACCGGGAGGCACCAGGATTGAGACCGTCGACGGCCATCCAGCAAAAACTCGAGCAGGCCCGACAGGAGCTGCTCGACCTCTCGATGCGGAACCGGCTGCTGAACACGCCCCGGACCAGCAATCGCTCAACCCGGCTGGAAATCGTCGACGAAGTGTCCCGAGAGGTCTTTCGTATTCTCGTCCAGGAGAACGCGAGTATGACCTTTCTGGCCCGCCGAGAGCCCGCCAAAGCTGACACCGCGGAATCCGAGCCGGACTCCGCAACAGTCCCGGAAATCTCTCTGCCGGGCCAGAGAAACGTGATGCCGCTGACCCGAAGCGGCCCCGCACTGTTCGACGTCACCGACTCGCTGCAACCGGTGCTCCAGCCACTTCCTCAGCCCGGCGACGAAGATCCAGGGACTCCCGACCGGCACACCGACCGCAAGCTTCAGACCGACCGATCCAGTGAACAACTCCAGACCCGGCTGCTGTGGCTGTTCCGGGAAGCCCGCACGGCCATGGAGGAACAGGGAGCCAACCTCCTGTATCTGGCCGCCGGCTTCCTGAAATGGCACGAGTCGCCAAGTTCCCAGGTCGAACGGTTCTCTCCACTGCTCTTGATCCCGGTCGAACTGAAACGGACGACCGCTAAGGCGCGCTTCCGCCTGTCCTACACCGGCGAGGACATCACGACCAACCTCTCACTGCAGTCCAAGCTCCGCAACGAGTTTCGAGTCGAACTCCCGGACGTCCCGCCCACCGAAGAGCTCGATGTCGAGTCCTATTTCGACGGAATCCGAACGGCCGTGAACAGCCAGCCGCGATGGGAGGTTCTGGACAACGACATGGTCCTATGGCTGTATTCCTTCTCGAACTTCCTGATGTTCCGCGACCTCGACACCGAAACCTGGCCCGAGACCGACTCCCCGGACAAACACCGGTTGATCTCAGGCCTGCTGGGCGGTCCCGGTTTCACGTCCGCTCCTCCCCTGAACCTCCACGAGCAGAGCCTCGATGAGTTGGTACCGGCTGGCGATCTCGTGCACGTCCTCGACGCCGACAGTTCCCAGGCCGCTGCGATAGAGATGGTCCGCTCGGGCCGCGACCTCGTCGTCCAGGGCCCACCAGGCACCGGCAAGTCCCAGACCATCGCCAACATGATCGCCGCAGCGGTCAAGGACGGACGTCGCGTGCTGTTCATCTCCGAAAAACTGGCGGCACTCGAGGTCGTCAAGCGACGCCTGGACAACGTCGGTCTGGGGGACATGTGCTTGGAACTGCACAGCCGCAAGGCCCGCAAGAAACAGGTGCTCGAAGAACTCCAGAGAACCCACGCCCTCGGCTCACCCCAACAGGCCGATATCAAGTCGGCCTGCGACACCCTGGACAACACCAGGCGAGAACTCAATCGCTTCGTGTCACTGATGCACACCCCCGACGACGTCTCGGGACTCTCGCCGTTCCAGGTCCAGGCCGAACTGATCGTCCTCCAGGCCGACGGCTTCACCGGCCGACCGTTCGAGCTCTCCCAAGCCACCGGCTGGTCACCCGACCAGTTCCGACAACGGGTCGAGCATCTCGCGGACCTGGCCACGCACATGGACACCCTCGGCGAGCCAGCAGACCATCCCTGGCGGGGCGTGAACCTCGAGACCTTCCTGCCGTCAGACCGCGCCGCAGTCAGCCAGGCGATCAGCCGGCTGCTGGAGGATCTGCCGGCGTTCATCGAAACATCACGGGCACTCGGCGAAGCCGTCGGCCTCTCCTCTCCCCCCACCCTGGGAACGGCTGCGCACCTGATTCGCCTGGGGCGACACATCGTGGCAGCTCCGCCACTCGACACCGCCGCGATCGACAACCCCGCCTGGACGGACAACTGGCCCGAGGTAAAAGCCTTGGTGCAATCGGGCCGTTCGCTGGACGATTGCCGGTCCGCCCTCGACGAGGTTCTTGTCGAACAGGCCTGGCAGACCGATGTCACCGCAATCCGCCGTGACCTGGCCGTCTTCAGTCCGCGGTGGTGGAGATGGTTCAACGGGGCCTGGCGGTCCGCTCGATCCCAGTTCCGACAACTGCTGACCGACCGGCCCCCGGCATCCCTTGAGGCTCAACTTCAGGTCCTCGACCGGTTGATCGAGGGGCGCCGGGCGACTGCCGACATCGACCACCCTCGCAATTCCCAGGGACTGGGCCCTGCCGTATTCGGTGCCAACTGGTTTGGCGACCGGTCGGACTGGGCGGCGTTGGAGACGCTCACCGAATGGGTGGAGGAGGGACGGGGACGCAGAATTGACACTTCCTCGCGAACAATCCTCGCCTCGAAAGACGACCTCTCTGGACTGCCACCACTCATCGACGAGACTGTCGCGGCGGGGCAACAGCTGAGAAAGTCCCTCGACGAACTCGTCGAACTGGTCGACTGGGATATCGCTACCGCATTCAACGTCGATGATCCGCAGGAACTTCCGCTGTCAGACCTGCAGTCGCGGCTGGCCTCTGCCCTCGACGACCAGGAGAGCCTCTTCGACTGGATCGCATTCCAGCAGCGGTGGCGTCAGCTGGACGAACTCGACCTCTCCTCCCTCGGCGACCGGATTGCTGCGGACCAGTTGGTGGCCGACGCGGTCGTCGACAGTTTTCGTTATGTCTATTTCGACACGCTGTTCCGTGACATCTGTCGGCGGTTCCCCGAGCTCACCACCTTCCGGGGAGATTCTCACGAGCAGACACGGGAAGCATTCCAGGAAATTGACATCCGTCGCATCGAGCTGGCCCGGCAGGAGGTGGCCACTTCGCACCACCTCCGGCTCCCCGCCGCCGGGGCCCCGGGGGAACTGCGGACACTGGAACGGGAGTGGAGAAAGAAGCGACGGCACATGCCGCTTCGCCGGCTGCTGGCCGAGACCGGCCGCGTGATCCAGCAGATCAAGCCCGTCTTCATGATGAGCCCCCAGTCAGTCGCCCAGTTCCTGGATCCCGGTATCATCGAGTTTGACCTGCTGCTGGTCGACGAGGCCAGCCAGGTCCGCCCGGTCGAGGCGCTGGGTGCCGTCGCCCGCTGCCACCAGATGGTCGTCGTGGGCGACCATCGGCAATTGCCTCCCACGGCCTTCTTTCGAACAACCGCTGGTGGCGACGATTTCGATGATGACCGGGACGACGAACACGACATCCAGGATCTCGAGAGCATCCTGGATGTCTGTGCCACGCAGGGCATCACCCAGTCGATGCTCGAATGGCACTACCGGAGCCGCCACGAATCGCTGATCACCGTCTCGAATGCCGAGTTCTACGACTCGCGACTGAAAATCATTCCCGGGCCGCTGGCCGAATCCGAACACGCGGGGCTCCGGTTTCACCTGGTCGAGAATGGTGTCTTCGACCGGGGTGGCACTGCCACCAACCGGGCCGAGGCGATCCGGGTCGCCGACGCGGTGATGGACTTTGCCAGAACCTCCTCGAACCAAACCCTGGGCGTGGGAGCCTTCTCGGTCCGGCAGCGCGACGCGATCCTCGACGAACTCGAACTGCGGCGGCGGGACGACCCGTCCTGCGAGGAATTCTTTTCGACCAGCAACACCGAGCCGTTCTTCGTCAAAAACCTCGAAAACATCCAGGGCGACGAACGGGACGTCATCCTGATTTCCATCGGGTACGGTCCCGACAGGGACGGCCGTTTCACCAGGAATTTCGGGCCTCTGAACCGTGATGGCGGCGAGCGGCGGCTCAACGTGCTGATCACGCGCGCCCGAGAACGGTGCGAGGTGTTCAGTTCCTTCACGTCCGGGCAACTGGATCTCGGGGACAGCCCTGCCCGCGGGCCACGAGCGCTGAAGACGTTCCTGCAGTTTGCCGAGACGGGCGTGCTGGACGTGGCCGTCGAGTCGCAACGGGGGTTCGATTCACCGTTCGAGGCGGAGGTCTTCCGTGCCCTGACGGCGATGGGCCACGACGTCCGCTCGCAAATCGGCACCTCCGGGTTCTTTGTCGACCTCGCCGTGGTGCATCCTCAGCGACCCGGCAGTTTTGCCATCGGGATCGAGTGCGACGGTGCCAGTTATCACTCCAGCGCGTGTGCCCGCGACCGCGACCGGCTGCGACAGTCGGTTCTCGAAGACCGCGGCTGGGTGATTCACCGCATCTGGAGCACCGACTGGTTCTACCGTCCCGAGGACGAACTCCAAAGGGCCGACGAGGCCATCCGTCGTGCCGT
>MDTE01041653.1_pt1 | contig 10921 bp, 8 predicted proteins | sample 811231 | NCBI WGS metagenome assembly MDTE01 (sample SAMN05326651, study PRJNA326480) | marine metagenome | isolation source: seawater | place: Indian Ocean: Red Sea | collected 2010 | reverse complement strand
GTGAGGATGGCAGGAAACAGTACAAGGTCTCGCCGGAGTTATTAAGGCCTCTCCGTGACGGGAAGTAGGTCAACTACGTCGTGGAATGAACGCTTACGCTGTGACGATCCTCCGCTGTGAGCTCATAAGGCAATGGGAAATAATTGAATGGCGCCAGAATTTCTCGACGTATTGCGTCTTCGAGCTCGAAACGCATGAGCTCTGGACCTATGTGATCAAGGTGAAAGGCATTGCCCTCTTCGTCATATTCGCGATCTGGCGTGGCGCTTAGCCCAAGACGAAATCGGATACTATCGGACAAGCCGTTTAATCTGATCCGATTTGCAGGGCTACCGAGGCCGTGAACTTCGTCGTGAATAAGCAAGGTGCGCCGGGCTAAATTTGCCGGTATTTTTTTGAGAGCAGTCGCGAGCGGCTGTCGCGAGACCAGTAACATGGAATTTTTCGGCTCAAGAAGAAAATCTGCTACTTCCCGTGACGACTTATAGTGGCGGAAGACCTTTGCGCCAACACCTTTACGTATACCAAGAAGTTCTGCATACCACTGATCGAGTAAGTCGTTCCCGTCAGTGCTGACGATAACTGTGTCGATGGTCCCTTGTTCATAAAGCGCATGAACGATCTTGAGCGCCGTACGCGTTTTTCCTGTCCCTGTGGCCATATTCAAAATGCCACGTTTACTCACAAGAAACTTTTCGAGGGCCTCCTCTTGATGGCGCCACTTTTCATCTTTCTGATTGTTTGGCTGTCTTCCTGGCCCCCACTCATTACAGATCTTCAGAAGTTTTAGACGTGCTGCTTCTGGAAAACTGTATACCTCAACGCCTTTGTCTCTTCTTTCCCACAAAGCTTCAAAATGTGCCTTCTTTCGCGCTGCACGAGTGGGGCTGTTCCAGGATGTGAATACATCGATGCACTCCCGATTGTTTTCAAAAGCATTGCGGCTTTCGTTGGATGAACCCGTGAAGGCAACGTAGGAATCTTCGTCGAAGAAAAGCCCGATTTTTTCATGGTAGATGCCGGTGCCTATATTGGGAATCGCTATCTGAATTTCGAGTCGGTCCAGCTCGAGTAATCGGAGTAACCGCACCGTTCCATTCCCAATCCCATCTGCGAAATCCGTGTCAATGATCTCTTCGAGACGATTGGCGCATACCTCTTGTTTCGGGATACCGCGTTCGATAGCCTCCAGATCTCTGGCTGATAATTCCACGGAGGTGATTAGCCTGATGTGACCGCCTCTCCTAATGAAATCACCTAGAGGAGCCCCAAAAGATTCTAGAGCGGTGCTTGAGAAGTAGCCAACTGCTCGCCAATAGACCTTAGACTGTGCAAGTGAGGGGCGAAAAAAATCATCAACCAGGTGGTCAAAGCCGGAGCGATAGTCCTCTTGATAACTTATTTCATTCAGGCTCATCCTTTTCTATTCTCCCCAAGCGCCAGTGGGTCCAATCAGATAGCCACTGATTTCGCCAATTTAATGCAAATTGCCCAGCTATTTTAGAGAGAAATGTAGTCATCATGTTCTTTTTTGCCAAATGCTTCGACAGCCGTTCTCTAGATTTCTATTGTCACAAGCTTAGTTAAGTTTCTGAAATTTCGAAAAAAAAGTGGATCGAATTTGTGTTTGCAGGTTAGACTAGGTTAATTACCAGTTACAGAGTCTATCGAAATGGAAATGAAGAAAATGCAGAATGCACTTTGAAATTATTAAAACTAGGCCGCAAAGGTACATTTAGATTTTCTATCTTATAGGCATGGCAACTATCAAGGAGCTAGTGCCCATCCATAAACGTAAACCAATGATCTTATTGTAAAAAATGCGAACTGAATAAATAAAACCTCCGGCGGAAAATGGCATTCTTTGTTTCAACCAATTGAAATTAAAAGAAAAACCAAAATCCGCGGAGGCCACAATGCGAAAAAAAAGCATTGCACAACGCAGTATATTCGATGTGTTTGCCGAGCACGAACTCGGCCGTGAGTTGAAGCTCATGTCCGATTGGCTGGATGAGCACCCCGAAGTGCTGGAGGGGGTGGCTGCGGACTTGGGCCGAGACCGGGTGAAGCCGACCGGACGCCGTGGCTTGTCGGTGGAGACCGTGTTGCGTTGTGCCCTGCTCAAGCAGCGCCGCCAGCTCAGCTACGAGGAGTTGGCCTTTTGCCTGGAGGACTCTCGGTCGTTTCAAGCCTTTGCGCGGCTGGAGCCGGCCTGTCGGCCCCGCAAATCCGTGCTTCAGGCTTGCATCGGCCGCATTCGCGCCGAAAGCTGGGAGCGGATCAACCGGACGTTGCTGGTCAGTGCGCAAGCGGAGAAGGTCGAGCGTGGACGCAAGGTGCGGGTAGACAGCACGGTGACCGAGACGGATATTCATCCACCCACCGATAGCAGCCTGCTGTGGGACGGGGTCCGCGTCCTGGTTCGCTTGCTGAAGTGGGCTCAGGCGTTGGCGGGCGACACCCGGTTGACCTGGCATGATCACGGTCGGGCGGCGAAAAAGTATGATCGCCAGATCCAGTATGGGCGAGGCAGGCAGTCGCAAGACAAGCGCTACCGGAAGCTGCTCAAAGTGGCCCGTGCCACGCTGGATTATCTGCACGAAGCCCAACTGAGGCTGGAGGCCCTGGCGGTGGAGGCGCAGGACCTGGCCGACTGGCAGGGGGAGGCGGTGCGCTATGGCGTCTTGCTGGCGCGGGTGATCGATCAGACAGAGCGGCGGGTCCTCAAGGGGGAAACGGTGCCGGCAAGCGAGAAGGTGTTCAGCCTGTTCGAGGCCCATACGGACATCATCATCAAGGGTGGGCGAGAGATCCAGTATGGCCACAAGCTCAATCTGACGACAGGCGTTAGCGGCCTGGTGCTTGACGTGTTGATCGAGCCAGGCAACCCCGCCGACAGTGAGCGTTTTATGCCGCTGCTGGAACGGCAGATCGCCTGTTACGGGCGTGCACCACGCCAAGTGGCCGCCGATGGCGGCTATGCCAGCCAGGCGAATGTGCGCCACGCCAAGGCCCTGGGCGTCAAGGACGTGGCCTTTCGCAAGAAGAAGGGCCTGAGGGTCGAGCAAATGGCGAAAAGCCTTTGGGTCTATCGTCGGCTGTGTGACTTTCGGGCGGGTATTGAGGCGGGTATCTCGTGTTTGAAGCGGGCCTATGGGCTGACTCGCTGCACCTGGAAGGGGCTGTCTCATTTCCGAGCCTATGTCTGGTCGGCGGTGGTGGCCCATAATCTGGCGGTGTTTACGCGGCAGCGCCCCACTTAGCCCATCCCAAGATCCGCCGAACTCAGGTAGAGTGCATCGGCTAGAGGGGCCGAGGGGTGAGTTCGCCCGAAAACCGTCCTAATGCGGCCTCGGACGGCGAATTTGCCCCCCCGTGGTCCTGAAGTGTGTGAAGCGAGGGTGAGGTGTGGTTCCGTGGCCGGCCTCGCCAAGTGTGAATATTGAAAAACGCCTGTTTATGGATGGGAACTATCAAGGAGCTAGGTTAATAATAAGCGTGCATGGTGGGAAACCAAAACTAAGAACTTGTCTGAGAACGAGCTTTATTAATCCTAGAAAAAAAATTATGAAGCACATTTTAATAGTCAGAAAGTGAGTATCGTCAGGTCTGCTAAAGGTTTATTAAGGCGTCGTTTATTTATATTGATATATCGGATAAAAAGTCTCGGATAAAAAATTCGAATGTGGGAAATTTGAATTGCAAGAGTTGATTTTATGAGTTATCTCAATTTTAAACCGGTTACATCGGGAGAAAGGCTGTTTCAGCATATATTAAAGGAGGTGGTGGGCTTCGAAAGCCTCGATGAAGCGAGAACGCTTAGTTACTTTAAGTATGGCGGACGGCTGGAGCAGTTTGGCGAGGATTTTATTGGCGCTTACGTATTTAACCTTACAGGGAGATGTATTAAAAAGGCTCGTAGGATAAGAGATACAGTGGATCTTGAGTCAAGACATCAAGCTGAACTATTGAAGTTTTTTAGGACACAGCTGGAGATGGCGTCATTTGCAAATGAAAGGAATTTAGAGCGTTTGAGTATTCTCGCATTTGAAGCTGCGGATAATTCGGGAAAGAAAATTTCTAGAAGCACCAAAAAGTTCGTGCGAGGTGAAAAAGAAGTTCATGATTGTTACATTTGTGGTAAAAGAGTTGTTCACAATAGTGACGATCTAGAGGTAGTTCTAAAGTACGAGCATATTTGGCCGTCTGCTTATGGCGGTGATAGTATCGAAGAAAATTTGTTGCCATCATGTAATAAGTGTAATGAAAAAAAAGACGATATGTTGCTTTGGCAAGATGGCCATGTTCACTCTTTTATTCTTCGTCCGGATCCTAGTGAACAGGAATGGAAGAGCATAAAAAGACGCGAAAAGATTTCAAAACACAGGTGGAGAATATTTAAGTTGGCGAATGATAAAGAAATGTCTCTTAAGGAGGCGGCTATCGAAATAGGGCCGTTTAATGTCGACCCTTCAGCACTGTATGCTGTTGATGAAGAGGATAGTGTGGACTTTTTCAATTTTGATATTAGAGGTTTGTGATGAAATATTCATGTCTGAAATTTTCTCAAAGATCTAATGAGGCATCTCCGGAATTCTGTATCTTTCATGCTCCCGCTGGCGAAGTGTTAGCTTGGGCTGATATTCCGAGGCTTTCCCACAAAGAAACAAACGGAATTCAGCGGGCAAAGAATGACTATAAAGTCAGGGCGATCAAAAAATTTCTTCTTGGAGATGATAGAAATACGATTCCTACCGCGGTGGTTATCACGTTGAAAAAAGGTGTCTATTCAATATCTGATCTAGAAGGTGGGGGGCAGAGGATTGAAATTCATCAAGACGCGGGTTCGGGCGCCTTTGTTGTTGATGGTCAACATAGATTGTACGGGCTAAACGAATACGATAAAAATGCCCAAGTTCCGGTCGTTGCGATATTAGATGCTTCTGACGAGGAAAGAGCATTTCAATTTATAGTGATTAATAATAAGGTTTCGAAAGTAGCGGCAGACCATATAAGGGCATTAACACTCAATTTCACTAACCCAGAAAAAGAACAAGGCCTTGAGAGTAGATTGAATTCTGCGAGATTGTCGCTGAATAAAAATATAGGCTATGTCGGTATGGCAAACACTGGAGATGATAGCCCTTTTAGAGGGCTGGTTGCCTTGCCTGACACACCTCCCGAGAATCAGCTAGTCGTGCCGGCTTCAATAGAAGCGTCTATAGCATATATCCAGTCGAAGAACCTGATACTTGGTAGTGATGAGCATGCTGCATATGATCTTTTTTCAACTGTTTGGAGTACGATTAAGAAAAGCTGGCCCGATGCTTTTTCAGAAGATAAAAGAAGTAAGCTACTCACAAAGGTTGGCGTGCAATGTATGACGCAATACGTGATTGATAATCTTGACGTTATCTCTACATTTGTTGATTCAAGTATCGACTTAACGAATGCGGAAGACGTTGATAATGCAGTGCAAAAAATCCTTGAGATGCAGGAGGAGAAATTCTGGATAGTGCCATGGGCAATTTCGATTTCAGACACTAAGTCCGTTCGGGATCAATTGCATGAGTCTTTGAGAAAGGTTCAGAAAAATATAAAAACAAAAAACAGCTGGCAAGAAGACGTTCCTGTTTTAGAGGTTTGAGAACCTCCAGCCTAATGGGTTAGGGGCCTCTCTAATTTCTTGATGATCTCATCTGCACTCATGTTGTAGAGATAAGATAGTCCTCGATGGATATGTTGAGTTATTTCTGTCTTAAGTTGCTCTTCACTGATTACTTGCTCTTTGTGAGCGGTGTAGATGAGGTTGATTAGAACACTACTGGTATCGCCAGAGATCGTGCTCCAATCGATCTCTAGACCTCCAGAAAAGTTTAAATTTTCTGGAGGTATCTCACTTGAGTTGGCCAAAGAAAGGCAAAGCGCATGACGACAAAACGAATTGTAATGTTGTAAGCCTGTCTTCCGCTTAAGAGTTATTAATTGGTTTTTCGCAGTTGCGGTAAGGCGAATTCGGTCAATCATACAACATGCTCCAGATCGAGTTGCGCTACATTATTTTTCGCAATACTGCGACGTTCGGTTTCGTCAAAAATCAAAGAATATTCCCGGTTCAGATGTCGGCTCATTGCTCTGTAGGCACTACCTTCGACTTCTTCGTCCGTAGAGAGCACCATTACTTGATGCGAAATTTTCGCAAAGAAGTTGTGAATCAATGACTCACGGTGTTTTCGGTCCAATCTGGCTAGTGGGGTGTCAACTACTACTGGGAATCGGCCTTTGCGTTCTCGGATAAGTGCACTTAAGACCGAAATTGCCAGAATTTGCCGTTCGCCCGCAGACAGTCTTTCCATTGGAAGGTCATGTCCGCTGGCATCTTCTATAGTGACGGCATAGCTTTCAGGCTCTACCCGCACGCGAGAAATCAAGTTCCGTTTACGCAATAGCTGTTTGAACTCTTTGGTAATCATGTCGGACAACCATTGCGCTTTGGATGCCAGAAGTCGTTCTCGGAAGATAGCGAGAGTACGTTTGGCTCTGTCGGATGCCTCAAGTGCTTTCAGTTGGAAGGTGTTTTCCTTTAATTCAGAGCGCATTCGTTGCAGGGCGGTGTTCAGGCGGCTTTCGATGTGCTCATGGTACGACCACGCCTCATCCAACTCTTTTTCAATGTTCCGCAGTTCCTTTTCGGCGTCGGAAACCTTCTGCGCAAGTTCCTGCATTTTCCTCAGAATATCTGAGATTTGCTCTTCAGCTGGAATTTGATCAACTTGCTTTTGAGCCTTTTCCAGATCTGTTTGTGCTGTATCAAGCTCTTGGCGTGCCAGGTTCAGTTGGACTTTAGCGCTATCTATCAGTGGTTCAATTTCCAGAGGATTGCCACCTTCCAATAATGGCGGCGAATTCTCGTCATCAGTCTGTAGTCTTGCCAGATCCTCACTCAGCACTGACTCAACGATCGAGCGCACGCTCGGATCGGTGATGGCATTTACTACTCGCTCGTCCCGCTTGCTGAACTCCTCTTTAAGTAGATGTGAGTGCCGCGTTTTCTGGGCCTTTTGCCACTGGTCTTTGTATTTAACCCAAAGGTCACCTAACCAAGCGAGAGGAAGGTAGGGGTTTTCTAGGGCCTCCACTACGGCAGCTTGGGCATGCTTCTTACGTTCCTTGCAAAACTCGACGTTAGCTTTTAGAGAGGCTGCTTGTTCATATGCATTCAAACCACTTTGCTGAGCACTGACTGTATACTCATCAAGTTTGCGCTGTGCACTGTCGAGTTGGCTTTGTGCATTGGCCTTTTGCTGAGAGAGTAGGCTAATACGCTGTTCAAGCTCGGTTAGTTGATTGCCGTACTCATCTACTTGGCTTTGGGCTTCACTCGTGCTTTCGCGAAGTGTTTTAGCGCTGCCAGCCCGGCGTTCGACAGCTTTTAAGTCGGTGTTTAAGGCGTCAATGCCTTCCAGGCCAAGAAAAACTTCTGTTGCTCGTTTGAGTAGGGCGGGAAGGCGGTTTGGGTTGGCGAGTGCCTCAATTTTCTCGCCATCAAACAGAAACAGATGCACCAATTCTACCGGCAATATTCCATTGATGAAATCGTCCCATTCGTCAGCAACGCCCAGCAATTCAACGCCTGACTCGAATACGCGGAAGCGCTCCCTGTACCCGCTATCTTTTTGAATCCATTCTCGGCGGATGTTGAGGTCTTTGCGGTCTGAGCCAATTTCAACAACAAGCTTCATCTCGATACGGGCAATACCGGTGGCATCTGTTCTCTGAAGGCTTGCTATAAATTGTTCATAGTCTGATCGCCTTGCCGGATTAATGGCTTTGTACCCATAAAGACCAACCTGAAGAGCGTTGAGTAGCGTAGTTTTTCCACTGCCGTTGAGTGCCTTGATAAGTATTACTGGGCGCTCTGAATGTACTGATAGGTCAAACGTCTGTTGTTCTCGGAATGGACCCAGGTTCTGAATCGAAATTGATTCGATGGTCAGTTTTGCCACGTTTATGCCTCTTCCGTTTCGACGGCTACTACGGGAATTAGCTCAACTTCCCCGTCGGCGGGTTCGTTTTCGTCTTGATCCAGTTCGGTGCTCTTTGCGAACGCCAGAGCCTCTTCCTCCGTTCTGAAGGCATTAGCTTTGAGTACTTCCTCCAGGCGATCAAGGTGCTTGGATCGCTTTTGAGTTTGGAGAGACTGGAACTGTGCGGCCAGAAGATTTCTGGTGAGCCTGTACAGTCTGTCAGCGGCTTCTGGATCTAGTTCGCTTGCCACCCCTTTAAGAAGTTCCAGATCCTCCTCTTCCAGAAGAGGGGTCTCCATCGGTTTTCCGGGATAGGGCTGCTCGTAGACCCTCTCGTAGATTTTCGGGACAAGGTCTTCGAGTTCCCCTTTCTCCTCAACCCAAATACGACGGATTGCATCCAATTCGTCGATGGAGATGAGCTCAATCTGGTCATGACCAGGAACTTTAGCTTCACGCACCGTTTTTTGTGTGATCAGCAATTGTTCAAGCAGTGTTGCGCGATATTCTTGCAAGTAAGGCCCATGGATTAGCTCGGGGTTTTCTTTCCCCATCAGCTTCACCCGTCCGTTCATTCGTTGGAAATCCCGAACGTCCCAATCATTCACGCTGAGGTACTTGTTTCGGAAGTTCAGAATAGGCTGCATCCAGGATTTTTCATCGTCGTTCTGGATCATTGCGCTCATGGATTTATCTTGAGATACCATCGTGCAGACGTAGCACCCAAACCGGCTGTCACCGCAGCTCGGCGTGGATGTGTCGACCACGACAGGGCATTCGGCGTCTGGTGTTGCGCCTCGGTAGATGCTGAAAAGCTCCTGATTGTCGACGCCCCACGGGTTGGGTTCGCTCATGATATACATCCAGACGTCGTCACTGCTCCACGTCTCTACCGGCAGATAAACCCATACTCTGGATAGCTTGGGGTCGCTATTACGGCTGAGCCGATCACGGGTGCTGCCACTGTAGTGGTCCATCACCTTGTCCCTGGTAGCACTTTCGCCACGACGCTGGCCGAGTACCAGAATGGCCTCATTGTTTGCTTCTGAAAGTTCTTGTATAAAACGGGTCGAAGCGCTGATTTTCAGGCGCTCAGTGCACCAGCGAAAGCGATTGCGCGGTGCCGGATATCCTTTGCCGATGAGGTTTACCCAGAATCGATGTTCTAAGTCTGGCGTTAGTCTGTGGGGGTGTATTGGCAAACCCTGTTTTTCGGCTTCGATTTTCATCATGTCCAGGGAGCCGGCAACCCATGCCGCAATTACAGGGTTTTCTACCAGTGTGTCGGTGCTTATAACGTGAACTGGCTTAGATCGGTGCTCTGGCTCGAGCTGGAGCAAGGCGTTCCAGATTAATTGAAGAGAGGCTGTTGAGTCCTTCCCGCCACTATATCCAACGACCCAGGGCATGGAATCCGAGCAGTAGATTTCCTGAATTTCTTTAATGATATCTTCAGTCGACGTGGCCATCGTTTTACCCAGCTGGTTGCTCAGACGTTGTGTATTCTCTTGCGGCAAGGAACGCATCCTCGACGCTCTGCTCTTCCGGCGTTAAGGTCAGCCCTAAAACACGCTTAATCTCATTGCACGTGAGGGTGACATTTTGACTATTCTTGGACATGCGACCACCTGTCATCGCTCGACCTTCCCAAGTTGAAATGTTGCGCCTCGACCAGTCAATTTTTTCGAGATTAGCGAGAATGCTGCGAATGTCTCGCCCCGAGTCCTGGTAGGCATTCCGTCCAACCCGCCCGAGCGCTTGCAATACGATCGAGTGGGAATGGATAAAATCCAACCGAACCTCACCAGCTGTCATCTTCCCGTCTCTTACGTGAACCCATTCAGGAATGAGGTTTCCTACTATTTCCCAATACTCGAGGCAGCGCATTGTAGCAGCTTCAAAATCTTCTAGGTCTTTTCCGGGGAACATTTCAGAAATGGCAAAATGTAGGGCGCTCAATGTGAAAAGTTTACGCGAACGCTCTGAAAGAGAGGAGCGTTCCATCTCAATCAGCCCCCTAAAAATGTCGGAAGAAAGACTAAGATGACGTGCGAGTTGTGCGGCAGCGCTTCGATGGTCGTATAGAACGCTTAACGACGAAGATGGCTTAACAGCGTGTCGGTTAAGGTCCGCGAACATCTGTTGGCAACGCTTGAGTCCACGGTCGAGAAAAAATACGACAGGTATGGTCTCATCGCCTAGCGATGGTGCCATCTCCAGTGCCTGCTGGATCGCCGCACGACGATGCTGGCCATCGTTGACGATGAACTTGGCGTTCATATCGACCGTGAGAGTTCCCATGCGGAATTGGTTTACGTTTTCTTCACCCGATGGCTCGAACTCACAATCGCCATCTATCGAGGCGGTAATTGCAGAGAAGGTGTAATCCTGGGGGTTGGCGACGATGTAACGTGCAATTTCCGGTACGCGTGTTTTGTTTAAAGAACGTTGTGCACGAAGCTCTGGAGGCATCTCGTTATCTGCGAACGTGAACATTTTAACGAGAACGCGCATAGGACACATTGAGACGTAGAACTCTCTGCCGGCCTGAATGCCTCGGATGGCGGGAAATGCGTAGGTAAAGGTGTTATTCATGTGGCGAAACTTACCATGTTTGTATGCAATGTTACATACAGCATACGCACAAAAATGTATTTCGCCAGGATCGAGAGCAAAACCGGGACGGATTTATATTCCCGGCCCGGCGGTAACAGCTTCATGGATGCAACTGGAAAAATAGCCCCGTCCCGGTTTTGCAAAGATCATGACTCCAGGTTCCTGATTGAACAGCGCAAAAAAACAGAGGAAGCATGAAGTATTTCGCTTACGGCTCGAATATGTCACTCGTCAGATTAAGAGCGAGGGTTCCAAGCGCTGAAAGGAAGGTTGCTATG
>MDTE01189515.1_pt1 | contig 10922 bp, 4 predicted proteins | sample 811231 | NCBI WGS metagenome assembly MDTE01 (sample SAMN05326651, study PRJNA326480) | marine metagenome | isolation source: seawater | place: Indian Ocean: Red Sea | collected 2010 | reverse complement strand
CCACCAACACCTGATGCGAGTTTTCCTGCTGTTACATTTAAATCGTTTATCTTTGCAGTTGTTACCGCATTTGCTGCTAGAGCATCTGCGTCTATTGTGCCGTCAGGTACACCACCTACGGCTAATCCTCCGATAGTATTTGCACTACCATTTAAAACTAATGCCATTAACTAATTACCCAACGTCCGTTTACAGTTACAGTGCATCCCGTTAAGGTTATAGGACCGACACTGTGTGCCCCTTTTCCTGCTGCTACAGTGTAGTCATCAGTTATTTCATCATCATTAATATAAATAGCTCCATTAGCTACTGTGCTTTCTACATTAGACCAAGATAAAGCTGCTGATCCATCTGTAGTAAGTGCTTGACCTGATGAGCCATCTGCTGCTGGAAGTGTCCAGATTTTATTATTTGCTACTGTTGCAGGACTTTTGAAACCTACATACTTAGAAGAATCAGCATCATTTAATCTAAGTTCTCCTTGATTACCAGTAACGAAGTGTCCTTTACACCAGATATCAGTATCTTTAATATGTGCAAATTGTGCATTATCAGAACCACTATCATCATGCCAAAACTGAAGTTCTCTACCAGTACCAGTTAGTATTTGTAGAGGTACATCAGATATATAGATTTGACCTATGTTACTAGATCCATCATATGCAATCTTTAAATCTGAACTATTACCCCAATTAGCATATACTCCATCATTAAAGGTTACACCATTAGCACCACCTACTCCTGCTGGTACATCAGCCCATGTCATACCACCTGTATTACCAGATTGTTTAGATAGGAATTGCCCATTAGTACCATCATTGCTGATATTCATCTTAGCTTCAGTAACTGTCCCATCAGCTGGTACATTAACTGCTACTGCAGAACCACATTTAGTTACATATAGAGTTGAACCACTTGGAGGAGGATCACAGAATCTAATACCATCAGCTCCATCTAAATGGAAACCTTCATTAGAACCACTCCAACCACCATCATTAGGTTTCTGTAAGACACCATTTAATACTACTAATAATTGGGCAGCTTGAGATATACTAGCATCTGAAGTACCTTCAAATAAATCATATTGATCATTTGATCCATTAAATGTAGGACCAGAACCATCATGTGCTTGACCGTTATCTTTAATACCTAATACTTTAAATTCACCTACTGATGTTACTTCTCCCCATGAACCACCTGAGTCATATGCACCGTCATAGACGTACATTTTATTGGTTCCTGTATCAAAGAATAGATCTCCATCATCATTAGATGAATGATTATTAGCTGTTCTAGTACCTATACGATATCTACTATTAAAGTCATTTATATCATCACTTAACTGTACAAAGTCTGATTCTTTTATCATTACCTGATGGTAATCATAGATCTGACCAGATCCAGTGGATTTAACCATTAGACCAGTACCAGCTCCTAAGACATAAGGATCAGCGTTTCCACCAACTCCACCTCTTAGTTCAGAAGGGAAGCCATTGATTGTTACAGTTGTATTATCAAGTGTATCAGCATTAGTAGATACACCACTTGAGTTAATAGATATCCCTGCAGCATCTGAAATACTGATTACAACACCAGCAGCAGCTTGAGTATTAGGGAAAGATTCATCATCTGCTATTACAGAGAAACCACCTAGAGGTGATATCTGTGCAGCTACATAATCAACAACAGCTCCTGAAGTTGGTACGTGAGAATCACTATCTGATATAGTTGTCTGTTCGCAATCTAGCATACCGATTTCAACGGTATTAGCACCAATTGCAGATACACCAGCATTATTAATGGTTATATCACCAGATAATGCTACTTCAGTTGCTTTATTAGAACCATTACCAACTAGTATCTTTGAACTATCTAGGTTCTCTAGTTTAGTAAATTCAATAGCTGCTCCAGCTGCAACAGAAGCATTAACTACAGCATCAGCTGCAAGTTCATCTGCTCCAACTGCATCATCAGCTAAATGTTCATTATCAATACTTGCTGCAACATAGTGCTCAGAATTGATAGAATCATCAGCTATCTTTGTACCATCTACAGCATCAGCTCCGATCTTTGCAGCAATAACAGAACCACTTGCTAAGGCTGTAGCATCTACAGACCCAGGTGCATAATGCTCTGCATCTATAGAATCAGCTGCTAAGTGTTCTGAATTAACAGCATCATCTGCTATTCTAGTTCCATCTATAGCATCTGCTGCTATATCAGCTGTAGCTACTGCTCCATCAACAATCATACCTGATGTAATGGAATTAGCTTTACCTTCTATTAAAATTGTACCAGATATATCTGGAATAGTAATAGTTCGATCAGCTGTTGGATCAGTTACTGCTAAAGTAGTTTCATAATCATTATCAGTAGCACCTTCAAATATAATACTAGCATCCTCACCTATGGTAAGATCACCAGTCATTGTTCCACCAGTATTAGCGAAATATCTATCGTTTATCTCTTGTGAAACATAAATGTTTTGGGTAGAATTATCATTTAGATCTTCAGACTTAATCGCTGAACCTGGGTAGAAGGTAGCAGCAAGGCTGTCAATATTTGTCTTTCTAAGTATTTTGATTTTTACTGCAGATTTGGGAGCACCACCAGATTCTTGTGTACTGGTTGCTCCTCCACTGGGGGCGGTAAATTGAATTGTTGTCGCATTGGCCAAAGACCAATTCGTAGTAACCGAGGCATTAAGTTGAACTTCAATGTCGGTACTCTTAAGATATGGAAATGTGAATGAGTAATTGGTGGTGGAGCCATTACCTGTGTAAGACGTTTCTGTAACAGCCATAGTTGCTTGTTATTTGTTTCCGTATTGTAATAGTTTTCTTTTATCTTGCATAATTTTCTGTACTTCTATTGCTCTATTTACATTACCTGCTTTCATTGCTGAATCAGCCAGAATTTGATTTAGTATATGTTGAGATATATGACCATATTTATCTGGTTGTTCACGAGCTAAGATAGCTAATTTAATTTCTGCCTTCCTTTGTGCTTCTCTAAGTATTGCAGTAATTTCTCTATAAACTGGTAAGAGTTTTGTTTTTAATTTTATATCAAGATCATCTGTACCTTGACTGGTTTTACGGTGTGCTTTAATCTGAGCTATTTGGGACTGGTATTCCTTATTCTTCATTAAGCTTATAAGCTTTTTATAAGGCTTTTGTTCACCAATGAAGTCATAGATAAGTTCACGCTCTTCAATAGAATAAGTATATTTACCATTGTAAGATTTTTTAATCACACTTATACCATCCCATCCTGATTCTAATAACCATTGTCTCCAAGGTTCAGCTGTACCACTTATAGAAAATGGATTTATTGCGTTTAAAACTTTAAGAACTGGATTATCTACATCATTAATAGCGTCACCTGTCCATATATCTTTACGTGATACTAGAGTAGTATTTAATCCAGGTAATCTATTTTTAATATAATCTTGAACACTACCTTCAATATCTTTTAATGAAGGTGATATGGCTTTAGCTGTTACACCAGCACCACCAGACATTGGTAAATAAGATCTAGCACTATTAGCAATCAGACGGTTCCATCCATTAAAGTCACCATTTAAACCTGCTAGTAATGGTTCTAAACCTTGTAAAGGAGTTTCATTTAGGAATGTAGCAGCTATACTCCAAGTAATTTTTGCTTGCCAATCCTCAATTAAAGCTTGATCTAAATCTGCTCTATAGTAAGCAAAATCTCCTATCATACTAAGTACTTGTTCTACTCCAAGGATACCTTCATAACTTACCCATTTACCAGCTATATTAATAGTCTTAGGTATATAACCCATTTCATCTCGTTCTTTAGTTCTACGAGATGCATTATAATGACCATTACCTCTAATATTACCAGACATAGCATAGTGATATAGTGTACCTACAAGCATACCACTAAATGCCATTCTACCAATATATTCAGCTCTAAGATTCTCGAATATAACTCTAGCATTAGGTGTACTAGCAAAATCAATACCATGTTCAGCTAAAGCTGTAGTTATATCTTCATCAGTTTTAGCCCATATAGTTTTACTATACTTATTAATACCAGGAATTGCTTGAATAGGAGTGTATGATGCTGAGTTCTTGATCCAGTTACTACTGGTTCTTGGGAACATCATGAAATCCTTTAAGATAGGATAAGCAGTTGTACCTTCATTTAACCATTTAGATAAACCATCATCTATATTTAATGATATTTCACCTGTTATAGCTTTTAATGTTTTATCTTTTATAAGACCGTTTTCATCAAACATAGTCTTATAATGATTCATCTCTGCTTTTGTTATAGCATCCTTTTTAAAGTAACCGAATTCAGAGATTACATCATCATACGCTCTAACTCTAGAAAGATAATGTGCTAAATGAGTACCAGCAAAAGCATCTGGGAAGACAAGACCTGTCATACCATATCTTAATGCTTTATTCTTACCCATAGATTGTAACATCTCAGCTGTTCTAAGTTGAGTTAACCTGCCCCAATTACCATCTTCTAGATAAACTTTCTCCATATCTTTCATTATACTCCAAGTTTTACTTTCTTGGAATATGAAATCTTTTCTGAAAGATTTAACAAATAAATCAGGATCTTGATGAGCTTTCTTCATCATACTAAAAGCATCATTTAAAGCTCTACGGTTAGTCTCAAATAAAGCTGTATTATAATATAAGGTTCTTCTAATACCATCTATATTACCAGTTAAACCATGACCTAAAATAGCAGTCATTGGTCTGATGATTAATTGAGAGGTATTACCTACTGTAGCTCTAACTGCTGATAAACCTGATAGTACATTATTATATCTAACTGACCACATAGCTTTAGCAAATAGATTCATTTGCTTAGGATCAGGACTTTTAACTAAACCTGTTGGTGTAATCTGCTCTGCAGACCACTTCATAAGTTTAGCTAATGTATCTACATCACCATTGGTATGTGCAAATGCATCAACTAACGGACGCATTGCTGAAGGTTTTGTTTTCTTTAGGTTTTTTAAAGTATTAGTAAATCTTACATTCTTAGCATGTATAGCGTTTTCTGCTGATACAAATTCTTCAGTTAACTGCTCAATAACAGTATCTAATTCTTTAGGAGGTATTTGATCAAACCAGTTTTTATTCCTTAATCTCCAACCTGATATATACTTATTAAGAGCATACTCATCCATTAAGAATTCTAATTTCTCAATGATTAAATCCATTGCACGGTAATCATCAACAAATGGAGTTAGTTGTTTAATAGATTGAGCCATAGTAGCAGCTTCTCTACCTAGAGTATCCATAGCTCTAGCAGAAGCTTCACTAACTTCTCTACCTAAGAATCTATCAACTAGATCACGCATAGCAAATGCAGCAGCTCTAGCCTGTTCTTCATTAATAGATTCAACTTTAAACCTACCCATAAGTAGATTTGTTACATCTTTATTTTCATAGAATAGTGCTCTTACATCATCTAGTGATGCACCAGGATCTATAATACTTGTATAGATATCCCATGCAGCAGCATTCATTTGTTTATTAGAGAATCTAAATCCATCTACTAAAGCATCAAATCTACCTAAAGATCTTGTCTCTTCAGCCACACCCATAACAGCTCCACGAGAAGTCTGTCCTACCATGAGTCCTTTTTGTCTCATAGCATCTGTAATGATAGGTGCTGGATCTCCTTCAGTTGCACCATTCTTAATAGAAGTAGTGTCTGCCATATTTCTAGCTACATTAGCAGGAGGTATCGTTTGTCGTGCTTCACCAGATTCATCTAATATACCAGGAGTTATATCTACATCAAACTCGTCAGGGAATAACTCTAATTGGTTTACGTTAGGATCTGCATCTACTAATTTACGTGCTCTAGCTGCAGTTGATTCTGCTGCTCTAGATTTAACATCTCTTTCTACTAAACCTTCTATATCATCAATCATACCTAGTTCACTTTCGATATTAAGCTTTTCGTTGATTAATATATTTTCATTCTGTTTGCTTAATTTCTTAGTAGATAATAGTTCTTCAATCTTTCTAAGTCTAATTAATTTATCAGGTTGAGCTACTTCTGTAAGCCCTTCAAGTTCTAATTGTTTATAATTACCAGCAGCATCATCCAAAGGTTGAAACCAATCTAAAATCTTTTTACCAGATTTAAGTTGTAAATAAGCACCTAATACTGTACCAAATACACTAAGACCTCCTGTTTCTAACATGTTCTTCCATTTACGAACGGAAGTACTATCACCTTCTTGTACAATTACTTGATTAGGTACAGGTATAACACCTTTAGGACCAAATATACCAGGAAATACTTCAGATATAGTACCTAGAACAGTCTGATCTTCTCCTACATCGCTAAGACCTATGATACCTGCTTCTTGTAAACTAAATGCACCTGTACCTATTAATGCCCTAGTAAGTTTAGGCATACCTGCAGGTAATGTTTGTAATTGTCTTACAGTAAATTTACCAGTTTGTATAGCAGGTAAGACAACAGAAAGCATCCTTCTTAATCCTTGATAAATTTCATTATCAAATTTAGTAGCTTCATCCCATCTATCATCTAACTTATTAAAACCTGGTATTAAAGTACCACCTGCATCCATACCAAAATCAGCCCACGCCATACCAGGTACAGAAAGAGCTTCATAAGTATTCTTAAGTGATTCTACTGGATTATTAGCTCCGGGATAAAAACCACCTTCTTCTTTAAATAATAAATCCTTTTCTACTTGATATGACTCATAAGGCATACCATGATATTTCAAATACCATTCATTTCTTAATCGGTTCCTTTCTTCCTTATCTTCTTCTCTAATATAAGGAAAGCCTAAACTTTTTAGATTTCTAGTTCTACCATGTCCAAACCAAGTATTATATTCATTCAGCATTTCATTTTCAGCATTCTTATCTGATAAATCAACAGAACTGAATCCTATTCTACCACCAAATGGAGATTTGAATTGGTTAACTACTTCAGGTTGAATTACCTCTTCTTCCTGATTTTCTTCAATTAATTCTTCTTCCATTATTCAGCTCCCTGTAATGCTGTTTGTTGTAATAGCCGCCCATCATTAGTTAAAAAGTATGGTACTAATTTACTATAGTGTCTAGGTGAAATACCTGCTATTTTTTTTGGCCATTCTTTTTGTAGAATATCTACTGGAGTTAAAGGTATTAGATTATCTTTGCTTGTATAACCTTGTGCTTTTAAAGCATAATTTAAAAGTTCAGTTTGAGATCTACTCTTATCAGAATGCGCCCATATTAATCGTATATTCTCAGGTATAGTTATTTGATCTTCACCTATAGATACAGTATATAATATCTCACTTATACTTGTCTTAGATAGTACATTTTTTTGTTTTAAGACACCATTTACTCTTTCTTGAGAGAATGGACCTTCCTTATAAGTACCTGTTTCAGTTTCAGAACCATATATTTCTTGCCACTCTGGATTAACTTTACCATTAGGCAGAAGCATTTGAGGTCTCTCTCCTTCAGGAAGTCCTTGTAATTTATCTAAAACAGTCTCAGAACTTAATGTACTGTCATCTACTGCGGAACTAGCATATGGTGCAAAAAGCCTCTTACCTGTATTATTATTGTCATCATTTACCTCTATAATTGGTATCTTTTTAAACTCTTCTAATGCTAATTTTTTAGATTCAAATATTCTTTGCTTTCCAGTATATTTACCTTCTAAAGATTCATAGGCTTCTAGTTGAAGTTGCTGTAGATATGTACTTCCATATTTTAAACTTGAACTATCTATGTTTGCTCTAGCTTGAGATTCTACATATCCTTGAACTCTTAAAGTATTAACAACTTGTTCTTCAGACCAGGTCTTAACACTTGTAAACACATCCTCACTACCATTATCTTTCTGCATGCTGCTTAATACTTTAAACATACCTTTATATACTTCTTTCTCAGTGCTGGTTAAAGTATAAAAGTGATATGTAAATTCTGATACATCTCCTTGTCTATATGCTTCTTTTAGGGCAGAATGTGTAACCCATTTTGCATGATCACTTCTATAATTTAATATTTTACGAGCTTCTATTTTTACTGCATCATTTTCACTTCTACCTTGAATAAACTTATTATGGAAATCATCTTCAGCTTTTTGACTACTTAATCCGTCTGGTAGGGATCCTACATATTGATGCATTTTTAATATATTTTCATTATCTGTAGCCTTTCTATCATCCTTTATAGCTGTTACTTTTGAAGTAGTATTAGCTCTTAAATATTTTAATAGTTCTTCTCTAGTACCTTGTTTAGAGAATTTTGTACCAAACTCAACTCCAGTTGGACCATTTTCATCCCATACTATATGTTGGAAATCTCCTATTAATCTTTGTTCACCACCATCACCAGCATAATAATCATTATCTATTAAGTATTTAAAAGTAGGTATCCAACCATCAGTATGTCTATTAGTTTTATCTGAATGCTTTATAAATTTTTTACTTTTCTCATCCCACTCCCATGCATTCATGACAGTAGTAACAAGATTCTCTAATCTAACTGGATGCAGCTCTGCATTAGTATTATTTTTAAAAACAGTATAAGCATTTAATACATTTATTTTACCTAATTCAACCTGTTCTTCACCATATAATTTATTTTTAGCTTTACCAGCTAATTCAAACCAATGATTTAAGATTTTCTGACCAGCAGGGGATGTCTCCCTTATTCCAGTTTCTTTTAATATACGATAAGCATTCTCTACATAAAGTTGATATACATTATCTGAATTTAAAATTAATGGGTCATTTTCTTTCGTTTTTTCTTCTTGTAATCTAGATTCAAATTTATTTTGAATACCAGTATCTGCTATAATTCTATCTGCTAAATTATTCGCTATAACTGGTTGTAATTTTCTTCTAGCTAAACCAGTGGTGTATTTAGTTGCAGTATAATCACCTAACCTTTGGACTTTAATTCCTTCTTGAGTTATTCTAGACTCTTCTTTTATAGTTGCATCGTCGATGGCACGATTTCTTTCAGTAATCCCATCATCTTTATCATCTTTACGTGTCTCATCTTCTTTTATTTGTTTAGCTTGTTGTCTTTTTTCTATTTCATTATAAATGTATGAAGCAGCTTTCCAATAGTTATGGGAGTAAGTAGTAGAGAACTCTTCCCAATATGCAGCTTTTTTACCAAATTCATCTGCAATACTGTTTAAATATTCAACTTCTCTTTTACCTCTTAAAGCAGTAGCATACTCTCTAGTTTTAAAGATAGCGTCTGTTAATTGTTTATTAGTATTGAAATTATCAAGAAGGTTAGAGTGTGTTTTCTCTAACCCTCTGACATAATCTCGACCATATTCATCAGTTCTTATTTGACCTTTTCTTAGTGATTCTCCTACCTGTTCTGCTTGCCGACGTATCGGACCAGTAGGATCACCAACTATAGGTTTTCTGAATTGACCAGTTTTGCCGTAGCGTTTGTAGTCTTTTGCCATGATTTAGTTTAAGTTATTATCAGATGATGTCAAGCATTTTACCATAGGAAGGTATCATACCAGCTATACTACTTATAGTTGAACCCCATGCTCTACCTGCAGCTGCACCTGGATCATAGTACGCACCTTGAACAGGAGCTGGTCCAAAGTCATACTCTTCTAATGCTCGTGGCATTACCCATTCAGTATATGGTAATGCAATAGGTTCAATAACATCAGGCAGTACACCTGGATCTAACATTTTAGATGCAAAAGCTTGTAAGTCTGCTGTATCTTTATCAAGTCCTATTTCTTTTATAATAGAACGAGATGCTCTACCAGCACTTTCTACTGAAGCATTGATAGCTGCTATACGTTTACCTGCTTTCAACCATACACCATGTACTTGTTGATCTAATGTATTACCACTTTGACCTAAAGCTCGTAGCTTTCCTTCATCCATTAGTGCTTGTAATCTAATCTCTTCATCATCAAATCTAGCTTCTGCTTTAATTTCTTCTAATTTATGATACTCTTGATCCATTGCACTTTGTTCAGCCATAGCATTATAATCCATTTGAACATTATAAATTTCATTGGATTTTTCAAATTGCTTATCTAATGATTCTTGTTCATTAGCACGGATCTGTACATCATAATTATACTTCTGTAAATTTAAAGCATCTCTATATTCATTTACAGTTTGTTCATTTTCTGCTCGTGTTTCAAGCTCTAAAACAGCATGTTCTCTATCTGATCGGAGCTGCTCTTTTTTCATCTGCCATGCTGCAGTATCATAATAATACTGTCTATCTGTAGCAGCATTAGCTTGCTCAGCTTGTTTCCTAGCAGCATTAGCTTGTGACATTCCACCGCCTAATGCACTACCAATCGAAGCACCCACTAGTGCTCCTGCTGCTGTACCTGCTACTGCACCTCCTATTGCAGCTCCTGCACCTGCAAATACCAATGGTAGAATTTGACTCTCCATACCAGAGACTGCTAATTCTTTATCTATATGTCTATGTCCTATACCTTTAGGACGCATAGAGTCTTCAACTTCACTATATGGAGTACCAAACTCATTCATCATTTGATACATAAGTTACATTCTCCTATAAAATCTTGGTGAATAATTTCCTTCCCACATCATTGAATTTAATGCTACTGGGAATCGTGTATCATTAAATATTCTTAATTCAAAATTATCTGATCTTTGATGAATAGGTATATTAAATACTGATTGTTCACTTAAAGTAACATCATTAGCTAAGTAAGTATCAGCCATTGGTGTTGGGTTTAAGTCATACCATTCATCTAGATAGATAAGAATATCATCTGCACTATAGATTTTAATTTCAGTACCATTAGTTGGATTAGTTGGTGCTCCATTTCCATCAATAAATATGATAGATTTCTCACCAGTAAACTGGAAATCAGTACCTTCAGTTTGTAGTACTCCT
>MDTE01075487.1_pt1 | contig 10922 bp, 8 predicted proteins | sample 811231 | NCBI WGS metagenome assembly MDTE01 (sample SAMN05326651, study PRJNA326480) | marine metagenome | isolation source: seawater | place: Indian Ocean: Red Sea | collected 2010 | reverse complement strand
TTTCAATCGAACTATAACTCTTCGTGATTCCTGGGCCGAATAGACTAATAAAGTTTTATCCAATGCTAAAAATCTACAACACAATGACCCAGGCGAAAGAAGATTTTCGCCCAATCGATGAAGGTAAGGTTCGTATCTATGTCTGTGGCCTGACGGTATATGACTATACCCACCTGGGCCACGCCCGCATGTTAGTGGCATTCGATGTAATTGTTCGTTATTTGCGGGCTAGTGGCTTCGACGTGACTTATGTGCGCAATATTACCGATATCGATGACAAGATCTTGCAACGAGCAACTGAAAATCAGGAGTTGTTTTCAGATCTTACTGAGCGTTACATCGAGGCCATGCATGAAGATGAGAAGGCGCTGGCAATTATTCCACCCGATCAGGAACCGCGCGCAACTGGGCATATCGATGAAATCATTTCAATGATTGAAATATTAATTGATAAGGAGTTCGCGTATAAAGCGGATAACGGTGATGTGTATTTTTCAGTAATGCGATTTCCAGACTATGGAAAGTTGTCGAAAAAGAAATTGGATGAATTACTCGATGGCGCACGTATCGAAGTTGGCGAGTTAAAGCAAGATCCCAGGGATTTTGTGTTATGGAAAGCGTCTGGTGATGGCGGAGTAGGATGGGATTCGCCATGGGGATATGGTCGCCCAGGTTGGCATATTGAATGCTCCGCAATGTCTACTAGTGCTCTAGGTAATAACTTTGATATTCACGGTGGCGGTACCGACCTATTATTTCCTCATCATGAAAATGAGATTGCGCAGTCTGAATGCGCTACTGCTTCGAAGTTCGCAAATCTTTGGATGCATAATGGCCCATTACGTGTGGACAACGAAAAAATGTCAAAATCACTTGACAATTTTTTTACTGTGCGAGAAGTGTTAAAGAAATATAACGCTGAGGTAGTTAGGTACTTATTAATTGCCAGCCACTACCGCAGCCCGATTAATTACTCAGAACAGAGCCTGCAACAGTCGGCAAAAGCATTGGAGCGTTTTTATATCGCACTTCAGGATTTAGATATTAAACATGCAAAATCATTAACTAATAGTCGATTCGAGAAGACGTTTTTTGCGGCAATGGACGATGACTTCAATACCGCCGAAGCATTTGGAGTACTATTTGAACTAGTCACCGAAGTTAATAAACAAAAAGGTGAAAACATGGACCTCGCCAACCAGCTTGGCAAGCTATTAGTGAGGTTGGGTGGCATTTTGGGTATTTTGCAGTCGAGCCCTACAGATTTTCTTCGCGGTGATGAGTTGATTGAAATTGATGCAGCCACCATAGATCAGTTAATCGCTGAAAGAGAAAAAGCACGAGAGGAGAAAAATTGGGCTCTAGCCGATGAAATCAGGGATCAGCTTACTAGATTGAAAGTAGTCGTAGAAGATGGCGCTAATGGCAGTAGCTGGCGTATAGAAAGGTAGATCTTCCTTCGACTTGGCCGAAATTAAATTGCTTAAGCAAATTTTCGTTGTTTTGAGATTATGCTTTTTCATCGCCTGGCTAATCTGAAATGCACGGGAGCTTGGCAATAGTGGTGATCTAAACACTAATTGACGGGCATAAATGACGCGAGTATTATGCCGCCCTCTTAGGAGACATCATGAATATATCGGGGTATAGCGCAGTCTGGTAGCGCGCTTGCTTTGGGAGCAAGATGTCGGGAGTTCAAATCTCTCTACCCCGACCAATTTTCGAATTTTAATATATAACCGTTCAATGGTGACTGTAGCTCAGTTGGTAGAGCTCCGGACTGTGACTCCGGTTGTCGCGGGTTCGAACCCCGTCAGTCACCCCAGTTTATTTTATAAAAGTTTTCACGATTTCGACGTTTTTGCTTGGCAACATCCTTTCGGCATTTGGTTTGACGTAAGGAATGATTGATAAGGTAAAAATTGAATAGATAAACGTACACCAAAACGCTGCTACTCAATGCGCTCGTAGCTCAACCGGATAGAGCACCGGCCTTCTAAGCCGGGGGTTGGAGGTTCGAGTCCTCCCGGGCGCGCCATATCATGTGGGTTAGCTCCATCAATCCAGCTTGTCTGCATATCTTCTAACCATATTAATAATCTTCACAAACCAAAATCCGCTGAATCCTCTAAAAACCATATTCCTCTATAAAACAACAATTTACTAAAGAAACCTAGAGTAAAGCCGACAATAGGGATAGCAACATACTTAGAGTGGCCTAGGCTAGGATTGAATTCTTAGCGCTAGGCCGTTTTTTCTTTACTATTTAGTGCTAAGACCCAGTATTAGAGTTTTCTTCTCTGCTGGTAAGGCAATAATGTCGTCCTGACCTGTCGCTCCCCAATCATCAATTGGTACTATCCGGTAAAAGCCCGTCCTTTTTGCCCTAGATCCTCTTTTTTTTGCCTTGGTTCCGTCAGGGTTTCGAGTATCAAATCGAAATAACAAGTAATCTTCCGGGAGACGGGCTAAAAGATCTTTTTCGTCAGTAAAAGAAATAGCATTACCGTAGCTCACTTCGCAAACAATCACAGGGCGATGCCTACTTAAGGTTTCATTTAGTCCGGTAATAACCTTCTTTTCAAAACCTTCAACATCAATCTTTATAAGTCTTATGAAATAGGGTTGCTTTCTAAAATAGCTGTCTCCTCGGATTAGCTGGAGTTTCTTGGTAGCGATGTTGCCTTTATTTATGGTATTGCTATCGAATGAGCCAATGCCCTGATTGCGACCGATAGGTGCGTAAAAATCCAGCATCTCTTCCCGATCGCTAAGGGCAATTTGCTCGAGCTTGATGTTTTTGAGTTTGTTCAGGGAAATATGATACTTGAGTTTGTTGCTGACCTCTGAGAATGGCTCGAAAGCGACTACCTCGTTCGCGAGACCAGACATAAAAAGAGAGTGTTGGCCAACATTCGAGCCAATATCGATAAAAGCAGTTTTGGGATTTGCACTGTCTTCGTTCTGTAGCGCATTCCAACAATCCCTTAGGAAAAACAACAGGGGTTTTTCAAAGGCACCATAAAAAAAGATATTAGCCTCTATATTGTTATTAAGATTACCTTCATATTTGAGGCCAAAAAATTCTGTTGAAAACTGAAAATCTGGAGTTTTATCTCCCTCGCAAAGTTGACGATAGAGCAATTTACGCCAAGCTAGGCTCAATCCGGCCGTAGGCCAAAGTACTTTGGCAAACATGGATGCAATTGTCATGGATTATTGCCCTGCATTCTGCGGAGCCATGTAGGGTGAGGGCTTTAAATTTGCTCTCATATAAAGGGGATGCGCAGGCTCCAGTGTTCGATTGATCTTAAGGCAATGGGGAAATTTAAGGTTTTTGATTACATCTGCGGCCCGGCTACGGCCCATATTAATAGATCCCCAGCAAACAATAGTCAGATCGCTACGTTTTTCAGCATTCCTAATCCAACTATCGTTCTGCTTCCCAATTGGTTCTAAGGCAGCTTTAAGATCTTTAGGATAGGTAGCACGAAAAGCGAACAAATTTACGATTTCCATGGATTGATATCCCCAGGATTTAGCGAAGCCAACACATCTTCTAATAGTTGGATCGTCACGTCGGTGGTCAGCAGTAGAAGGGTTTAATCCAATGAATAAAACCCGGCCTTTTCCTTCATCCCAACTTCGTTCGAGGCTGTAACGATAGCGATTACAAGAAGAAAATCGAGCGTTTTGTGAAATATACTGCATTTTGAAATGGCTATAGCATCCACTGACCGGCATTTTTTGGAAAATGGATAATAACTAAGTCGGTTAGCCGATAAAACAATCTTCTTCAAGCCTTAATTGGTTCGTTTGGATACTGAAAATGTTACAAGAATGGCTTCTCTTCTAACATTGGCTTTCTCCAAGATCCTCAATTTTTCATTCCTAACGTTTTCGATTTAGATTGCGGTGTCCAATGGGCTGGTTTAATGTTCTTGCGCTATAGTTTTATAGGCAGTGAGCAACATGTTGGCGATCATCGGCGGTACCGGACTTTACCAGATAGATGGATTTAAATCCGCTGGATTTAAGAGAGTCTCTACTCCTTTCTCTGAAAAACGTGTAGTTGTGGAACTGTTCAAACATGGCGAACAAACAGTAGCGTTTTTGCCTCGACACGGGAAGAATCATCTTATCCCTCCCCACAAAATAAACTATCGAGCGAATATTTGGGCTTTGCAAATGATTGGAGCAGATGAAATCATCGCTATTAATGCAGTAGGTGGAATTCACCCAGATACCGGCCCTGGCAATTTCGCTATTCCAGATCAAATTATTGACTACACTCATAGTCGCGCTCATACCTTTTTCGAAAAAGATCTGGAATTCGTTACTCATGTAGATTTTACCCAGCCGTTTTCTAATGAGTTACGCAAAAAGTTAGCAGATGCTTTTGATCGAGCAAATACAGTGAGATCCGCCAACAAATCTTTATTAAACGAAGGCGTGTATGGCTGTATGCAGGGCCCACGCCTAGAAACAGCAGCCGAGATTAACCGGCTACAACAAGATGGTTGCGATGTGGTAGGTATGACTGGGATGCCCGAGGCGGCCTTGGCTCGCGAATTAAAACTGGGCTATGCCATGTTGGCTTGGTCAGTAAACTGGGCGGCAGGCCTTGGCGAAAAGAATATTTCAATGAGCGGAATAGAAACTCATCTGGAAGAGGGTAGAGGCTTCGTCCTAGAAATTTTAACAAACTTGATTATAGAAGAGCTTTAAAATCCTGGAGTTGGAAGCGGAGCTGGAGGTATCTCGTGCGGTTCAACTAGTATCACTAAACCCATAGCCGGATGGTCTAGGTAATGAAATTCTGTGCTACGCATTTCCCGACTCTGTTTCATATGATAGATCTGAATGGGGTAGTAGCTTAAATCACTATCCACAGTTGATGAAGATTGGATTTCTTCCGGTGCGGTTGGCAAAGACCATTGATTCTCTTGGTTTTCAACAATGCTGAATTCCGTTAACCAGAGGTTAGTATCGATAACTACACGGTCTTCGTTTTCATTAAATCTGATAGTGAGACTACCTTGCAGTTCATGTTGCTCACCATAGGCCAAGCCGCCTTCGATATAAACGGGTATAGACTGTTCAGGTTGAACTACTGCCTGTCTCCAGAGGCCGTGAAAAAGTAGGCGATGATCTGGTGATCTTTCTAAGGTTCTATTAGTTTGTTGAAAATCGCTTTCTGAAACAGGCAGCTGAAGAAAGTCTTCTCTCAGAAAATCAAATACCTTGAAACCGGTGCCATTGGTTGAAGGACTGGGCCCAATTTCGGTAATGGATTCTGCCCGTATCTGAGCTTGGACTTCTTCAGGGGTTAATCGTTGATTTTCAAAATTTCCAGAAGAGGTGGTGTTTAATGGGTCGGTTAATAAACTGTTTGTTAGAAAAAGATCCGACAACTTATTTAGTTTTCTTAAACCGTTAGGGTAGGACAGTTCGGTTCGTTCTGCTAGCCATTGTTCTTCTAACCGATCGGCAGAATTTTCATTTGAAAAAATAGACAGCTCTATTTTGAACCATCTCTCTTGGCTAACGACCGCTGAGCTAAAGGCTAATGCGTTTGTTAAAAAGCAACACTGGAGTAAGCGAATTCCCATATAAGCCTCTACGCAGCTTCCTGCTCTACAATCTTAATCTTATCTAATAATGAGTTTATAAATTCAAGCTTTGCTTCAGCATTCTCGCTCTGATGCGAAAACTGAAGCTGATTACCACTAGTTAGTTTAAAGTGCATTGGGTCTTCCTGTATAAGCTGTATTAATGAAAGAGGATCCACCATAGTTGTTTCATTGAATTCTATTCTGCCAGAATTCACATTAGCATCAATTTTCTTAATGCCAAATTTCTGGGCTCTCAGTTTCAATTCTGTTAGGGCGAACAGTAGTTTAAGCGGTTTTGGCAATAGACCAAATCTATCGATCATTTCAACCTGTAATTCCCGCAAATCCTCTTCGTCGATGGAAGAGGCTATGCGCTTGTACATTATCAAGCGCGTATGAACATCAGGCAAATAGTCTTCTGGAATTAATGCTGGAATGCGTATATTAACCTCTATGGATTTGTTCAAGTCGAGTTCAAGACTCGGCGTTTTGCCTGCCTTGATCGCTTCAACTGCTTCTTCTAATAACTCTGTATATAGAGAGAACCCGATTTTTTGCATATGCCCGCTTTGTTCGTCTCCTAATAGTTCCCCGGCTCCACGAATTTCCAGATCATGACTGGCTAGAGTAAAGCCGGCACCCAAGGTTGTTGCAGCTTGGATCGCTTCAATTCGTTTTTGAGCGTCTCGATTAAGTCGACTTTGGCCAGGAAGCAATAAATACGCATAGGCTTGGTGATGGGAGCGGCCAACCCGGCCGCGCAATTGATGTAATTGTGCTAAGCCAAATTTATCTGCACGATGAATAAGAATTGTGTTTGCGTTGGGGATATCGATTCCCGTCTCTATAATCGTCGTGCACACGAGAATGTTATAGCGTTTGTGGTAAAAGTCCGCCATAACCTTTTCTAAGTCTCGTTCTGCCATTTGGCCATGCGCTATACAAATTCTCGCTTGGGGTATTATCTCCTGTAGATGTTCGGCGGTGCGCTCTATTGATTTAACTTCGTTGTGTAAATAGAACACTTGTCCGCCACGCAACAATTCACGGGATACAGCTTCTTTTATTAAACTGTCTTGTTGCTCCCTTACAAATGTTTTTACCGACAATCGTCGCGCTGGAGGAGTAACAATCAAAGATAAATCGCGAATCCCGGAGAGCGCCATGTTTAAAGTGCGCGGAATTGGTGTGGCAGTTAGGGTGAGGATATCTGCATTGGAGCGAATACCTTTTAGTTTTTCTTTTTGACGCACGCCAAAACGATGCTCTTCATCAATTATGAGTAATCCTAAGTTGCTGTAATCAATTTCAGCATGCAGTAGTTTGTGGGTCCCAATAAGTATGTCTATTTTCCCTTCCGCTACTTTTTTTATTATCTCTTTTTGTTTGGCTTGGGATTTAAATCTGGAAACTACTTCAGTAACAATGGGCCAGTTAGCAAATCGATCGCGAAAGCTTTCATAATGTTGTTGCGCAAGTAAGGTTGTAGGCACTAGCAATGCGACTTGTTTACTATTTTGTACTGCGATAAAGGCAGCACGCATAGCCACTTCAGTTTTTCCGAATCCCACATCACCGCAAATAAGTCGATCCATTGATTGAGCGCTGTTCATATCATGCATTACTGCTGCAATAGCATTTTCTTGATCTGGAGTTTCTTCAAAAGGGAATAATGTGGAGAATTTTTCTAATTCTTCCTGATCCAAATTGTAGTTATAGCCTTTTCGAGCCATTCTCTGGGCATATATTTCTAATAACTCAGTTGCCACATCGTGAATCTTTTCAGCAGCTTTACGTTTGGTCTTTTTCCACTGATCAGTGCCAAGGTGATTAAGCGGCGCAGTTTCCTGCTGGCCGCCACTATACCGGCTGATTAAATGTAGTGATGAGACGGGAACATACAACTTTGACTCGTTGGCATATTCCAGCGTGAGAAATTCAGTTGTTTGTCCGTCAGTGGTAATTGTTTGTAACCCACGATAACGGCCGACACCGTGATCAATATGAACTACAGAGTCGTCAATTCGTAGCTCAGTTAAGCTTTTTACAATGAAATCGGTATTGTTCTGTGTCTTGGATCTTCGTCGCCGCTGAGCAATGCGGTTGCCAAACAATTGAGTTTCAGTAATCAGCGCTAAGTTTTCATTCTTCAACCACATACCGTGATCAAGGGGCGCGACTGTAATTCCCACTTCGCAATCACCAATAAAAAAATCTGACCAATGGTCAACTGGAGAAGGGTTAACATCGATATGCTTTAATAGCTCGATCAGGGTTTCCCGCCTTCCAGCTGATTCAGCGCAAAACAGCGTTCTGTTTTTCTGGGAAGCTAAAAATCGCTCAACATTACTAAATGGCTTGGTTAGATGCGGATTGCTCCCCAATTCAGGCAGAGCTATTGCTCCAAGATCTAAAGCATTATCGTGAGTCTTAAATTCAATCTGTCGGTAATTCTTGGCTTGAGAAAGAATCTCTTCCACACAAACAAAAACTTCCTTTGGATGTAAGACAGGTCGGTAACGATCGATTAGTCGATCTTCATAACGATTTTTAATATCCCTCCAAAATTGTTCGCCTGCTGCTTTAAGATCTCCTTGCTTAACAATGATTGTGTTATTGGGCATGAAGTCGAATAGAGTGTTTAATTCATCGAAAAACAGCGCGAGGTAATACTCCAGGCCTGGAGAATTGATGCCACCACTAACATCCTGATACAGCGGACATTGGCGGACATCGATATTGAATAATTCATGAAAGCGTGCACGAAATAGTGCTATGCCATCATCATCGAGTGGAAACTCCCTCCCAGGAAGCAGTTTTATTTCCTGAACTTGTTCTTCTGAGCGTTGGCTTTCTGGATCAAAGGTTCTCAAAGTCTCAATTTCGTCATCGAATAGATCGATACGGAACGGGACTAAGGATCCCATTGGGAATATGTCGATAATCGATCCACGCACAGCGAACTCCCCGTGTTCAAAAACAGAATTCACCGATTGATAACCAGCTAATGTTAATTGCTCTCTTGTCTTATCTATGCTCAATTGCTGCCCAACTTTTAAATCGAAGCTGTTTGCTGCAATGTATTTATGGGGCGGCAATTGATGCATGAGGCTGGTTATAGATAGAACCAGTATGCCGCGTTCAAGTTGTGGCAGGTGAAAGAGGGCGCTTAGTCGTTCAGAAATAATGTCTTGGTGAGGAGAAAAGTTATCGTAGGGTAAAGTTTCCCAGTCTGGCAACGAAAAGACTGTCAATTCCTTATGAGTTAAGCAGAAATACTTGAGTTCTCTAATTGACTGTTCTACCACCTCGTTGTTTTCACATATCAACAATATAGGTGCGTCAGCATTCGCTGCGGCATTGCAAAGAGCCAGGTTGCTGGCACAACCTTCGGTACCTTGCCAATAGGAACGCTCATAAAGACCGTTGGGAATTGTTGGGTTCTTAATGGATTTCATATTCACGTTAATGAGCAGCTTTATATCCTAAAGCTACATTGCTACAAAATTACAACTACTTATCAGATTAACAGGAGAATTTACTAAGAAAGTGGCGGATTGCGGATTGTAGCTTAATTCTTTACTGTTTCTGACTAATTATTCCTTTAATTCGGTCGATTATTTTCTTCATTCATTGGCGGGAAATCACTCTATTGCATAGGTATACCTTTCTAACGATAATAGCTGCCTTTCAAAATCCGGCAGCCTGCCATAAGCGATTCAAAAAGAGGGATTCGTGGAACGTCCAAGCGTAGTTGACTACTTTGGTGACTGGAAACAGCGTGAAGCTTTAGTACAGGAAATGATACCTGTCATAGGCAGGTTATTTAGCCAGCGCAACGTTGGTATTTATATTTATGGACGACCACTCCATAACCGTTCAGTAACATTTATCATGAAATCTCACCGCTTTGTGCGCCAGGTAGAGCGCAATGAGATGTCAGAATTTGAAACACATCCGGTGTTATTGGCCATGGCGAAACTTGATCTCTGGCATGCTCAAATTGACCTGGGCAAACTCACCGTTCGCTATATGGAACATCAGGACGAAAATGGCGGTAAGTCTGTTTCCGTTGATGAGTTTGTAAAAAACGAACTTACCTATCTAGATGGAGTAAAAGAAAAGCCCATCGAAAAGTCTCAAGACGTTGTTTTGTATGGGTTCGGCCGTATCGGTCGCTTAATGGCGCGTTTGCTGATTGAGCGAACTTCAACAGGTGAAGTAATGCGCCTAAAGGCAATAGTAGTTCGGCCTGCTGGCCCTGGTGACTTGGAAAAGCGTGCTGGTTTGTTTACTGCCGATTCTGTTCATGGTGCCTTCCAGGGGACATTGCGGGTTGATGAAGAAAATAATTGCTTGATTGCTAATGGTAATGTGATCAAGGTGATCTATGCCAATTCACCAGAAGAAATCGATTACACAGAATATGATATCGATGATGCATTGATTATCGATAACACTGGGAAATGGCGCGATGAAGAAAGCTTGGGTTTGCATCTTAAAGCAAAGGGAGCATCAAAAGTAATTCTTACCGCACCTGGTAAAGGGAATCTCAAAAACATCGTTTATGGCATCAACGATGATCAGATGAGCCCCGATGACAAAATCATCACAGCTGCTTCTTGTACAACAAATGCCATTGCTCCAGTATTAAAAGTTGTGAATGATCAGTTTGGTATTGAGCATGGTCATGTGGAAACGGTTCACGCCTATACCAATGACCAGAATCTTATCGATAATTACCACAAAGGCAGTCGTCGTGGCCGCTCGGCGGCTTTAAATATGGTGCTAACCGAAACTGGTGCGGCAAAAGCGGTAGTAAAAGCGGTTCCTGAATTAGAAGGGAAGCTCACTGGTAATGCTGTTAGGGTTCCCATTCCTAACGTTTCAATGGCAATTATGAATTTGAGCTTGTCTCAGGGTACTTCGAAAGAAGAGGTGAATGAATTTTTGCGCGACATAGCATTGCATTCTCGACTGCAAAATCAAATCAGTTATACCCAATCGCCAGATGCAGTATCGTCGGATTTCGTTGGCACGAGAGAAGCAGGAATAGTTGATTCCAACGCAACAATCGTGCAAGACAATCATTGTGTGCTTTACCTTTGGTACGACAATGAGTTTGGCTATTGCTGTCAGGTGGCGCGCATGGTTTACAAGATGGCAGGTCTGAAATTTCAAGTCTATCCTCAGGACGATCAAGGCCCTCTTTAGTTTGATTGAGTGATTTCTAATTTGCCTGAATTTCAGCGAAAATAGTTGAGGTTTAGATGTTTGCGATGCTTGTAAATTTATAATTGGGTGCGT
>MDTE01070753.1_pt1 | contig 10922 bp, 15 predicted proteins | sample 811231 | NCBI WGS metagenome assembly MDTE01 (sample SAMN05326651, study PRJNA326480) | marine metagenome | isolation source: seawater | place: Indian Ocean: Red Sea | collected 2010 | reverse complement strand
TTTATGAGCGAACTTCAGCGACTTAAAAGTTTGTTGCCTCCAGAGAATGAAAGTTGGGTTTTTATTGAAGCTGCCGCCGCTATAGATCCTCCACTAATTACATTGGAAGAGATTGGTCGTGACGAAGTTGAAATTCAAATAGATTTAGAAGAATGGGATAATTATGCAATAGACCACCGAAACTTATTGTTTTGGCATGAAGTAGGTAAGATTCAAAACGATTCAATACCAAGGGATGGCTGGGAAATGGCTGCATTAGCAATAGGACTGGGCGGAGCGATAGGAGAACTATGGGTACAAGATGGATTACTCTTGTTACTTGCCCTTGGTTTATCAGGTTTTGCTGGATATAGACTTTATATAAAAAACAATTCTGAAAAAAAACTACAGGACGCAATATTCGCAGATGAAAGAGCAATAGATCTTGCTTGCAGATTTGGATATAGTATTCCTAATGCTTATAAAAGTCTTGGTGGAGCATTAAAAGAATTAATCGAAAAAACTCGAAAAAAGAAAAAAAGAAGTATTTATGAAGATAGATTAGAAGCATTAAGAAAAAGTGCAGAAAAAGCAAGATCAGAATTATCACAACAAGAAGGTTCAGATAAATCAGTTTCAAGCGAAAATGTCTATGGACAGTAAATTTTTAGTTTTAATGGCAGCAAGAGCTTGTGACCAAAAAAAAGCCAAAGAAATAAAGTTGATTAATATTAATAAAGTTTCTTACATTAGTGACTGGATTCTTATTGCCGAAGGCTTATCAGATGTGCAGGTTAGGTCAATTACTAATTCTGTTGAAGATCAATTGAGAGAAAATGCGAACCTGGAGCCAATAAGAAAGGAAGGAATTAACGAAGCAAAATGGGCTCTTCTTGACTATGGCGAATTAATAATAAATATTTTTCAACCTGAAGTAAGAAAGTTTTATGATCTTGAATCTTTTTGGAGCAATGGAGATAACTTGAAATTTCCATAAATAATATCAATGAACCAATCTAAATGTCCTGTTCCAAAGAACCAACAACCTACTAATGAATTCATTGAACTATCTAAATCTAAAATATTTTCTTGGCCAAAATCAAAGAAATCTTTTTTATTTATATTACTTAAATTTTGGTTAGGGACTTTTATTTTATTTATGGTTATTTCTTCAGGTAGTGTCTATTTCGAGAATTCAAGATTAAAGTATATATTATTAAGCTCTTTTTGTAGTTTATCTTTACCATTTCTTCTCTCCATTAGGTTATATCTTGGTTGGGATTACGTATTCAAAAGATTAACTTCAGAAAAGGTAGAATACGAAGAATCCGGTTGGTATGACGGACAAGTATGGATAAAACCAGTACATCTAAAAGAAAAAGAATCACTAATAGCTTCTTTAGAAGTAAAGCCAATTTTAAAAAATTTGAAACAAGTTTTATCGATCATTATATTAATTTTTTTATTTGGAATTTTGGCCTTTCAATATCAAAATACCTAGATGAGTTCTAATTTTAAAAATCTATATACATCAAACAATCCTCCTTTAGAGGTGATTTTGATGAGAGGTTCAAAACTTGAATCCATTCACAAAGTACATGCAGTAATAAGTGACAAAAAAGGACGAGTTTTAATGTGTGCTGGCAATCCAGAATATAAAAGCTTTATGAGATCGGCATTAAAGCCTTTTCAGGCAATTCCATTTGTGAGTAGTGGGGCTTCATCCAAAATCAAAAACTCATCAAAGTCAATAGCTTTATCATGCGGATCGCATAGCGGGTCAATATTGCACACTAGAGAAGCTTTCAAAATCTTATGGGAATATGATATTGATATTAAAAAACTTAAATGTCCTTTAAAAATTACGAGCCCATTAGAACATAACTGTTCAGGTAAACATGCAGCATTTCTTGCAACATGTAAAAAATTAAATTGGCCTTTGGATTCTTATCTTAAGGGAGATCATCCTCTTCAGATAGAAATATTTAGGATAATATCCGAATTTCTTGAAATTCCAATAGAGGACATCTATGCAGAAAGAGATGATTGTGGAGCCCCAACTCTTTATATGAAGCTACTCGAAATGGCTAAATTATATTCACTTTTGAGCAGTTCTGAAAATGCCGAGTTAGAGCAAATAAGTAGATCGATGACAACTGACCCATTAATGATAAGTGACCATAACAGATTTGATACTGAAGTAATAATGGCCTCGCATGGGCAAGTGATAAGTAAAGGAGGAGCAGAAGGCATACAGTGTCTTTGTAAGATAAATGAAGGAATAGGTTTAGCATTAAAAGTAGAAGATGGTTCAAAAAGAGCAAAACAAGCCGTAGGCTTACATTTACTAAAACAACTTGAGTGGATTTCAGAATTAAGAATACATGACATAAAAGAAAAAATATTAAAACTACCTGAAGGTGTTCATATAGACGTAAAAGGTCAACTAAATTTCCAAGAATCCTAAAAAAAAGGAAAAAAGAACCCTTTCAGATGTATGCTAGATATATGCCGCGGGGTAGAGCAGTCTGGTAGCTCGTCGGGCTCATAACCCGAAGGTCGGAAGTTCAAATCTTCTCCCCGCCACTTAAATGAAACAGCTTAACAGCTGTTTTTTTTATGTTTAAATTATTATGTGCGATTATTTAATAGTCTTTAAAAAAGGAAAAAATAAGAACATGACATCAAAAGCCCAAAAGAATACTTACTGCGATAAATGAGTGTTTAAGTTTTTTAGTTGAAACTTTAAATAATTATTTGTAAATATTAATAATATGATTTTTAAATTCTTGTGCACCTGAAAAATTTTTAAAGAGACGATTTTTTAAATAAAAAAGGGCGTTAGCTTCGCCCTAGAAAAAGCTGAATCATCCCCGTCACCCAGCTTTATAAAAATAATAGCACAAAGACTAGATTAATACACTACATATAGTGATATATTGAGCATTTTTAGCACTATTTCTGGGGTTGATCTCTCAAGATTTTTCTGTAATAATGAAAATCCCCATCACTCAGGCTCGGCGTTTATGCAAGAGTCTTTTTTTTTGGTTTAGTAATTTTTTTATTCAAATATAATAAAATAGTAATCACTATAAATATTGAATTTTGAAAATGATACTTTAGATAAATATTTATAGAAAATTTTAAAGTAATACTTTACTTGCCACTTTAAAGTTACTTTGCTAATAATATAAAGCGGGCTAAAGTCCAATACTCCACGAGGATTTAGTCCGCTTTATATTCCAATATTTACTAATAAGATTGATTAGTTATTAAATAATTTATTTAAACTTCAATAACATTTTCTAAACTTATTTTAATAATCCTCAAAATTTTTAAATACTTAAAAAGATTATGATTTGGTATCAATAGTACCGTTTGCGAATAATTGAATTGCTAAATATAAAGTATGAGTTACTTTGCAAAACCAAATTACATAGAATATGACGAATGGTTTGACGAAAATCTTGATCCAATGGACTTAATAGGCTATACGGATGAGTCTGAATTTACTAATTCTGTTCATGAAATATTTCATGAAATTTCAACTAAAAATTTAATTATTGGTTCATCAAATAATTTTATTGATTAGTATTTATTTTTTAAAATCTTAATTCCTCTTTATTTTATTCTTTCAATAAGTTGGAAATAACCATTCTTGTTCAAAGAATATTTGTCAAACCAAAGGTTTAATAAGGTATCAATTCCTATTCCGTATAATTTTCCTTTATTTAAAATTTTGTAGTCTGATAAAGCAAGTAATAAGTAAGGGAAAATCATATCAGAGACGCCTGCGGGTAGTTTTTTTAATGGAATACAATGACCTTTTTCCCAAATCATCTGCATGTCTTGGGTAAACAACGAACTCCAGTAATTAAAATCACAATACAATTTTTCTGGAGGAAGAAGGTTAAGCTTTAATTCCTTTTTTGAAGAATTCATAGTAGAAAGACCAAGAAATGATGACTCTAAGAATTGTTAGATAAATTACGTATCAATTAGAGAATAGGGATTCATACATGAACCTAGAATCGATCAGTTTATATTGAAAGATTAACAAAAAGTACTGTACAGTGCAACACTATATCAACTAAAATTTTTTTTTAATTCTTTCCTTAAATTGAAGAAACAGCAAAAACTTAGCATAAATTTCTTCATCAAATGGTTCGTCCTTTACGTCTTTGAAAATTAGATTATTATCACTATAAAATTTATTTTTATAATTAGATTTCAATTCATCACTAACATTATCAATTTTTGTTTGATTTTTAGAACCCAAGTTATCAAATAGTTTTTGACTAAGCGAAGTTCTAGGTAAATTGTTAAAAAGCCCTCTATTATGCAAGGATTCCTCAACTAATATATTAATTATTTTGGAAATACTTAGATTACTTTCATAACTTAATTTATTTATAAGAGATAGTACATCACTTCTAGGTATAAAACCTAATCTTCTTTTTTTTGTAGGCATATAAAAAGTTCATCACTTGACTATAGTAAGTGTTGCACTATATTCAAATCAAGTCAACATATTATTTATGGTAATAACTTTCACCATTATGTTTGGAATTGTTGGGATTCTTTTTCACAAATCAAAAAATCAAGTGTCATTTTTTAAAGATGATCAATTAGAAACTGGCAATACAAAAAAAGAAATAGATGATCTTTACAAGGAATTAGAGGACCTCTTTATATAATTTAAATAATCAAAAATAAATTTACATTTATTTGCCAAAGCCCATGTAGTAGGAATGAAGGCTTAGTAATAATAGTATTGAAAAACCAAAATACCAAACAAAAATCTTTGTTATTAAAGCAGATCCAGTAGATTTCTTTTTTTGAAATTTATCTAATATTTTTATTAAAGAACTAATGTTGTAAGTGTAGATTCTTGAAGAATTCATAATTAATTGTTTTTTTTAATCAAGCGAAAAAAATATATCTATGCAAGTTTTAATTGGATATTCTTAAGTTCTATATGAAATGTCATCAAATAAATAAAATCCAAGGATAGACAACATTAGTTAATGATTAGCCATACAACTTCGTTTCATAACCTAACTAAGAAATGTATTGAGCATAAATTATTATGATGGATATTTAGTTAATGCATCTATGACTGTACATCAAGATTACGAAATTAAAATCAACATAAATGAGTTGATTGAAAAAAGAATACCTTGTTGTGATTTATTGCATCCTGATCACTGCTTAACGGAAAAACAAGTTTCCGAAATTGCGCATGATATTAGAATGGATTTAAACTTACATGATTTATACCGTCAGGTAGATCAACACATTATGCAATATGTGAATGCTGCTGGTATTGATAATAAAGATCACTGGGTTGAACCACACCTTCCAGATTTAGAAAGAGATATTAAAGAAGAAGTAGGAATAGAATTTGAATAATTTCTTTAATAATTAAATACAATTTTTATTTAATTAATTTATTAAAAAAATATTTATAGTGAAATATAAAGTTTTTCTAAATTATGAAATTATTTAAATAAAAACATTAATTTTGACTTTATTTTAAAAAACAAAATTACTATTAAAAAAAAATTTTTATATCAAAATTTATCTGTAAATAATAGTTAATCTGCAGATATTGATGAATTAATTTTATTAAAAAATTTTTTAATAGATTAAAATTTTTAATTAAAATCTCATAATATGATAAAAATGATTAAATATTTTGCCTTAATATTAACAGAAATTGGAATAGGGAAATTAGAAATACTCATTATTACAATTGTATTTTTAACATTTCCAACTTTTTTCATAATTGCATCTAGAAATCTTGATGCAAAGGGAGTTTTTGATTGGATGATGGAAAAGCCAAATGATTGGATCGGGAGAAAATAAACAATATTTAATATGTGAATACCAATTTTTCTAACTCACTTTCTGGAAAGTCAAATATCTGACACTTATTCTCAAGTCTTGAAGTAATATTTTCAGTAAGAAAATCATAATCAATATATTTATTTAACTTATTATTTGAAAATTCTTTATTTGTCTCTCCAATAGAGAATCTTAAAGAGCCATCTTTAGAAATTCCAAATTTAATTGAATTGCAGTAAGTATTTGAAAATTTTCTAGATATCTTCAGAGTATAGTTTTCTATAGTCTTTGTTGAAAAATCAATAGGATATACAGGAGTTCCAAATATAAATAAAAGAAAGGATAAAAGAAAATTAAAAATATTATTAATCACAGGAAACTGTGTAGTGTTCCATTAAATTTACATTAATTGTCTTTAATATAACAACCTATTAGGTATAAAAATATAAAATTATTAGAATAATTTATATTGATGATAAGAACTCTCGAATTGAATATTTTAAAGTTTTTATTTTTTTTGGTAATTTTTTTAAAAACCTATTAAGACTTTTAGGCATAACATAAATGCTTCTTATTAGAAAATAATGTATTGAGTCCATTATTAACAAATTTAATCATTTTTTCAAATCTCAATTTATTCTTAATAGATAATATCCATAAAATTAAGAGACTAATGGAAATATAAAAGTAAATAGGATCTTGAGATGAAATAGGGATTTATTGCGAAAAGATATTAATAATCCCTATTATACTAAATTTATAAAATAAGAAAATTCTTTTTAAAAAGTGAAAATGGTTAATTAATTAATCAAAATACTCTTAATGAAGAAGTAAAAAAAGGGAAATTTAATATGATGTTAAACTATAAAGCTGTTTTTTAAAATATTGCTACAAATGATAGAGAATTTTTATTTTATCAGAAATTGATTATTTTCTTGAGTTATAGTTCCAGAGATAACTGGTTTATTAAAAAAATATTAGTTTATGGATAATAAGCAAATTAATTTTTTTAAAGCTAAAGATGTTAATACGGTTTTAAAACCCTTTAAAAAGGGAACAGTAGTAAGTATAGATAATCTGGAGGTAAAGGAAAGGAGAAATGAATTAAAAATAGGTCTATATGGTTGGTACGCAATATGTCCCTCAAAGGAAATAAATAAAAACAAGATTCATTATTTTTCGTTGTATGACGAACCTCTTTTATTGTTCAGAGACGAAAAAAACAGTATTAGGTGTATTAAAAATATTTGTCCTCATAGAGGTGCCTCCTTTTATGGTGGTTCACTTCATAATGGAGAATTAATATGTCCCTACCATGGAGCAAGATTTAGTTCTGAAGGCAATTGTAAAAATATCGATAGAATAACTTGCAGTCATATCATTGATGATAATTATGATAATTATGCAAAGAGGATTCACTTATCTCAATACAAGGCAGTAGAGAAAGATAATTATATTTTTGTTTATTTTACCGATAAGTCTGAAACAGATTTGAATAGTATTAACGAGGAGTCATTAATTGGGAATTATGAATTAATTGGTAATGGTTTTTCAATAAATGAATCCGCATCAGAAGAAGTTTTGGTTGATTTTAAATGCGATTGGTCGAGAATTATTGAAAACCACTTAGATATTCTTCATATCTTTTGGGTTCATGGAGATACAATTCCAGATAAAGAAGTTAATAAAAATGTATTAGTAAGTTTTAATCAAAAAATAAATATCAATCCAAACTATATAGAAAGTATATATTTCTACAAAACTAATCCAACAAAAGAATTTATAAGAATAAAGTATATTCCACCTGGAAGAATTTTAATTTATAAAGGGGATCCAACTGTTTCTCGATATGTTCAAGTTCTTGATCATATTCCACTGGGAGATAATAAAGCAAGAGTTATCGTGAGGCATTATAGGAAATTCCTAAAAAACAAAGTACTTAATAATTTAATATTGTTTAAAGAAATTCAAAAAAAGATCTTTTATAAGATTTTTGATGAGGATTATATGATTCTTAAAACTCAAACCTATAATCATAAATTAGGATTAATAAAAAATGACGAGATAAAATTATTAGGTGAAGATAGAATAATAAAATATTTCTGGAAATGGTATAAAAAATCTGAGGAGAAGGATAATCCTTGGAAACCAATAAGCCAAAACAATGAACTAAGTGTTTATGATGAGATAATATTTAAATATCCCCCAGAAGTTAAAAAATTAGAAGTAATTAATAATATAAACATAATAAGAAAAACATTTGTAAGATATGCAGCACCACTAATTTTTTTATTGTTAATAATATAATAAAACGATGAAAGGAAATAAACCTGTATGGCTTAATTGGCTTTATCTTTTAGTATTCATATTAAGCTCAATACAATTATTCGGATTCTGGAGAAGCGTATTTCAGTGAGTAATAACTATTGGCTTGAAGCAAAAAATATTAGTTGTTTTAAAAATGAATATGAAGTTGTAAAGGATTTAAATTTAAAACTTAGATATAGCGAGAATGTCATGTTGATTGGGCCAAATGGCTCAGGTAAATCATCTCTATTAGATTTAATAAATAGAAATATATATCCAGTTAAGAAGAAAGATACAGTTTTAAAAATATTTAATAAAGAGCTTATTAATATCTGGGAACTTAGAAAAAAAATAAGTACTGTAAATAACGACGTAAAGACAAGAATACATCCAAGGATAAAAGTTTATGATTTAATTATTAGTGGTTTATATGGAAAATATTGCGAAATAACAGATAAATCTGAAGAAGATTTCTATTTAGCAGAAAAACTCATAAATAAAATGTTCTTAACAAGCTTATCTCACAAGATTTTTTCTCATTTATCTGATGGCGAAAAACAAATTGTACTGGTTGCAAGAGCTTTAATAAGAAAGCCAAAAATCCTAATTTTAGATGAGCCAATTGCTAATTTAGATCTGAAATCTAAATTTCAAGTGATAGATCAAATTAATGAATTAAATAATTTAAGTACAAAAATAATATGCATAACACATGATATATCAATGATTACAGAAATCTATAATAGAATCATTATGTTAAAGAATAGAAAGATAATTGCAGATGGAACGCAATATGAAACTATGAATAGTAAAAATTTAAGTGATTTGTTTGATATAAATATTGATGTAATTAAACATAAAGGTAGCTGGCTTATCTGTAGAAAAGTTAAATAATAATTAGCAATAAAATAATTAAAGCAACCACAAAATAAAATATTTTTTTATTATTTTTATTAAAAAGAGACTTACTTTTAAAAGATGACGAGCCACATTTAAAGCAAACCATTTTGCCTCCTAATGATCTGTCAGAAACCATATCAGAGCTGCCACAATTTAAACATATTTTAGTTGGGCTCATACCTTCTTTTTTAATTTAACTCCACCTATGTAAATTATATATTCATAAGAATGTAAAGAAAACTTTCAAAAATATTCATTGATAATGAGAATCTATTGCAATAATTAAATTTTTAAGGCATAATTGATAATAATTCTCATTATCAAGATTTAAATAAATGAATTTCCATAATTATGGGGAGTTCTCAGCAAAAATAGTAAGAATAATAACTGGGCAATCAGTTCTTATAGATCCTTCATCTAGGCCTAAAGGAACTTGTCTCGAAGTTGAAAGTGGAATTGCTAGAGTGTATTGTCCTTGCGAAGAAACTGAGGGAATGACTCTTGCATTCCTACAGTCAGGAGATCAATTAAGAACAGATTTACTTTGTAGTGAAGGCGTTTGCGTTGAAGCTTTAACTGATTTATCATTTTATAGTAATGTTAATATTGCTGAGAATTCTGGATTTGATGCCGTTAATGAATGGACTCTACAACTCCTTAAAATAAGGCATCTAGGAAATGCTGAGCAAAGATTACAAGCACTTTTTTCAATACTAGTTAACCGTCTAGGGAGAAGATGTGGTCAATGGTGCGAATTACCTTTTAGACTTACTCATGAAAGGATAGGAGAATTAATAGGTTCTACACGAGTAACATCCACTAGATTAATTTCTAAACTTCGCGCATCAAAATTATTATTAGCTCCAATTGGTACACAGACCATAAGTGTAGATCCCTCTTTTATTGAAACCGCAGTTTTGTAAACGAATTATGCAAAAATCCGAATCCTTAATAAATAATTTATTAATAGAAGTTGATTCTTTAAGTTTTAGGATAATAAATATTCAAAAAGCTTATTGCAACACAATCCATAAAGGCTTACGCAAGAGATTATGTAATGAGTGTAAAAATCTCTCTCAAAGACTAAACGAAATATTTTCCATAGCCAAATTATTAAAAAACAGATCTAAAGAAAATATTAGTTTTTCAAGTTTATTATTTGAAAAATGTGAGAGAACTATCGCTCAAATAAAATTTGAGAAGAATTTATTTTTTCTTTAAATCACTATCAATTAAGAGTATTGCAGAAGGCTGATTGTTAGCAAATTTAACTTTTCCTAATATATGGGCAAATTCATCTTCGGATTTTGTTTGTGCTTCGACAATTGGATCTAAGAATACACTCGTTCTTGTATCTGAAATTCTCTCTGAAATAGAATATAGTTGTTGTAATGAAGAAGTTAAATCAGCTTCCATATTAAAAGAATAAGAAATTAAATCTTCAATAGAATCCCATGACTGAATTGGTGCAGGGATTTCTTTCAATTTTACAGTTTGTCCACGAGCAACAAAATAATTAGCAAACTTATAAGCATGTTCCATTTCTCCTTGAGATTCACTAAGGAAATAAGAAGCGAATCCATCTAAATCTCTTTCTTGGAACCATAAGTATATAGAAAAATATTGAACATTTGCATATCTTTCCATTGTTAAATGTTCATAAAAGTTTTCCAATAAGCCAGGATCCATTGGCTGAGCGACAGCTCTGCCAGAAGGCCCTAAATTAATTAATTTTTTTGTTTGTAGATTATTCTCAGTCATTGTCAAGTGGATTAGTTATTTAAATAATACAACATTTTGTATAAATAAGAAATTTAAAAAACAATAAAATTATATTAATGAATATGATAATGAATATCAATAGCAATATTATATTAATGAACTTCAAC
>MDTE01062323.1_pt1 | contig 10922 bp, 9 predicted proteins | sample 811231 | NCBI WGS metagenome assembly MDTE01 (sample SAMN05326651, study PRJNA326480) | marine metagenome | isolation source: seawater | place: Indian Ocean: Red Sea | collected 2010 | reverse complement strand
TGATCTTTTGGCTTTGAATTCTCGTTAATAGGAAGCCAATAGATACCATCTTTTGTAAATAATTCTAGCCAATCACTAAATTTTCTCTGATCAATGAGACGAGCTTCCATATAGAGAAAGTCTTCAGCTATTTCACGCTTGATCATGAAAGGAGTCTCATGAAACGTTTGTCATAAAATGTTTCCAAGCACGGTGGAATGCTCGTTGTGGTGTCTCGTCAGTAGGATCTCCGGTCCTTACTCCTTGATTATCTAATTTTTCGCGTTGAAGGCCACGGCTTAATATAAGCCATTCTACCTCTTCGGCTTGAAGACCTGTCTGATTTATCGAAAAAATTTCAACGTCGTCGGGAGAACCAAAAGCAGCGGGCCCAAAAAAACGCTGATACCCAGACATACGAAACTCATTATAGTTATCTGGCACCTGTTATAGGTCATAAAAATGAATAGAGACCTCAGTCTTATCAACTGATACGGGCCGAATTACACGGAGTTGCCCATGGGCAACAGCCAAATTAGGAAATATCATAAGGTTCATAGAATTGAGCATTTGATGAGCCAATTTCTCGCCGCGTAATTCTTCTAATTCTTTTACATATTCCGCGTGGGGGCCATTTTTCATCGCAAGGATTGCGCCTTCTGTCATTGGGCTTTCCCAGATACCGTGTCCATTTTTAAAACCCATCGACCGTCCAGTAGTTCTATGTTCTATAATTTCTTTAAAATCACCCTGCGTATAAGCACCATGTTGACCGCTTTTATTTCCAAATTCATCGATTAACTTAAAAAAGCTCTCGTGAACAGTGTCACCGTGGTATCCATCGACGGCATTTTCGGATTGAAATTTCCAGTTCCCTAGATATTCCGTGCGGTGTGCACCATATTTGCAATTAATTTTACCAATTGGCGACCGGTCCAAATGAATATCCAAGAAAGACTTTGCTTCGCCCAAATAATTAAGAAAGCTATCTGCATCGGGGTCCATACAACCGAAAATTAAACCTCGATAATTACAAACCTGTGGGACGGCCATCAGCCCAAGCCCAGACTTATCTATATCGTCTGGATAACCACCTTTGTGTTTTGATATACCCAACAGGTCACCGTTTAGGTCATAAACCCAGCCATGGTAAATGCATTGAAAAAATTTAGCTTTTCCTTTGGCATCACGACAGAGGACTGAGCCTCGATGGCGACAGCGGTTAAGCATGACATAGATTTGGTTATCATGCCCCCGGGTTACGATTACAGGCCTACGACCTATATAACTTGTCTTAAAATCACCGATCTCAGGAATTTCACTTTCATGCCCAACGAAAATCCAAGTCTGCCCAAAAATGCGGTCCATTTCCAATTGAAATAGTAATTGATTGGTATAAACCTTTCCGTTGACACGGAAATCATCCTTAGTTTCTTTGATACATTCATTCGGTTCGAGGTTTATCCCGAGCTGCTCTATTAGCGTGGTCATAATAAGTAACAGTCTTGTTTGATGTTTTTGCCAATAAATTCAGTATTGATACTATTAATCATTGCTAATGGAAGAAAAACGGTATCAGAGTGCATAGTAATATAAAGGTTAATATTCACAAATTTTTATTATAAAACTCTGAGTAATAGCCAGTTTATCCCATACGCGATATAATTTCCCACTTGATGGCTTTCGCCAATACGGACGAAATATTTAGTTGTTCGGAGGTATTCGCTTATGAGTAGAAGAACCATGCGGCTCAACTTTCATGGTAATTACGCTGGGAGCCACCGACAGGCTTGGTTAAACAGTTCAACTGCACAGGACGAGTTTGATTTAGATTATTATGTGAAGTTTGCCAAATTAGCGGAGCGGGGTTTATTTGACGGGATCTTCTACGCTGCAGACCTTGCCGCGCAAGGTCCAAATCGTTCTACCTTTGCGGGCTTGGACCCGGTAGTCCTTGCTGCAGCACTGGCAGCCAATACAGAAAAAATTGGACTTGCCACGACAATCTCTACAACTTTCAATGAACCATTCAACGTCGCTAAAACCATGTCTACGCTTGATCATATTAGTGGTGGTCGTGCAGCTTGGAATATAGTCACCTCCTATGATCCGATGGCTGCACCAAATTTTGGCATGTCCAAGTTACCGCCAAAAAATAAACGTTACGAACGTGCAGAAGAATTTGTAGAGGTTGTTCTAAAGCTTTGGGGTAGTTGGGGTGAAAATGCATTAGCTGGCTATGGTGTTGCTGAATCAAGTAATCTTCCTTACAGCGAGATCACGCCAATAAATCATGAGGGGCGCTATTTTAATGTTCGAGGGCCAGGTCAGACACCGCGCTCTCCTCAAGGCCGCCCAATTCTTTTCCAAGCGGGGGCGTCAAAAGAGGGTAAGTTATTTGCCTCTCGTTTTGCTGATGGTATTTTTTGTGTAGCGTTGGAACTAGAGGTAGCAAAGAGCTTCTACAAGGAAATGAAGCGTCTTATTAGACATGCAAATCGTGATCCCGATAGGGTCCATATATTACCCGGAATATATCTTTATTTAGGTAGTACAGAAGATGAGGCCAAGCGTGCCCTGAAAGCCCAAAGTGACACTGAAGCCGCTTTGGTGAATCTTTCTGTGAAACTTGGTACTACGGTAGACAAGCTAGAAATAGATGAAGCTGTACCCAAAGAAATTCTGGATAGCGCGCTGATCAACCCACAGTCGGACGGCCACACACAATCCCTGGTTGCCCTTCTTAAGCGTGAGCGTTTAACAGTGAGAGAATTTCTGAAAATGCAGCCTCTCCGTGGGCCTCACCGTGTCCTCGTCGGTATACCTGAGATGGTTGTGGACTGGCTAGAAGTGTGGTTTTTAGAAAGGGCTGCGGATGGCTTTAATATCGGAAACCTCACTCACGACACCCTCACGATTTTTGTGGACGAGGTGGTGCCCAGATTACAGGCTCGTAATTTGTTCCGATATGAATATGAAGGCAAGACACTACGAGAAAATTTTTGTGGCGAAGTTCGATAATCCATACTTGTCCTAGGTTTTTACCATTTACTAGGAAGGTTCGTGAGTATCAATTGCCGGCTTAAATATTTCTGAAAGCTAATTATTACGAGAAGCCGGACGATTATTCCTTAAGATCAGCAACGACCTTTGATAAGAGTTAATTCTCCTTTTAAGGACTAACCTAAGAACAATCACGGCGAGAAAGAAAGATTACTACGCAATATTCATACACAATTTCTTCTCGTCCCTGGTTTTGAGCTCTTATTTAGGGAACTAAAAAAAACTGAAATTTCTGTGCGGGATAGGAACGGGCTGATATCATTAAACAACAAGAAAATTAGGAGTCTTTTCATGGCACACAAACGCACTAACCCGAGTTCTGTCTCCTTGCCGCAAAATTATCATCAGTCTGTGGAGGTAGAAGAAGGTTGCAGGTTTCTTTTCGTTGCAGGTCAAACCGGCGTAAATCTTGATGGATCGATACCAGAGGGGATAGAGGGCCAGGCAAAACAAGTTTTTGAAAATATGGAAAACATTCTGAAAGCATCCGAATATGGGTTTGAAGATGTGGTCTTTATGAAAACCTTTTTGACTAGACGAGAGGATCGTTCTGGCTATCAGAAAATTCGGGCTGAAATTTGGGGTGATAATAAGCCTGCTTCCACTTTTCTTATCGTTTCTGGACTAGCCGATCCTCAATATTTGGTTGAGGTGGAGTGCATTGCTGCTAAGAAATTTTAATATGGACGATGCCCCTGAAAATACACCACAAACTCCTAGTGGTTCCGAGGTCTTTCTTGATCATGTTGGGTGGTTCGTGCCTGATATAGAGGAGCTTGCTGGAGTAATGGAGAGGCTGGGCTTTATCCTGACCCCATTTGTTGCGCAGCAAAATGCTGATCCTAATGGAGGCGCGCCGGTACTAACGGGGACCGGTAATCGTTGTGCCATGATGCAGCGGGGCTATCTCGAGTTTCTTGCCGCTGTCCCGGGCACGGAAACAATTCTTTCGCAGCAACTTAAAGCTGCACTTGATCGATACCATGGTCTCCACCTAGTCGCCTTCTCTATTGATGACAGCGCTGGTGCGCACGAACGCCTATCCGCAGGTGGGTTCGCGCCCCAGGACCCCGTACACCTCAGGCGTCCTTTGACACTCGGAGATGGTAGTCCAGCCGAAGTTGCCTTTACGGTTCTGCGGGTGCCCCCAGAAAAGATGCCTGAAGGCCGTATTCAAATGCTGCGCCAGGAAACACCTGATCTGGTTTGGCAGGAAAATATTATCGCCCGTGATAATGGTATTGTAGCTTTAGGAGGCGTTATTCTCTGCGTAGACAATGTTGATGAGGTGTCCGACCGATTCAGCCGGTTTATTGGGAGAGATACTGAGGGATCATCAGATTACCGGTCGCTATCGCTTGACAGGGGACGCCTTTGCTTTGCGACCGTCAAAGAGCTGACGGAACGCCTACCTGGTTTGAAGGTGCCGACGACCCCCTTTATGGCAGCCGTTTGCTTGCAGTCTGGTGATATTGGTAGGACACGATCATTTCTTAGCCAAGCGAGCATCGTCACTTCACGACTTGGCGATCATTCGTTGTTCGTCAGTCCAGAGGATGCCTGTGGAACGGGCATTATAATTTATGATAAAAGTGACATATGGCCACCTGCCAGTTAGTCGCTGCTAGCGGGATGATTGGTAATGCTCATATTAGAATCAAATTCTAGCAGTCCGTCTCTTATCCACTGTGATGGGACTACCTGAGGGCCGCGCTTGAGCGTAGGGAAAACCGCGGCATCCTCTTTCGTTTGCGCCGGCCACACATTGTCGGCAACTGCAGCTTGCCGCACGATAATTTCATCTGGTGTCACGTTCCAGACTACCATGTCCTCAGCTAGCGTTAGCGGGCCATCATAGGTGGTTCGAATTTCCTCTAAAACCTCGTATTTTGTGTCCAAATCATTGAAGAAATGATAGGCGACAGCAAGGCGCGGCTTTACGACATTGAAAACCTTACCCGCCTGGGCCGGTGAGGTGTGGTATTTCGTGGCAACCATCTCGGCAACATGAGGCTCAAACCCGCGGCGGCGGACTAAGGTATTAGCGGTCATAAAGGACTCATGGATAACGATATCAGCGTCGCGGGCATATTCTAAGAACCATTTGTTAGGATTTGTATCAGACGAATATACAATCGTGCGGTCATTCCATTCCAATCGGAAGCTCACAGCACCGTCAGAAATATGGATTGCCGGAAACGATTTAATCGTCACACCATTTTCTTCATAGATAACGCCAGGTTTTGAAAAGTCGAATTCGTGTGCGATCAGTTGACCGCCGGCTTCCGGTACGCTCCCTGTTCGTGTCCGGTAATCCCATGCCAGTGTTTTTTTGAGATTCTTGATGAAGGCGGCAGTTCCATATTCTGGTAAATCGCCGGATGGTCCCCATACTTCCAAGGGTCTTGTGCGAGCCCCAAGCCAGCCACAGATCCATAACTCCCCTAAATCGCCCACATGATCAATATGCAAATGACCCAGGAAAACCTTTGTCAGCTGATTGAATGGGATTTCGAGTGACGCCAAGTTAGCTGCAGCATGGGAGCCCATATCAAATATAAAATTATCACCATTTCCAAGCTGTACTAGGAATGATGCGGATGCTTGGCTGCGTCTCACCAGGGGCATACCTGTCCCGAGGGCAATAATTCGCAATTCGTCAGATGCTAAATCTTCTGTACCCGGGAAGTAATGATCGCGATAATCATATCGAGGTTTAGGGTCATTTGGGTTTTTCATTATAAGTTTCAATCCTCCAATTTGTGCTAAAAGCGTATCATGTGGACTTTCAGGCGTCTTGGGCTATGCGTTAGAAATACTTCATGAATGAGGATATATGGATTTTTGGTTATGGCTCGCTGGTATGGCGGCCAGATTTTAAATTTGCGGAGAAATGTCCAGCGACAGTTAACGGCATGGTGCGCCGGTTTTGGCAAGGTTCAACAGACCACAGAGGAATTCCCGGTAAGCCGGGACGGGTGGTCACTTTGGAAACCAAAGTGGGCGCAACCTGCCGGGGCATGGCCTACAAAATTAACGCTGCGGATGTGAACCCAACCATTGGTGCTCTTAATTTCCGAGAGAAAGGCGGATACAGACTAGAAACTATTAAATTGACCCTGCACATGAGTGAACCGGTGTCAGTTAAAGGAATAGTTTATATTGGAAAACCCGAAAATCCTAATTATTTAGGCCCAGAGACATCCAAACGGATTGCCGCGCAGGTGGTAGAATCAATTGGGCCGAGTGGTCCTAATTATGAATATGTGTTGCGCTTAGCGGAAGCATTAAGAGATCTTGGAGCTCACGATCCTCATGTCTTTGAAATTGAAAGCTTTATAATAGAGATGCTATGTAAAAAATAATTATGGTGGAGCATAAAAATCAAAAAAATTAATCTTATTTTTTTAATTTGATAAAAAATATATTCTGCATAAAATAAACTTATCGAAAACTAAGGTCAATTTCGGGCAGGAATTGTTTTATGCAGAAATTTAATAATCTGGATAATTTCAAATGTGAGTGCGGCAGTAAATTCGAAGTTATATTACCTGAATTTCTTAAAACCGTCTCTGCCTTGATATCTACCTTTCCACCAGCTGATGTTCCTAGTCTTATAGCCCACTATCTTCCGGGATTGGTGGGCTGCCCTGATCTTCTCACTCCTGAACAGCGTTCCCTCAACGGTTTAGATTATCAAAAACATGAAGTTTTCTTATGTCCTAATGATAAATTCTCGGTTTTGGCTGTAGTTTGGCCTGCTGGAATTTATTCGCCAATCCATGATCACAAGACCTGGTGCACCTTCGGCGTTGTAGAAGGAGAAATAAGAGAAACAATCTATGAAGAGAATAAAAGCGAAAACGGTGATGTCACTGCCGTTAGCAGTATGGACCACCGTGTGGGATCGATTGCACATATGTCGATCAACGAATCCAATATCCATTGTATGCATAATCCAGGCACGGATCCTGCGGTTACAATTCATGTTTATGGTGGAAATTTCAAAAAGATTGGAGCGAATGTCAATAAAATCTATGCTACCCACACTTGACGTAATCCGCCCGATCAGGCAAATCGGATTATAGAAAAATAGGGTGATCTCTAACCAAATAATATATCCACAGGAGAGTTAAATGCGCGCTGTATGTCTGCACGAACAAGGCGGTATTCAGAGCCTCACTTTAGAGGAAAATTACACGGATCCCCAGGCCGGTGAGGGGCAGGTTATTATTCGGGTTAGGGCGACTTCCCTGAACTATCACGATGTATTTACCTGCCGCGGTATGCCCGGCATAAAAATCCCGATGCCGATGATTATAGGGCTGGATGTTGCTGGCGAAATCTCTGAAGTGGGCGCCGGCGTGAATGATTGGAATATAGGTGACCGTGTATTAATCAACCCGCTCGATCCTACAGATCCAAGCAAGGGTCTGATGGGTGAAATGTTACCCGGTGGTACTGCCGAATACTGCCTGGTTGATGCGACCCGGTTGATCACTATTCCAAAAGGTTGTTCGTATGAACAAGCCGCGGCATTACCAGTCGCCTATGGCACCGCACATCGAATGATGATTGCCAATGGCGGCCTCAAGGGTGGTGAGAGGGTCCTGATTCTTGGAGCGAGTGGTGGCGTTGGCTCATGTTGTGTTCTTTTGGCTAAGGCAATGGGTTGTGAGGTTGTGGCCTGTGGCAGTACCAAGGACAAGCTAAAGGCGCTTACAGAATGGGGGGCTGATCACGTTATTAATTATAAGGAAGAAGATTTTACGAAGGCTATTTGGACTAAGTTTGGTAAGCCCCACAGAAGGAAATTTGAAGGGGGTGTCGATGTTGTAATTAATTTTACTGGAGGCGATACCTGGGTACCTTCATTTAAGGTTACACGGCGTGGGGGAAAAATACTGACTTGTGGGGCGACTGCAGGTTTTGATCCAAAGACTGACTTGCGGTATGTCTGGACCTTCGAATTAAAAATTCTTGGTTCCAATAGTTGGTTGCCGGAGGATTTAGAGACGCTGATGGCGATGATTTCGGAGGGAAAATTGAGCCCTATTATTGATACAGTTCTTCCGCTAGATAAAACGGCAGAAGGTGTCAAGTTACTCGAAGACCGAAAGGTCATCGGAAAAATTATCATTACGCCCTGATAGGATGCCAATGCGTCCTGATACCGGAAATTTAGGGGACGTTTTCTCCGCTCATAGTGACAGTGATAATATCGCTATCATTGATCTTTGGGATCCAGCGCGGCCATCGAAAATTACCCACTGCCAGTTGAATGATACCGTTAATGCGTTGGCACGGGGCTTGGTTCAAGCGGGGCTCCAGACTGGTGATCGAGTAGGAATACTCTCTCTCAACCGGGTCGAATTCTTAGAGGTTTTGTTTGGAGCAATGCGTGCTGGTTGCGTGCCGGTGATGATCAATACCAAGCTGCCAGCTGAACAGGTGAGATATATCGCACAAGACTCTGAAGTAAAAATTGTGTTTTGTGAAAAAAATTTACGAGCCCTATGCGATGAAAAGACGCGCTGCGTAATTTTTGGTGGGCGAGGTAGGGACGGGTATCTTGATTTTGTTGATCCAGGTCCATTTGAATCTTTTGTACCAGGACCTTTTGATATTGCTGAACAGCCGTATACATCTGGTTCAACTGGCCGTCCAAAGGGTGTTTTACTCCATCATGTTGGGCAGCGCTGGATGATAAGCCAGCTGATTGATAGTCGCGATATTACCTCCGAGGATTGCGGTATAATTGCCGCCCCGCTTTATCATAAGAATGCCTTGCTGGCGATAAAGTCGGCGCTTGGTGCTGGTGGATGTGTTGTCCTTCTAGCAAAGTTTGACGCCGCGAATTACATCCGGTGTATTAGTGAGTTCGGTCTGACGATGCTTACGGGTGTTCCTACCATGTATGCGTTGCTGCTTCAGCAAGAGAAATTACTCGAGCAAACCGATCTAAGCTCGGTACGAACATTAAGCATGGGGTCGGCACCAGCTTCGGAAGTCCTCCTAGATAATCTTCAGAAGGTTTTTCCGCAGGCGCGTATTAACCTAAATTATGGCATCACCGAGGGTGGCCCAGTTTTACTTTCGTGGAAACACGCTAGAGAATTAGAAAAACCCCGAATGAGCGTGGGTTATCCATTGCCCGGAGTAGAAATTAGGTTGGTTGACGGTCCGAATAAAAATGAAGGTGTTCTGCATACAAGGAACCCTGGTGTTATGATAGGGTATCATAATCTGCCAGATGAAACGGCAAAGTCCCTAGATAATGGCTGGCTGGATACTGGCGATATATTAAGGCGAGATGAAGCTGGCTGGTTTTACTTTGTTGGCCGTGTTGATGACATGTTTGTCACCGGTGGTGAGAATATTTATCCGGGTGATGTTGAGACTATGTTGGAAAGGCATGATGACGTGATGCAGGCTGTAGTTGTGCCGGCCCCGAATGCGCTTAAGGCGCATGTTCCTCATGCCTTTATAGTTTTGCGGCCAGGTTGCACTGTCACAGAAGACGAAATTAAACAGTATGCGCTTGCAAATGCGCCAGCTTATGCTCACCCAAGAAGGGTTTATTTTGTTACTGAATTGCCGCTTGCTGGAACCAATAAGATCGACCTCAAAATTTTAAAACAGCGTGCAGCAAAAACGGCCGAAGTAGATGGGACTGCTTAAGGTCGCCAATCCCAGAGCGAAGCCCCCTAAAGTCAAAATACAATATCCTTTAAGGAGTTTTAGTAACGTCTTTGATTTAGGGAAATAACTCGTGGGTTTTTCCTACGTGAGCTATATTCCTATATTAGAGACAATTTTAGGTCACAAAAATATTACAAAGGCGCGATAGGGAGGCCTCTCAATATGAACCGAAGCATTGAAAGAATTTTGGTTACTCATGTGGGTAGCTTGCCACGTCCTGATGATTTGATTGCATTAATGATTGCCGAAGATCAAGGCGGTCAGGTGTCAGAAACGGAATATGACAAAAAGTTGGCCGAAGCGGTGAATAGTATTGTCGCCAAGCAGGTGGAGCTGGGAATTGACTGTATTGATGACGGTGAGTTCTCTAAGCGTGGCTTTGCGGTTTATGCCCACGAACGTCTGGGTGGCCTGACGCCGACAGGTGGAAAGCGTCCATCGCCGTGGGCGGATTCACGTGAGTCACGCCAATTTCCGGAGTTTTATGGTCCAATTACACAGGACGCCTCCGGGGCGCCTAACCCTAGTAATATGCAAATGGCCTGCACGGAGCAGCTAACTTACAAGGGTCATGACCTTCTGAAACGCGATATTTCTAACCTGAGCCAGGCCGTCAAAGCAAATAATGTCGGGGAAGCTTTTGTTCCCGCGATTTCGCCCTGCGACATAGCGGGTAATGTTTTAAATGATTATTACGACGACGATGAGGCATTCTTGTTTTCTATAGCGGAGGCAATGAACGTTGAGTACAAGGCTATCACTGACGCTGGATTTCTCTTGCAAATTGATGACCCACGCTTGATCAACTATTACGTCAAAAATCCCGATAAATCAGTTGATGAGTGCCGGGCTTGGGCTGAAAAACAAATTGAAGGCATTAATTATGCTCTTAAGGGAATTCCCTCAGACCGGGTACGCTACCACACCTGCTACGGCATTAATATGGGCCCGCGAGTTCACGATATGGAGATGAAGGACTTTATTGATATCATTCTCAAGATCAATGCAGATGCGATTTCCTTTGAGGCTGCTAATCCACGACACGAACATGAGTGGAAGGTGTGGGAAGATATTGACTTGGCCGAGGGTAAGTCAATTATTCCCGGCGTTATAACTCACTCATCGTTACTTGTGGAGCATCCTGAACTCGTTGCTGAACGGTTGATACGTTATGCGTC
>MDTE01091873.1_pt1 | contig 10923 bp, 8 predicted proteins | sample 811231 | NCBI WGS metagenome assembly MDTE01 (sample SAMN05326651, study PRJNA326480) | marine metagenome | isolation source: seawater | place: Indian Ocean: Red Sea | collected 2010 | reverse complement strand
TGCATTGAACCATTTGGTGGGCTCAGTGGGTGTCACTGGTGGTGTCAATTACAATCCAGATTTCCCGGTGAATGTACCGAGGTCAGGGGTTGGACAGTCTCTCGGTGACTGGGTGGCGACCATCGCTAAGATTAATTCAGGCGAATACTCAACGGTCATAGTGAGGGGGTGCGATCCACTTCACGGCTTGCCTGATCATCTAGGTCTTAGGGAAGCACTACAGTCAGTAAGCACGGTTGTTTCGATATCCCCAACGCCAAATGAGACGTCTGGGGTCGCTCAATGGGTTCTACCTGAATTGACTCAACTAGAGATGTGGGGAGACGATATACCAGATCCGTCACCAGGTTACCCAGTGATGGGGTTGCAGCAGCCAGTCGTTAGGCCGTTCAAGGATGGTCGTTCTTTCGGTGATTTGCTTCTATCGGTGGCCTCTATGAGGTCACTTGATGGTGCTTGGCCATCAGACATGCAGGGGGCGCTTAAAGATGCTGCCCGGGAACTGCATAAGCTCAACAGGGGCTCAGTGACATCTGACAACTTCGATGATTTCTGGGTTGGGGTTCTTCAAAGGGGAGGATGGTGGGACGTTAAGTCGACCGGGGCATCGAATCAGGGGGCTGGAAAGGCTGTTGACCCTGGAAGTTTCTCAATGCCTCAATACTCAGGTGGAGGGGAGCATCATTTGATTCCATTTAGATCCGCTTTCCTGTGGGATGGGCAGGGTGCTGATCTTCCTTGGCTGCAGGCTGCCCCGGATGCTATATCCACTGGAGTGTGGCAGACATGGGTGGAGATAAACAGGAAAGAGGCAGCAACGTTGGATATCTCTGAAGGGGATATCTTGGAACTCACAAATAATGAAAACGGTACAAGCATTGAGGTTATAGCTTACCCGATGCCTGCAATTCCTGAAGGCGTGCTTGGGGTCCCCCTTGGTCAGGGGCACACTAGTGTGGCAGGCAGGTACGCACGAGACAGAGGTGCAAATGTTCTTGACGTGTTATCAGGGACAGCTGAAACTGTGACTAATGCTCATGCTTGGGCAGCCACGAAGGTAACAATGACGAAAACTGGCAGAAAAACTAGAATGGTTAAGTTTGAAGGTGTTGCTGCTACCGATCAAATCGAAGAATGGCCTGTTGTGTTCTTGACTGATCATTAGCAGGGATTAGTTCACTTCACTACGGCGTACGAGCTTATTAGGAGAAGGCGATGACAATGCGATCTGAGTGGGACCACAAGTGGTCCATGGTTGTCGACATAGATAAATGTACTGGATGCCAAGCTTGTGTTGTGGCATGCCAGTCTGAGAATAACGTGCCCCTAAACACCGAGGGTCTGTTCAATCAGGCTAGAGCTATCTCTTGGATCAGGATTGAGCGGTACTGGGAAGGTGAATTCCCTGATATCAAAGCGCGATATTTGCCTGTAATGTGCCAGCACTGTGGCACAGCTCCATGTGAACCAGTTTGCCCGGTGTATGCAACGTATCATAACAATCAAGGTATGAATGTTCAGATATACAATCGATGCATAGGTACTCGCTACTGTGCGAATAACTGCCCTTATGAAGTGCGATTCTTTAACTATTGGCAGCCAGTGTGGCCAGAGTCACTTCGCAATCAACTTAACCCAGACGTCACAGTCAGGACCAGGGGCGTCATGGAAAAGTGCAGTTTCTGCGTTCAGCGGATACGCAAGGCTGAGAGAACTGCTGTTCAGGAAAATAGGGATCTAGTGGATGGCGAATTCGCCACCGCGTGCGCTCAGGCGTGTGCTACAGGCTCTCTGGTCTTTGGCGATATGAGCGATCCTAACAGCAGAGTTGCAGAATTGGCGCATGACCGCAGGAATTACAAATTGCTTGAGGGTCTTGGTACGGAGCCTAATGTTATATACCTTAAGAAGGTTGATCCCGATTATGAGGATGTAGGAGCACATGGCCACTAATCATCAACATCACGAACCAACTATATTCGAGATGGATCCACCCGAGGTAACTAGGGATGTCATCTCCCGGACACGCTCGAAGGGTTCGAGGTACTGGGGTATTGTCGGTGCCTTGGGTCTGTTGCTCGCCTTGGGGGTGATAGGGTTAGTGATGCGACTGAATGAGGGGGATAACACTAAATTGGGGTATCTAGCTGCTACCTTCTCCTTCCTTTTCACGACTACTCAGACGGCCCCATTAGTCTCGATAGCTTTCCGATTGGTAAAAAACCATTGGCGAAGACCAATTGCAAGAGCTTCAGAGTTGTTTGCTATAGTGGGTCTATTCAACCTGATTCTCTTCATCCCTCTTATGATTGCTTTGCCTGGCACTGAGGGGCGGTGGACGATCTGGATAGAGGCTGCCTCGTGGTCTCCCCATGTGTTTGACACTATGATGCTTGTATCGTTGATTATATGTGGGATAGGCTTGCTCTGGGCAGGAGCAATACCTGATTTTGCATCCCTGAGAGACAATGGCGGTAGTAGATTCCATGGAATAATGGCCATGGGTTGGCAAGGAACTATCCGTAACTGGAAGGTCCAGAGGGTTTTTCTGGGATTTTTCGGCGCATTTTACTTTATGGGCATCCTATGGACCCATTACGTGATCAGTTCTGATTTCTCCATGTCACTGGTGCCCGGGTGGGTGGACTCAATATACCCGACATTTCACGCACTTAGTGGTATTCAGGCAGCACTAGCCACAATGTTGGTAACGGCATATGTGCTGAAGCGATGGGGCGGATACGATGAGTACATACCTATGGAAACTTTCTGGGGTATTAGTAAGTTATTCGTCGCGAGTTCTCTACTGTGGTTTTATTTCTGGTGGTCCGCCTTCATAACCTATTGGTACGGACGCATGGAGGGAGAGCAGGCTGTTCTGGAGCTCATAAATTTCGGTCCCTATCTGTATGCGTGGATTATCGCTTTCTTGTGTTGCTTCGTCCTCGCGGTGTTCATGCTAATATGGAACCCTATAAGAAAGAATCCAGGGGCTTTAGCAAGCATAGGAGTGATGGTCTTAATAGGGTGTTTCTTTGATAGGATAAGATTGTTCGTATCCTCTTGGTCGGTGTCTGATCTTCGGGATAAACACCATCTAAAAGTAGAAGAAGTTCCGGCCACAGTGTTGCCAGAGGCAGCAGATCTTATGATCATATTCGGATTGGTATCGGGCGCAGTGCTTGTGTATATGTTGGCTAGTAGGATCATTCCTGTGATGTCAATATGGGAAATGAGAGAACTGAGGCTGTATCAACTGTCTAAGATGTTAGTACGTAAGAAGGTAATGGTGCTCGGGAAGCCAGAGTAGTTTTGACAAACGCGATTAGAAAGAACATAGCAAGGAGCAGGTAGATAATGCAAGACCGTAGGTCTCTTACGGATACACAGATAAATGATACGCTTACAAATTCGGTGTTGCGGACGCCGTTACATTGGTACATCTTAACGGGATTGTTCGCGACTATAACGCTACTAGGTGTTATAGCTGTTGGTGTGTTAGCGAACAGAGGACTTGGTATGACGGGTATGAACAGACCGGTCATGTGGGGATTCTTCATCACTAACTTCGTGTTTTGGATCGGTATCAGTCATGCTGGTGTCATGCTGTCGGCCATCTTGCGTTTGGCTCAAGCTGAATGGAGAAGGCCTGCTACGAGAGCTGCAGAAGTTCTAACGGTGTTTGCCCTTGGTACCGCTGCGATGATGCCTATAGTTCACTTGGGACGGATGTGGCGCTTCTACTGGGTATTTCCATATGACTGGGCTCGAGGGATCTGGCCAGATATTCGGTCTCCCCTGGTATGGGACCCGCATGCGCTATCTACGTATCTAATTGGTAGCTCACTCTTTATATTCGTGGCCTTGATACCTGATTTCGCTGTGCTGAGAGACAAGACGAGTGGGGCAGCTCACCAGATATACGGGGCGCTCTCGATGGGGTTCAGAGGTACCGTGCGGCAATGGCGACTGCAGGCAATAGCCGGAATAATACTGTCTGCATTGTTGCTACCCGTTTTCGTCTCAGTGCATAGCATAGTATCTTGGGACTTCGGAATGGCCCTAGCCATACCTGCTTGGCATACGACTATCTTCGCTCCTTATTTCGTGATTGGTGCAGTGCACTCTGGTGTGGCGGGTGTTATAACTGTTCTTATATTGTTGAGATGGTTGTTTAGGTGGGATGATTACATAAGGCGAGAACATATAGATGCTCTCGGTAGGCTGTTGTTCGTGGTGGCGAACGCTTGGTTATTCTTCTTTGCCCTTGAATTCATGTTTGGTCTGGTGCATAGAGAAGGTACCGAGGTGGTTGTTCGAGATATGTGGTTGTTCCAGACGCCGTGGAATGTGATATTCCTGTTGTTCTTATTCACAGGATACCTCATACCCGTGCCGATGTGGTTATTCCGTAGTGTTCGTAGGAGTTTCCCGTTGATGTTGTTTACCACGATTCTGGTGAACATTGGTATGTGGCTCGAGAGATTCCTTTTGATCATACCGAGTATGGGGCGCAAGCACTCATTCACGTTCGTGTGGGGAGATTTTGCGCCGAGTCCGATAGAATTGATTATCGTAACGGCAACGTTCTCTATGGTATTTATGTTAATGTTGCTGTTCGCTAAGGCATTTCCTTTGATACCGATCTTCGATATCAAAGAAGGTGCGGTTCTGAGGGATGAGATCAAGATTGGTAGGAGAACGGTGCAGGCTATTATCAGAGAGGAATGATGTTCCGATCAGTAATAGCGAGACTCTGGCAGACTGTTTGTAGCTGTCTGTTAGAAAATGCGACTAAGGCTAGAGGGTGATAAATATGAGTAGAAGAGCAATTCTCGGATTGTATGAGACTCCAGACGCGGCTGCTGATGCGGTCGAGAATTTGCAAGGTGCGTCTGTAGACTCGAATGATTACGATATCTTGTCAGGTACTCCGTATCCTGAGGGGACGTTTGGGGAACCTCCCGTGGAACATAAACTGTATGTGTTTCCCTTGGCGGGAGCGGCAATCGGACTGACGCTGGCTTTGTTTGAGGGATTCGGTACCCAGTTGGCCTTCCCTATGGTCACGGGGGGAAAACCGATCCTGTCCGTACCTCCTATGATTATCCTTGCATATGAGTTGACGTTACTTGGCGCTATTCTCTTCACTGTATTGGGAATAATATTCGAGTCACGTCTGCCTAGGGTGGTTAAGGGCCTTTATGATGAGCGTATAACGGAAGGGCTGATTGGAGTGGTCTGTACCTTTGATGAAGGTCGAGATGAAGAGATCGCTAAGTGCCTTACTGATGCGGGTGCATTAGAAGTGAAGACTGAATCTGAAACGTAAATTTTGTTGAAGTAGGCGTATCACAATGAAGACACTGTCTGGCATAATTGGAAGTGGGACTCAAGGTAACTCTAGGCTACTGATAGTTGCGGCCGTGGGATTGCTGTTGCTAATAACTGCTTGTGGTCGAGGCTCGTATCCAATTGAATTGTTCTCAGAAATGCATTATACGCAGTCCTACAAGGCTGGTGAGCCTGATAGACTTTCCCCTCCTAGTGACTCGGTTCCGTGGGTGGGTATGGGGTTCGCTGCTGTGTATCTGCCGCCCGTGGGTGATTCCTACGCAAAACATGCCGAGTTTTACAAGGGTCTTAGTAACTCGAATAAAGACGGATATGACGCCGAAGTTGCTAGCGAGTTGTATCGGGTGAATTGTGCGATGTGCCATGGTGCTGCCGGTACTGGTGGAGCGATTGATGCGAGTGGCGATGCTGATGGCCAGGGGAAGGTGGGATTCAAGCTTCAGGAGCATGGGTACTCAGCACCACCTAGCTTGGTTGAGGACGTAGGCAGCAAGAATCCGGTGTCTAAGACCGACGGCGAACTTTTCGGGACCATGACACACGGTGCATACGTTATGCCAAGTTTCGGCAAACTACTGACCCAGGAAGAGCGTTGGCAGATTGTGGGATACTTGAGGGAATTGCAATCTCAGTAAAGTTATCCTAATCAGTTTGTACAGTGGCGTGATCGTGGATACTACTTCCAATGTGCACCCTGGAATTTGTCTCATAGGATTGATCCTCTTCTCAAAGATCTACTCGTTTATCCGTGATGTATTGCCCCCTGATGAGTTGCTAAGTGTGGGGCTTATTAGGTAGTCTGTATCCATATAAATTGATGGTGGAGTATTTAATATGAAGATAGCTGTTGCCGCAGATCACGGCGGATTCAGTTTACGTGAAGTAGTAATCACGATATTGAGTGAAAATGGGTACGAGGTCGAGGATTTGGGCGCTTATGACTTGGATCTCTCGGACGACTATCCTGATTTTGCTTTGAGTGTTGCGTCATTGATACAGTCTGGACGAGCAGACCGTGGCATAATCATTTGTGGTAGCGGGATTGGGGCAACCATAGTAGCAAATAAAGTGACAGGAATTAGGGCTGGTACGTGCCATGACACATATTCTGCGAGACAAGGTGTGGAGCATGATGACATGAACGTGATCTGCATGGGGGCCAGAGTTATAGGGTCAGAGGTTGCTAAAGAGGTCGTACTGGCATTTGTAGCAGCCACTTTTTCTGGCGAGGATCGCCACATGCGCAGGGTTGAGAAAATACGAAAACTCGAATGACTATATGTGGTGAACCCTTTTTATTCACTACCTACTGAAATAAATCCTCTTTGGTTATTATTCCGAGGTAATGGTTCTCAGATCATTGATAGTAGCCTCTAAATCCCTGAGCTTTGATTCGAGCTGAGAGATGATTGCATCTAGTGATGTATCTACAATGTTCGTGGACTCTTGTTCTTGTGATTCATCTTCTTGTGATTCATCTTCTTGTGTTTCAGGAAGGCTAACACCACTCAGTGAGTGTAGAGCAGCTGGCAATGTAGTTTCCATGACAACATTTTCGGAGTCAGCCAGAATAATTCTACGGAGTTCCGGGAAATCTAATCCTTCTGGCTTGAGGAAAATTGGTTCGGCATAGAGTATAGAGTCTCCAACTGGAATGACTAGTAGAATACCACGAGATACTTCTGAGCCTACTTGTCCCCATAGGGTGAATTGCTCTGAGATCACAGCATCATTATCTATGCGGGCCTCGATTTGATTTGGTCCATCAATATGCCTACCGGCAGGGAAAGTGTACAGTACGAGCTCTCCATAGTGGGGCACGTCGTTTCGTGCTGCCACCCAGGCGATGAGATTGTGGCGATCGGCCGGTGTGAATGGTTGGATCAACAGGAATTCTTCTGAACCCTGATCCGGAAGATTAGCGAGTATGTAATAAGGGCGTAGGTCCGTAGTCGTTCCAAATGACGACTGTACAGGTAACGACCACTGGTCTTCTTTGTTGTAAAAGACCCTTGGATCTGTCATGTGATATTGAAGCAACATTTCTGTTTGTATAGCAAAGTAGTCTCGTGGGTAGCGTATGTGTTCCTGTAGGCTGGCAGGCATGTCAGACATCGGCTGAAAGACGTTTGGGAATATGTTGGTGTATGTGTTGATCAGTGGATCATTTGTGTCAACTTGGTAGTAGTCCACTGTGCCGTTGTATGTGTCAATGACTACCTTAACGCTGTTGCGCATGTAGTTGAAGTCTTCCATGGATTGCTGGGGACCTTCTTCGCCAGTTGCGATCTGGACTGGAGTTGAATAGGGATATCGGTCTGTTGTTGTGTATGCGTCCAATATCCAATATAGCCTTCCATCTGCTACTACTATATAGGGATCACTGTCAGGAGTGAGGAATGGAGTAAGCGTCAGGAATCTGTTGACCACATCTCGCTTGTATTGAATCTTACTTTCGTTCGTTAACTGATCCGATATGAGTATGTTCACATCACCGAATTCCCAAGCGTAAATAAGTTTTCTAAACAAGGAGCTTATTGAGACGCCACCCTCGCCCGCGTAGTTGGTATATTGAGACTCTTCTCCCATCGAGTAGTCGAATTCTGATGTCTTACTTCCTGTGATAAGGAAATTTGCGCTATCAAGCCCATAATAGATCTCTGGACGAGTTATTTCAGGAGTACCTACCGGGGGAACATCTTTAATGAGGAACGAAGGGCGGCCATCCTTTGCCACTTCATTTACTGGACTAGCGGCAACACCGTACCCGTGGGTATAGACAAGGTGTTCATTGACCCATGTACGCGCGCTATCATCTAGTTTCTCCGGAGAAATTTCTCTGGCGGCCAGCATTACTTGTTGCTTCTCTCCATCGATCATGTATCGGTCGGAGGTTATTTCTCTGAAGTCGTAGTATAGTCGGAAGAACTGGATTTGGTTGTAGATATCAAGGAGCGGACCTTCATCCCACAAGCGGATGTTCTTAATCGTACCTTGGTTTGCAGAGATCGTATCTTCGTCAAGTATACCTTCAGCAGCGTGGATTTGGGTATTGATATCAGATATGCCGTATGCTGTGCGAGTGTGTTCTATGTTGTGTTTCAGAAATGGCTCTTCTCGTGCTAATTCATTAGGTTCTACTCGTATTCGCTGAATCATACTGGGATATAGTGTTCCGGCTAGTATGGATAGTCCTACCCACAAAGTTATTGATCCGAGGGCTAGACGGTACCCTGACAGGAATCCGCTGGCAACCAATATCAGTGAGGCAACTAGAGCCACTGCACTCAGTAGCATCCTTGCGGGCAGTCGGGCAACATTTTCAGCATACCCAACTCCGTATACAGCCCCCATCGATGAGTACAGTAGTTCGTATCTTCCTACCCAATGCCCGACGGCCGCCAGTATAAGGCCTATCGCCGCTAGCATTAGGATGTGGATACGTATATTACGGACCCTTCCTCGTGAAGGATTACTAAGCACTGACTGGATTCCAACTCCTTGGAAGCTGAATGCTAGGAAATATAACCCTGCTCCAATGATCAGTGTGACTATGATCATTGAGGTAAGCCATGACTTGATGAGTTGAATTACTGGTAATGAGAAGACATAGAAACTGATATCTTCGTTGAATATAGGGTCGGTAGTATCGAAGGATTCACCGTTCAAGTACATCAACACCGAGTTCCATTCGCTTGCTAGCATGTACCCGAAGACACTTGCAATTATCAGCGATAGGACACCTAGAACCCATACGGCAAGTTTTCTGACTTGCACATAACCTTCTGTGGTCAAGGGTGCGCCAGGACCTGCAGTAATTCCTTTTGTGTTTCTAAATATTATTGCAAGGTTGATTGCCAGGAATATTCCAACTATGGCTGTTCCCATAGCGAAGAGCACTATCTTGGTAGTGACAATTTTGACCAAAATATCTTGGTACCCAAGAGCTGAGTACCATAGCCAATCTGCGTATAACCCTCTGGCCCAGTTGATGAGTAGGAGAACCCCTATGAGGGCTACTATCGCCACTATCCACTTTGCGATTTTGCCGCCATTAGGTATCGTTAGGTCGTCGACATCTATAGGTGACCCAAGTCCTCTACTGCCATTACCTCTACCTCGAAAACCTTCCAATTAGACGACCTCGCATATTCGTGGAGTTTAGGATAGTACTCGTCAATTATTCCATATACTCCGACTAGTGGTCAACAAGCTGTATGCAGAGATAGATAATATTTCAACTTGTGGGCTAAGTGTAGATGGCAATTCCTGAGCCCAATAGCGTATTCGAGTGGAAAAAGGATTACTGTAGTTTTAGGATGGCAAGCACGGGCTATTTTGTTACTCTTGACACTTCTCGTGGGGTAATCTACGCTGTGGGTTGATTATCAGGTAGGCGGACGTGGTGGAATGTATTTCACCTGGGCCCGTAGCTCAGTGGCAGAGCGCCCGGCTCATAACCGGTCAGTCGTAGGTTCGAACCCTACCGGGCCCACCACCTTACTACTTCCCAGAACATAGTATTAGTGGATTCGCAGTTGTTCTGATGTGATCAATGCTGATCATCTGGGAATGTGACCAGATAGGGGAATATTTAAGAAACAAGGAGGAAATCTTATGAGTATTCGTCTTGGAGACGATGCCCCTAACTTTGAGGCTATGACTACAGCAGGTCCGATTGACTTCCATCAGTGGGCGGGAGATTCGTGGGTAGTGTTGATGTCCCATCCTGCAGACTATACGCCGGTTTGTACCACCGAACTAGGCAAGGTGGCCTCTTTAGATTCGGAATTTAGAGCTAGGAATACAAAGCCTATTGCTATAAGTGTTGACCCGGTTGAGTCGCATAGTGGATGGATTGGTGATATCAATGAGACACAGAATACCAGCGTTAACTTTCCGCTTATTGCAGATCCGGATCGTGTTATAGCCGATTTATACGATATGATTCATCCTAATGCGGACAATACCAGCACAGTCAGGACGTTGTTCATCATTGGTCCGGATAAAAAGGTGAAATTGAGTCTCACATATCCTCCGTCAACGGGTAGGAATTTCAATGAAGTCCTGAGAGTTCTTGATTCACTGCAGCTTACAGCCAATTATCAGGTTGCTACTCCTGCAAACTGGGAACAGGGGGAAGACTGTGTGGTTGTCCCGGCCATTAAGACTGAGGACATACCGGCAAAATTCCCGAAGGGTTTCACAGAAGTGAAACCTTACCTCAGAACCACCCCGCAGCCGAACCTTTAGTCGATTAGACTCTCTGTCGCTGCCGCGGTGATCTTCAGATGATCGCATGGGCAGCGTCGGAGAACCTAATATTGATCTGGCTCTGTGACGTCTGCCGATTCAAGATACTGCCGGAAGTCCGTCACACCTTCTTCCCTTAGTACTTCTTCATCGGTGAGTGTGCGGCCTGTGTATGTCGCAGGCTGCTTCTGTACGATCCTCAGTGCAGCTTCTGCGAAGAGTTGTGGTGAGGTATGTCCGTAGTTGTCAACGGATCTGGCAGCTCTCATTCCCTCGGTGTTTCTGGGGCCCCCCGGCCATAGACAGTTAACGGCT
>MDTE01034899.1_pt1 | contig 10923 bp, 10 predicted proteins | sample 811231 | NCBI WGS metagenome assembly MDTE01 (sample SAMN05326651, study PRJNA326480) | marine metagenome | isolation source: seawater | place: Indian Ocean: Red Sea | collected 2010 | reverse complement strand
GGATCCATGGTATTCACGAATCTCTCAGCATCTCTCTGCTGATGATGAGTCTCTGAATCTGGCTTGAGCCCTCGAAAATCTGCACCACCTTCGCCCCTCTCATCCTTCTAGCAACTGGATATTCCTCAGAGTAACCGTATCCTCCGAAGACCTGGACCGCATCGGTGGTGACCTCCATCGCCATATCTGCAGCGAAGCGCTTGGCATGTGCGGCTTCGAGAGTATTTCGCTCCCCCGCATCAGCCTTCTTGGCAGCCTGCCAAGTTAGAAGTCTGGCAGCCTCGACTTTGGTCGCCATATCTGCAATCATGAATGATACACCTTGATGTCGGTAAATCGGCTGTCCGAAAGTACTCCTCTCGTTTGCATATTGAAGTGACTCTTCCATGGCACCTCGGGCGTTTCCAACAGCATGGGCTGAGATTGTGGGTCTTGAGAGGTCAAAGGCTCGCATGGCATTCATCCAGCCATCGTTCTCTTTCTCTCCGATTAGATTCTCAGCTGGAACTCTCACATCTACAAATTCAACAGAGCGAGTGTCGGAGCATCTCTGTCCCATGTTGTCTTCCTTCTTTCCAAGGGTAATTCCCGGACTGTCTGCATCGACGATGAAACCACTCATTCCCTTGTAGCCCGCACTCGGGTCGGTGTAGGCTAGAACGAAGAACCAGTCCGCATGACCGGCCCCTGTAATCCACATTTTACTACCGTTGATGACGTAGTCATCACCATCACGCACTGCTTGAGTGGTGATGGACTGAACATCGCTTCCTGCACCAGGCTCGGTAACGCAGTACGAGGCTATGCATCCGTCTGCGACCTTTGAGAGGTAACGCTGTTTTTGGTCATGAGTGCCGCCCGTAATTACTGGATATGATGCCAGCATGGTGCTACCGCAGGCGGTAGCGAAACCAGGATCTCCCCATCCAAATTCCTCGCAAATGAGCACCTCTTCGAATGAGCCCATGCCGAACCCACCGTACTCCTCAGGGATTTTGACGGTCAGAAGTCCGAGATCGTGCGCCTTCCTGATTGCATCTCGAGGGAAACTACTCTCACGATCCCAAGCCTCAGCATTGGGTTGAATCTCAGAGGCAGCGAAGTCGCGAGCCATCTGCTGAAGCATCTGCTGCTCCTCTGACAGCGTGAAGTCGACCATGACCTCTGGAGCGGGCTTCTGCCCTTAGCGATTCGCACAGACTAGATGTAAAGCAAAGTCATGTATGACAGATACCCTAACACCATTCCAAATCCAAGTTTCTTTCCTATCTCTCGCTCGTAGTACAGCATGGCTACGATGAATCCTGATGTCAGAATCACAACCCAAATGTCTCGTTCAGCGAACTCTGGAGCGACGAGCAAACCACCTGAATATGTGGCTGCAAAACCAAGTATTCCAAGGATATTCATTACGTTAGAGCCGAGAACATTGCCTACAGCAACCCCTCCTTGCCCACGTAGACCTGCCACTAGAGTAACTGCGAGCTCGGGAAGTGAAGTGCCTAGAGCCACCACAGATAGCCCTACGACTGATTCTGGGATTCCGTATGCGCTAGCCAAACCAGTAGATCCCTCTACCAGCATCTCTGCTCCAGTCCAAATCATCCAACCACCAATAATCGTAGTTGGTATGGCCAGAGCAAGGTGGTCTGGTAACCAAGTATCACTATCTTCTACATCAGTTCCCTCGGCAATTGATTGTCTGTATGAGTAGACATAGTATGCGACTAGGGCGAGAAGCATGATGATTCCAAAAATCCGCGACAACTCGCCCATCAAGACCGCAATAAGCAACATTAGTGTCGCGGCAGCAACTGCTGCACTATCGCGCCTGATGCCTTTCCCAGTATCAGATGCAGCCCCAAGCATAGCTGCAGTGCCGAGCACTAGCATCACATTGGCGACATTGGATCCTAGCACCCCTCCTACTGCAATTTCATCTGCATCGGTTCTAACTGCCTCGAGTGCGACCGCTAATTCAGGAAGGGATGTCCCTACAGCTACGATTGTAAATCCTACTAGTAGAGGCGGCACTCTCATCCTGCCGGCAATGGTAACTGCTCCTTGGACAACAAATTCACCTCCCAGCATCAACAGGGCGAATCCAATGATGATCAATGGGCCGTCACCGATGCCTTCCATGTTTGCGAGCGGAACAAAACCCGCTCATGACCGTTTGGTAGCCTGCTATTGCCTCAAGAGCACATTCTCTCAAGGTGCCGAATGACCAAATCGACAGTCGGCATAGTATGGTCCTCAAGCGTGGGAGAGAAAGGCACTGGTGTGTCGAGAGCCCCGACCACTACGGGAGGGGTTTCAAGGCACCAGAAAGCCTCCTCAAGGATTCTACTACTGACTGTATTGCCTAAGCCCCCGGTCCATTGTGCCTCCTGCAATATCAGCAACCTGCCAGTTCTCAATACCGAGTCAATACAGGTCTGTGCATCAAATGGAGCAATCGTTCGAAGATCTACGATTTCGACCTCAATGCCCTTCTTAGAAACCTCAGATGCAGCCTTCAGGGCTACGTGAACCATGGCACCCCAAGTCACGATTGTCAAATCTTTTCCACCCCTCACAACCCTTGCATTACCAATCGAATTCTCGCCTTTGGCGAGTCGTTCATGGACAGATTTCCTATCTACGACCTGACTGATTGAATCTCCCCAGCCAGTCAATCCTCCTCTTAGCCCATACAGACCAATGTGCTCGAGATAGATTACAGGGTCGTCGAGAGCATGGGACTCTACTAGCAAGTCATAGGCATCCTGAGGATTACTGGGAAAAACCATCACCAAACCAGGGTCATTGAGGAACCACGATTCAATCATGTTCGCGTGATAGGGGCCGCTTCGTGTCTTTCCTCCAAGTGGAATTCGCACAGTTAGGGGTACATCTGCTCCCCAACGCCAGCGAAGTTGCGCTGCGTTGTTGATGAGTGCATTCATCGCTAAGGCAGCAAATCCACCGAATTGAATCTCAGCCATAGGTCTCATCCCACCTAGGGCTGCCCCAGTCGCAGAGTGGATGATTACGGCCTCTGATAGCGGCATATCGAGCAACTTGTCAGAGTGCCCTTTGGCCTTGAGCGGCAAATTCATCCCAAATGCTCCAGCGACTTCCATATCCTCGCCCATGAAAACAACACGCTCACCGCTCTCATCGGCTATTGCCGCCATCGCATTTTGTATCGCTCGGCTGTAACTGGATGAGTTCGCAGCATCAGAGAACTCTAGCAATTCCTCTCCTGGCTGCAATGATGCCTGTACAGCCTCACGTGACGCATCGAATCTGCTGAACTGCTCAGAGTGGCTGCTAGCGTCATGCAGACTAGTTACGCCCTTGGTCACAGAATTCCCCTCTGGCCACTCCATATCTTCCATCTCCTTCCTAGATGCATCTGCTAGGGCTTGTTCCTCGGCTTCCATCTGCTCAAGAATCCCTTCATCGCAACCAAGCCGAATCAAGAGTTCACGATGGTTAGGAAGCGGATCTTTGTCAGCCCAATAGCCGAGCAGTCCACGGTCTACGTATCCGGGGGGATTGCCCGATGATGACCCGAGATAGAGATCATCATGGTGGTGCGCGTGACCACATCCTCGCATAGTCTCGACATGAATCAATGTCGAACCACCTCCGTCTGAAGCAAACTCTCTGGCCGCAGCAGTAGAGGCGTAGAATAGTCCGGGATCAGAACCATCGATTGTCCACGAAGGAATGCCCATCGCATATCCCTTGTCTCCGAAGGTCTCAACTCCCGATTGGCCAACCACATAAGTATCGAGAGCAATTTGATTATTCTGAATCATGAATGCCATAGGAAGTCCTCTAGTCCCGGCGAGATTCATGGCTTCCCAAAACTCGCCACTGCTACTGCACCCTTCGCCCACAGGAGCTAGGTGAAATCTCTCGACCCCCAGTCTTGCTGCCGCCAATGCAATCCCTGTGGTCGTTGCGCTGGCAATCGGCAGAGGTGCAGTAGGAGGTAGTACTCTTTTCTCCCAATTACCGATGTGTAGGTCCCTTCCTCCTGCCGAGTCATGACCTCCATCCATGTAAGAGCCAGACTTGCCCATCTGGGCTGCGAAGACCTCAGTAGGAGTTTGACCCATTGCTAATGCCAGTCCGACATCCCGAATCATCGGAGCCACAACATCCGCGCTTTCGATATCGTCACTCAAATCTACAGCGCGTCGTAATGCAGATGCACATGCCACAATTCCTTCCTGCCAGGTTGAGCGGAAACCCTTGCCAGTAAATCTGCCACCATCAGGAGTCTCAAGACCTTCGGAGAACAACTCCTTCAGGTGTTCATCGACAGCCCTAGTTCTAGTCATCATTCTTTGCCATTCAAGTCGCTGTTCAAGTGTTATTGAGGCGTAATGTGCAATTCTTCTCAAGCATAGTGCAGAATCAATTAACAGCCTCGCAGTACGTCTTTCTAAGTGCAATTCACCAGTTCTCATTGGCAATACTTCCCCCGAATGAATTGGGCCCAAGGAAGGCGCCATCAATCGATCATGCAGGACTTCTCTGAGAGTTTCCAGAAGGTCGGATGAGAAGTCGTGAAAAGAATCGCCATCGAAAGAAGATGGAGGATTGCATTCATCCCAGATATCTGAAATCATTTCCAGATATCCATCATGCCTCTCAGCGAAGAATCTCAGAAACTCCACTCTAGCAGTTTCTGACTTGATAGCAGAAGGAAAAGCAAGGGCACTATCTGGTTGCCACCCTGCCCCCCAGATATTTGGCAGGGCGGCTTGTGATGAGATATCCGAAACCATGTCAGAGGAGGCTTGCATAGACTCCTCTGCAGCCGAATTTCTTCTCTCCGCCTCTTGCTGTAACTCAGAATCGCTAATTCCAGACTCTCTTTCCCAGATTCGAACACTTCTCTTCCTGCCTTGGCCAGATGATGAACGGTCTAGCTTTGCCCTAACTCTCTTGCCACAATGCTCGCAATTCCTGTCCAGTCTTTCAGTCCCCGATTTAGCCTTCCAAACCTGATGAATGTTGCATTCAGGACATTGCCACACTCCTTGGCGCATGTTGCTCGCACGGGCTGTTAGTACAACAAATCTTCGTTGTACTGTGAATTAATTTACCACAAATATAACAAAAAATGTAAATTTAGTCAATATTTGGATATATTGAATGCAAAATACCACAAATAAACGATAATCTAAAGTAAATTATACCACATTAATATTTGATTATATTTGGATTAACCGTGTCAGACCACTCATGAATCCCGCCTCGCAGATTGTACACATCTCCTCTTGCAAGTCCACTAGAAACAAGATAGCGAGCCACAGCGGCTGATCTTGAACCACTTCTACAGTATACTACGATGTCTTTGTCTAGAGGGATGTCTGACATCCGCATAGGAATCAGATTATGCTCGACCCTCAGCCCTGTTCCCGGCAAAGTAGCAATCGCTTCCTCCTCACTCCTGCGAACATCGAGCAGGAATACATCCCATCCAGAGTCTCGGCGCCGTACGAATTCGACTGGACTAATCACGAGCATTACTTTGCTCGATGAATCGGAATCACTTGAACAAGACTCAACAGATTCTTGCCTTAGTTCCTTAATCACTTCTCGCGATTCATCTTTGGAGAAACTTAGTGTTCTGAATTTCATGCTCAGAGCATCGACAACCAACAGCTCTCCGCTGAGAGAATCACCAATTCCTAGAATCAACTTAATCGCCTCGGTGGCCTGAATTGACCCAATAATCCCGGGAAGTACCCCGAGCACCCCTGCTTCAGCACAATTCGGAGCCAAACCGTCTTCTGGTGGCTCGGGAAACAAATCACGATAATTTGGTCCGCCTTCGTGGTTGAATGTGGCTACCTGTCCTTCGAAACGATGAATGCTGCCAAAGACCCAAGGTTTGTCTAAAATCTCACACGCATCTCCAATCAGATATCGCGTCTCAAAGTTGTCCGTACCGTCGATTACGATGTCATATCGATCGATTATCTCCAAGGCATTCGACGCATCGAGTCTACCTTCAATCGCTTCAACAATAACCTCGGGATTTAGATCAGAAATCCTCCTCTCAGCTGAAGCAGCCTTCGATTCACCGACCTCAGAAGTACTGTGGAGAACTTGCCTCTGCAGATTCGTAACATCCACAGTGTCGTCATCAATGAGTCCAATCCTGCCTATTCCCGCTGCTGCCAAATAGAGTAGAGCAGGTGAGCCAAGTCCCCCGGCTCCGACTACCAAGACTGACGCCTCTTGCAGAGTCAACTGTCCTTCTGGACCTACTTCTGGTAGGACTAGGTGTCTAGCATAACGAGACTCGCCCCCGGCCGCCATGCCTATACGAGCATGTTCACAGAAATGGCCTCTTCCCTCAAAGACTGTCAAAAACTCAGATTACGAAGAGTCTGAGAGTGGCAATTAACCAACCCAATCTGCCCCATACTCGAGTCAGCATTCTAGAATTCTCAGGACTGATGTCAATTCTAAAAATCGTTGCAATCAGTCTACGGATGAAGTTCTGGTCTAGAGGAGTCTCAGGTCTTGGTATTCCTCTGAAATAGCGTTCAATATCGGTGATTATGCAGTACTCGTCCCTTAGTAGCCAGAGTATCTCGGTTGCCCCATAGAGGATGAATACGCCCCACCACATCCACTCAAACGGGCCCAACCAAGCGAATGCGCAGAACACAGTTATCCAGATGTGAAGCAGATAGAATAGGTCCCCTATCCTGTTGTTCAGCCAACCCGCATCTTCTGTGGATTCCAAGCGAGCACCTCAGTGCTGGTCCTCCAACCACTTCTCCGCATCAATAGCTGCTTGACAACCCATACCTGCCGCAGTAATCGCTTGTCGGTATCGCGTATCGACAACATCTCCCGCAGCAAACACTCCTGGTACACTGGTCATGGTATGCTCTGAATGCAAGATGTAGCCGGATTCATCCATCTCCACCTCGCCTTCTAGGAAACCCGTCATCGGTTTGTGCCCGATTGCGATGAATGCACCCGTGCAGGCAATTTCTTCTTCACTACCATCGCGGGGATCCTCTAGTATGGCTCCGCTAAGTCCCTCATCATTGGACAGCCAACCTTTGACTCTGCGATGAGTCTTAATCTCAATCTTGGGGTGATTGGCAGCCCTCTCATACATCACCTTGGACGCCTTGAACACTTCTCGCCGATGAACAATCGTGACCTTGCTTGCGAATCGAGTAAGGAATGTGGCTTCTTCCATAGCCGAGTCTCCACCTCCGACAACAATCACCTCTTGCTCTCGGAAGAATGCCCCGTCACAGGTAGCACAGGTCGAGATTCCTCTTCCCTTTTGGGCATCTTCGCCCTCTGCACCGAGCCAAATCGCCTCTGCACCGGTGCAGATAATTATCGCCTCGGACCTGTGTTCTTCTCCTTCCACCCAGACTCTGAATGGCCGCTCGGAGAAATCCACTCTCTCAACATTCTTGTCGTGCACTTCCAAGCCGAAACGCTCGGCTTGCTCACGCATGTGCACCATCATCTCCGGGCCTCCTATTCCCGTAGGATATCCGGGAAAATTCTCGACGTCAGATGTGAGCATCAATTGCCCACCTGACATATATCCTGCAAACATCAGTGGCTCAAGCATTGCTCGGGCAGTATACAGTCCAGCAGTGTAGCCTGCAGGGCCGGAACCTATGATGATGACATTGCGTACTTCGCCGCTCACAGGCCACCCAATGCTGGGACGTCCTTCAACCCTGCTCTCAATCTACGAATCATCAGTCTCGCATCGGAATCAAAAATATTGGTTCCCGATATGATTAGGTTACTGACCGAGTCGCATTGACATGGAGTGGAGGCCAGTAACACCTCCCGAAAATGACGAGCAAGCCATCCGCGAGAATCTTGAGTCTTGGGACAGTTTAGCCCACATGCATGCTCAAGGAGAAGGAGCGGAGTTCTACCGAATCGAGCAGTGGCTGGCAGGTGAGACCAAGCTCGCGCCATGGGAAATTGAGGAAGTCGGCTCAGTCGAGGACAAGTCGCTGTTGCATATGCAGTGCCACATCGGAACCGACACGCTGTCTTGGGCGCGAGAAGGTGCAATAGTGACAGGACTCGACTTCTCTCCAAGTGCTATTGAGGAGGCAAGCAGATTTGCAGATATGCTAGGTTTCGATGATGCGAGATTCATTGTCAGCAGAGTCTCAGATGCTGTTGAAGCACTCGGAGGTGAGCAGTTTGACATCATTTACACTGGTAGAGGGGCTTTGTGCTGGTTACCCGATCTCAAGGAGTGGGCTAGAGTTTGCTCGACATTACTCAAGCCAGGCGGATTTCTGTACCTCGAAGAAAGTACACCTACTGTGAATATCATGGATCTTGAGAATGGACCAGAAGGTCCGCGACTGGTAGCGAAGTACGACCTGTTTGAACAGGGACCAATCTCTGAAGTGGGCGAGGGCAGTTATGCCAATCCGGACTGGCCCGGAGAGAGAACGACACACTGCTGGGAGTACAGGTACGATACTCTGTTCGAGGCAATCAAAGAAGCCGGTTTCAGAGTGGAACAATTTTCGGAACGAGACGAACTGTTTTTCTCACCTTGGCCAGAGTTGCTGGAACCTTCTAGAACCAACTACTGGAAATTGAAGGAAGGACAAGTCCGCATACCGCTCTCGTTCACATTGAGAGCCATCAAGGAGTAGTTATCCAACCATCGCGGCAACAGCGCCAACAGCGGCGCGGGCATGCGGTTCTAGACGCGGCTCTATGTGCTCGGGCTCAGCCCCCGGGCCAATGATTCCAAGTCCAATCGGTTTGTTGTGAGTAATCTGTAAATCAATCACCGCCTTGGTTACTGATTGGCCCATGACAAGGCCATGATCTGTCTCACCTCTCTCAATAATTCCAAGAACAACCGCACCATCTATCTCTTCACTGTGCAGCATTCTGTCGAGCGCTAGAGGTGCTTCCATAGAACCTGGGACCCAAGCCACATCTGCGATTTCCCAGTTCTTCAAAGCCGCCTCATCGCGAGCATATTCAAGCATCCTCTCAACCTCATCGCGGTGGAATGAGCCACAAACAATCCCCAATCTCATCCACTCGCCTCCATTTTCCTACTGAGAGTGTCCACGATGGCCTGAGTCTGAGAGTCAACCTCTATGTTCACACTCTGTCCAACTTCCTTCTGTCCTATCGTAGTGACTCTGAGAGTCTCTGGAATGATGTGAAGGCCGAATCCGGAGTCATCTACGCGCCCCACAGTTAATGACATCCCATCTACTGCTATGTATCCCTTCTCGAGAATGTACGGACGCGCATCTTCTGGCATGGAAATTCGTAGATCAACTCCCTCACCAACCTCGACTCTCTCTAGAATCTCTGCCGTACACATCACGTGCCCGGATAGCAGATGTCCTCCAAGTTCATCTCCCATTCTGAGAGAACGCTCTACATTGAGGACATCTCCAATTGACCTATCTGTCAAAGTAGTACGATCTAGTGTCTCCTCGATGGCATCGAATCCAATATGCCCCGAATCGATTCCAACAACAGTCATGCAAACTCCATCTAATGCCACGCTGGCTCCAATCTCGAGACCATCTTCAAAACCAGTCAAATCGATAGTGAATGAGCGAACTCCGTCTCCTTCTTCTATGCTGACAATTGGGGCCGTACCGGCCACTATACCGGTGTACATCCACTAGTCCTCCTCGTAAGGTCCACCTTCGTTACTAGGCCACAGGTCTAGGATTCTAGCTATGATTTTACGAGTACCGTCGAGGTCGTCGGATAACCCTTCGACTCTGACGACCTCGATATGCGAGTGCCCATGTTCATTCAATCCATCTCGAATCGCATCGACAGAATGCTTCTGGTCGTATCCTAGAGCAATTATGTCGGGTTGAATCACATCGAGAATATCGAATATAGGGGAGGTAGGGGGATTACCAACCATTGCTGTATCTACGGGCTTGAGCCCCGATACCATCCTGCATCTGAGTTCGTGTGAGGTGATTGGCTCGTGCTTCTGCTTCCTGACCGTATCGTCGTGAGCAACGACGACTACAAGCTCGTCTCCAAGGCTCTTGGCCTGTTCAACGTAGTGCAGGTGACCTGCATGCAGAAGGTCGAAAACTCCTACTGCCATTACTCGTGCCATAACCTACCAGTCCCGCCTTGTCTTCTCTACTCTTCGATTCCTAGGGCTTCAAGGATTTCTCCTCCAGTAATCATGGGTATTCCATGTTCCTCGGCATACTTTCTGGCCGCATCTACGGACAGCGCACCATCACCATCCGGCTCAAGCATCTCGGCACCAATAGTGCAGGGTGGACGCCCTGAAAGGCGTGCAATCGATACTGCGAGTTCGGTGTGACCCTGACGCGATTTCAGCCCCAAAGGAGATTCCCTGCAAACTGGAATGTGGCCCGGTGTACGGAACTCTGAGCCAAGTGCTGCACGAGCACTATCGCCATCGGCACCACTGGCCATCAACTCCTGAGCCAATTCTCCAAACCTCCTAGTGGTCAGCGCTCTGTCTCTGTCGGTAATACCTGTGTATGTCTCCCTGTGATTGAGCGATAGCGTGAATGCTGAGCGGTTGTCGTATTGTAGGTCATCGGTAATCAGCACACCAAGAACTGGGTTCTCTTCGACAAGTACTGGATGAGTGTGTATATCTTGTAGCCAAGGCAAACCAAACATCTCTCCAATCTCATTGCCGATTGCTAAGAAGAGCAAGCCTCCGCAATCGTTGCGCAGCGTTCTCATGACCTGAGGTGTTGCAGCATCGGCGGGCCACAGAAGATCAGTCTCCCTCTCTCTGAAATCAGAGTCAAAAACCATCACCGGATTGCCCGCCGCGAAGGCAGCAATGGCACGCTCGACCGCCGAACCCATGCTTACCGGAGGGGCCATTCATACCCGTTCTTTTCGGTC
>MDTE01119342.1_pt1 | contig 10924 bp, 9 predicted proteins | sample 811231 | NCBI WGS metagenome assembly MDTE01 (sample SAMN05326651, study PRJNA326480) | marine metagenome | isolation source: seawater | place: Indian Ocean: Red Sea | collected 2010 | reverse complement strand
TCTCAGTGAAATTTTCATTCAGAGAAGCAAAAAAAAAAGATGAAAAATTATTATTAGACTGGCGAAACGATTCCTGTGTTAGAAAATGGTCATTTAGAAAAAAACCTATCAGTTTTTCCGAGCACAAAAAATTTTTTAAAGAAAAAATTTATGATAAAAACTACCATATGTGGATATTTCAGAAAAATAGCATACCCTGTGGTTTGGTTAGAATAAATATTAAAGATAAAAAGGCTGTCATTAACTATTATATAGACAAAAAGTATAGAGGTAGAAAACTTTCAATTATTATGCTTACAATGATGAGAAATGAATTTTGTAAAAAGTATTCAAAAGTAAAAATTTACGCTTATACTTTATCAAAAAACATTATATCAACTAAATCCCTATTAAAAGCAGGATTTGAGTTAGAAAGTATAAAAGATAAAAAAAGGATTTATGTTTATAAATGCAGTTAAAGGATTAATCTAGCAACAAATAAAATGATTATTGGCAAACATAAAATTTCAAAAAATGATAAACCATTTATTGTTGCCGAAATGTCAGGCAACCATAATCAGTCATTAGAAAGAGCACTAAAAATTGTTGAAGCAGCAGCGGCTTCCGGAGCTCATATGCTAAAGCTGCAAACATATACAGCAGATACTTTAACAATTAACTCAAAAAATAAAGATTTTTTTATTGCCGATTCTGGAAGTTTATGGAAAGGAAAAAATTTATATGATTTATACAAGATCGCATACACACCATGGGAATGGCATGAAAAAATTATAAAAAAATCTAATGAACTTGGAATGCTGTGTTTTAGTACGCCATTTGATGAAACAGCAGTAGATTTTCTTGAAAAATTAAATGTTCCTGCCTACAAAATAGCATCTTTCGAAAATATTCATTTACCATTAATTAAGAAGGTGGCACAAACAGGTAAACCAGTAATAGTTTCAACTGGCTTGGCAAGTAAAGAAGAAATCGAAGATACAGTTAAAACACTTAAAGAATCCGGGTGTAATCAGTTTGCTCTTCTAAAATGCACAAGCGCTTATCCAGCTTCACCAGAAAATAGTAATGTCCTTACAATTCCAGATTTAAGAAAAAATTTCAATTGCGAAGTTGGATTGTCAGATCATACGACAGGAATCGGTGCCGCACTAGCAGCCATATCCCACGGCGCCACTATAGTTGAAAAACATTTTACCCTAGACCGCAATGATGGAGGTGTTGATTCAAGCTTTTCTATTGAACCTAAAGAATTGAAAATTTTAGTTTCAGAGTCCTTAAGAACATGGCAGTCACTAGGAAAGGTTCATTATGGACCAACCGAGTCAGAAAAAGATTCAATAAAATTTAGAAGATCAATTTATGTTGTTAAAAATATTGAAAAAGGAGAAAAGCTCACAGCAAAAAATATTCGAATAATTAGGCCTGGAAAAGGTTTACATCCCAAACATTATGAGAAATTAATAGGAAAACAAATTAAAATAAACGTCAAGGAAGGAACAGCCTTGACGTGGGAAATGTTAGAATAGCTTTTTAAGCTACAATATAACACTTATTAACATTCAATAAAATTCATAAGTAATTAAAAATACATGAGTCGAAATATATTATTAATTGGCGGAGCGGGATATATTGGTTCAGTTTTATCAGAAAAGTTCTTAGCCAAAAAATATAAAATTAAATGTTTAGATGCTTTAGTGTATTCACATCGTTATTGTGTGGAAAATTTTTTAAATAACAAAAATTACGAATTCATTTTTAAAGATATAAGAAATTTTAAAAATATTGATAATTTATTTAATAACGTAACAGATATTATTATACTTGCTGGCTTAGTAGGGGATCCAATAACAAAAAAATATCCAAAAATTTCTAAAGAAATAAATTATTTAGCTTTAAAAGATTTTATAGACAATTGTAATGGAAGGGGAATTAATAAAGTCGTTTTTATTTCTACATGTTCAAATTATGGCTTAATTAAAAATGAAACCTTAGCAAATGAAGATTATGTTTTAAATCCAATGTCTGATTACGCAAGACACAAAATAGACATTGAAAAATACATTATGTCTTTAAAGGGAAAAGTTGATTATAGCCCAACTATCCTAAGGTTCGCTACAGCTTTTGGAATTTCTCCTAGAATGAGATTTGATTTAACTATCAATGAATTTACAAGAGAACTATATTTAAAAAATAATCTTGATATTTATGATGCAAATACATGGCGACCGTATTGTCACGTTAACGATTTTGTAAAGTTGATAGATAAAGTTTTACAATCTCCAAAAGATAAAACAAATTTTCAAATATTTAATGCTGGCGGAGATGAAAATAATTCAACAAAGTTAAAAATTATTCAACTTTTAAAAAAATATTTTCCCAAATCAAATGTTTATTTTAAGGACAAAGGTTCAGATCCGAGAAATTATAGAGTAGATTTTTCCAAAGTTAAAAAAGTATTAAATTTTAAGCCCGAACACTCTATTGAAGATGGAATAAAAGAAATAGTAAATGCTTTAGATAAAGGAAAATTTAAAAAACTTAATGAATACAATGATAATTTAGGTAACTACAAAATTCATAATGAACAGACTATCTAGAACAATTTTAAAGGAAATTAGAAAAATAACTAATAATAGTTCGGCTTTATTACATGAACCTATTTTTTTAGGTAAGGAAAATAATTATTTAAAAGATTGTATCAAGTCCACTTTTGTTTCTACTTCGGGAAAATATATTCAAATTTTTGAAAACAAAGTAAAAAAATTTACCGGTGCTAAACATGCTATTGCTGTGGTAAACGGCACAGTAGCAATACAAATGGCACTAAGAGTCCTGGGTGTAAAAACAGATGATGAAATTTTAATCCCATCATTAACTTTTGTTGGTACAGCAAACGCAGTTAGACATTGCAATTCTATACCCCATTTTGTTGATAGCGAATCTTTTTCTTTGGGCATATGTCCAAAAAATTTAGAAAATCATTTAAAGAAAATATCAATAAAAAAAAATAATAATCTTTATAATAAAATTACGGGCAGGCGTATTTTTGCTGTTATCCCAGTACATGTATTTGGCCACATCACAAATATGGAAAAAATTAAAAAAATTGCAAATAAATTTAAATTAAAAGTACTTGAAGATGCCGCGGAATCTTTGGGAAGTTTTTACAATAATAAACACGCCGGCACATTTGGGCATGCCGGGATACTAAGTTTTAATGCAAATAAAGTAATAACTACCGGTGGAGGAGGGATGATTTTAACTAATAATTCTTCTACAGCAAAAAAAGCAAGGCATTTAATTACCACTGCTAAACTAAATCACCCATGGAAATTTATTCATAATGAGGTGGGGTGGAATTATAGAATGCCAAATATTAACGCAGCTCTGGGATGTGCCCAAATTGAAAAAATAAATACTATTTTAAAATATAAAAAGAATATAACAAAAAAATATCAAAAAGCATTTAAATCAAATAATAAAATTACTTTTTTTAATCAACCAAATGGGTGTTCTAGCAATTATTGGCTTAATGTAATCAGGATTAAATTTAAAAGAATTTCTGAAAGAGATAAACTTTTAAATTTTCTTAACAAAAAAAAAATTCAATGTAGGCCAGTTTGGAATTTATTACATAAACTGCCCATGTTTCGAAAATGTCCCAGATCTAAATTGAACATTTCAGAGCAACTTGAAAAAGAGCTTATAACGTTACCAAGCAGCCCTTTATACGGAAAAGGCAAGTAATTAAAAATTTTATGAAAAAAATATATTTATTTGGCGGCGGCGGCCACGCGTTATCCTGCATAGATGCAATTGAAAGTGAAAAAAAATTTAAAATTTTGGGTATAATTGATAAAAATTTAAAGCTAAATAAAAAAATTTCAAATTATCCAATTGTAAAAAAATTTAAGAAAAATGTTTATGGTCTTGTTTCTGTTGGGCAAATTAAAACTCCAAAAACTAGAATCAAAATATTTAACGAAATAAAAAATCAAGGTCTTAAACCAGCTGTTATAGTTTCTGCTTTTTCCACAGTTAGTAAAAATGTAAAAATTGGTGAAGGCACTATTGTAATGCATGGGGCAATAATAAATTCAAAAGCAAGAATAGGAAAGAATTGTATTATTAATACAGGTTGTATTATTGAGCATGAAGTTTTAATTGAAGATCACTGTCATATAGCGCCGGGCACCATACTTAATGGTGGAGTTGTTGTTAAAAGTGGTTCATTCGTAGGTTCAGGTTCAGTTATCAGGCAAAACTTAATTATAAAAAAAAATTCAGTGCTACCTATGGGTTCTGTGATTAAAAAATAGATTAATGAAAAAAACAAATAAGAAAAAAATTTTAATAATTACAGGAAATAGATCAGAATATGATTTGTTAAAACCTTTAATCATTGAATTGAAAAAACAAAAAAATATTAAAACATTCACATTAGCAACAGGATCACATTTGTCGAAAAAATATGGATTCACTTATAAAAAAATATTACAAGACAAAATTCCAATTGATAAAAAAATTAATTTAAATATTCATTCAGACAAAAAAAATTATTTAATAAAATATTTTTCATTGGGATTAACGAAATTTTTTGATTACACTAAAAAATTAAATCCTGATTTAGCTATTGTATTAGGGGATAGATATGAAGTTTTTGCGTTTACAATATCCTGCTACATTTTAAATATTCCAATTGCACATATTCATGGTGGTGAAGTAACGCAAGGTTCAGTTGATGATGGGTTTAGACATTCAATAACAAAAATGTCAAATTTACATTTTGTTTCGCATAATAATTATAAAAAGAGGGTAATTCAGTTAGGAGAATCTCCAAAAAATGTTTTTCTAGTAGGAGCGCTTGGCGTTGAGAATATTTTTAATACTAAAATTTTAAAAAAAAAGCATATAGAAAAAAAATTAAAAATCAGATTTTTAAAAAAAAATTTAATTATAAGTTATCATCCAGAAACAGCTTCGCAAAATTCAGTAAAATCTCAGTATAATGAGTTATTATCAGCAATAAAGAGTTTCAAAAAAATTAACTTTATTTTTACTAGCCCAAACGGAGATCCTGGCAGCAACGCAATAATACTAATGACAAAGAATTTTGTTAAAAAAAATAAAAACGCTTACTATGTTCCATCTATGGGAAAAGATTTATTTTTTTCTTGTATTAAATATTCCGATGGAATTGTAGGAAATTCATCAAGTGGTATTATTGAATTCCCCGCTTTAAAAAAAAGAACAATTAACATAGGCAATAGACAAAAGGGAAGAATCAAGGCAAATTCCGTCATTGATACACTTTGTGTTAGATCAAATATAACAACTGCAATTAATAAACTTTATTCACAAAAAGTAAAAAATAAAACAATAAAAATTAACAATCCTTTTAAAAAAAAACATACCTCAAAGCTAATTGTATCAATAATTAAAAAAAAATTTAAAAAAGAAATTGAACAAAAAAAATTATTTCACGACATAAAATTTTAAAATGAAAACGAAGAAAAAAGCGAATCAAAATTGGAGAGGTGTTTTAGTTACAAGCGAATCCAATTTGGAAAGTGCAATAAAAAAACTAGACAAAAGCGCTCTACAAATAATCTTGGTTATTGGAAAAAACAATAAACTCATTGGCACCGTAACTGATGGTGATATTAGAAGAGGGCTATTAAAAGGTTTAACTACAAAAGATAAAATTAATTCAATAATTAATCGAAAACCTATCATTGCAAATGTAATGACCTCAGCAAATCAAATACAGAAAATTATGTTAAAAAAACAAGTAAGGCAAATTCCAATATTAAATAATAAAGGGCAAGTGATTGATTTACAAACATGGAATCGACAGAACTCTTTTAAGACAATTGATAATGAAATAATTTTTATGGTAGGTGGAAAAGGAAAAAGACTTATGCCATTAACTAAGTCTGTACCTAAGCCAATGTTAAAAGTAAAAGGAAAACCAATCCTAGCAAGATTAGTAGAAAAAGCCAGAAATGAAGGTTTTTATAATATAATTTTTATCACCAACCATTTGGAGAACGTTATTAAAAAATATTTTCAATCTGGAAGGAAATGGGGCGTCAATATAAAGTTTTATAGTGAAAAATCTCCTTTAGGTACTGCAGGGGGGTTACGCTTTATAAATAAAAAAAATCATAAACCTGTCATAGTTTCTAACGGAGATGTAATAACTGAGGTTAACTATAATAATCTTATCGAATTTCATAAATTGCAAAACAATCAAGTTACTATTGCGGTAAAAAAGTTTGAGTTAGAAAACCCGTATGGAATAGTAAGAATGTCTAGAGAAAAAGTGGTAGATCTTGTTGAGAAACCTGTATCCAAATCATATGTCAGCGCAGGAATTTATGTTTTTGATCCTTCATTATTTAAAAAAATTAAAAATAATGAATATTTGGATATGACTACATTTATAAATAGACTCTTAAAAAACAAAATAAAAATAGCTGCATGCCCATTGCACGAAAATTGGCTGGATATTGGTAAACCTACAGATTTTAAAAAAGCTAATATTTAAAAATTTATGACAAAAGTTTGTATTCTAGACTATGGTTCAGGAAACGTAGGTTCAGTAAATAATTTAATTAAGTTTTTAGATTATGAATGTATAATATCCAATAATCCTGACGAAATAGAACAATCAAGTCATATTATACTTCCAGGGGTAGGAGCCTTTGGAGCAGCAATGCAAAAAGTGAAAGAAAAAATACCTATTGATAAATTAGAAAAAGAGATTTTCGAGAAGAAAAAGCCTTTTTTGGGTATATGCGTTGGTATGCAATTAATGGCCGAAACAAGCGAAGAATTCGGAGAGCACAAAGGTTTAGGATGGATTGAAGGCAGAGTAAAAAAAATAAAATCAAAAATTCTACCTCATATTGGATGGAACGATTTAATTATTAAAAAAGAGAGTAAAATTTTAAAAGGGTTAAATGAACATAAGGATTTTTATTTTGTTAATAGTTTTCATTTCGATTTAAAAAACAAAGGTTTGGTTTTGGCCGAAACAGAATATGAAGAAAAATTTTGTTCAGTATTCCAAAAAGACAATATATTTGGAGTACAATTCCACCCTGAAAAAAGTCAAAAAACTGGTCAAATTTTATTAAGAAATTTTTTAAGTTTTTAATGAAAAAAAAAAGATTAATACCTGTTCTACTCTTAAAAGATGGTTATTTGGTTCAAAGCAAAAGTTTTAAATATTATCAAAATCTAGGCAATCCAGTTCAAGCGGTTAAAAGATTGAGCGAATGGGGTTCTGACGAATTAATATACTTAGATATATCCAGGGGAGATACATATGATATCGAGAGAGATGATTTAAAATATAAAAATACACCAAGTTTTTTAAATATTATTGAAAAAGTCTCGAAAGTAACATTTATGCCAACAACAGTAGGGGGTAAAATAAAAAACGTAAAAGATGCAGAAAAAAGATTAGCCGTTGGAGCTGATAAAATTGCCATAAATTCTGCTGCTGTTGAAAATCCAAATTTTATAAATGATTTAGCTAAAGAGTTTGGTTCACAATGTGTGGTAGTTTCTATCGATGTTAAACTATTAAATAATAAATACAGGATATTATCGCATGGCGGTAGTAAAATTAGTGATTACAAATTAGATGAATGGCTTAATATTGTTGAAAAAAATGGTGCTGGTGAAATATTAATAAATTCTATTGATAGGGATGGTGCTGGCACTGGTTATGATTTAAATCTTTTAAATTTTGTGACAGATAAATGCAATATTCCTGTAATTGCTTGCGGTGGAATAGGAAAATGGGAACATTTTTATGAGGCATTAAGTAAAACCAAAGTAGATGCAGTTTCCGCAGCCAACATTTTTCATTATGTAGATCAAAGTGTTTATTTATCAAAAAAATATTTATACGAACGTAAACTTAATATTAGAAAACCTGATTTAATAGAAATTTAATCAAATGATAGAATTAAGATATTGTAAAAGTTGCGTTTATCCTTCAATAGCGGTCAACCTGAAATTAGATGATGAACAAATTTGCAGCGCATGTAGATCAAGAGAAAAGTTTAAAGAACTTACCGAGAAATATTGGGATAACAGAAGGAAAAAATTTCAAAAATTAATTCAAGAATCTAAAAAAAACAATAAGTCAAATTATGATTGTATTATTCCGGTAAGCGGTGGAAAAGATAGTTACTATCAAACTCATATAGCATGTAAAGAATTTGATCTAAAACCACTTCTCGTTACTTACGATGGTAATAATTGGCTACCGGAGGGAAAACATAACAGAGAAAGAATGAAAGAAGTTTTTAATGCGGACCATTTAATGTGGAGTCCCAGTGTAGAAATTTTAAAAAAATTAAACCGAATTGCATTTAAAAAAATGGGAGATATGAATTGGCAAAATCACTGTGGCATTGGGACAATACCAATTATAAATGCTGTTAAATTTAAAATTCCATTAATAATTTGGGGAGAAACTGAATGGGATGTTGCTGGAATGTATCAGCCAGACGATTTTGTTGAATTTTCAGCTAGAGCAAGACACGAACATATTGTGCGTGGATTTGAATGGAACGATTTTTTAAACGATCCAGAAGATAGTTTGACAGAAAAAGATTTGATATGGGCCAAATATCCATCAGATGCAGAAATTTTAAAGGTTGGCGTTAGAGGTATTTATATAGGTAATTTTTTTAGATGGGATGGAAGCGAACATGTGAAGCTTATGAAAAAGATGTATTCTTGGAAACCTGCAGAAAAACCATTTGAAAGAACATATAGAAATTTTTCAAACTTAGATGATAGATACGAAAATGGAATTCATGATTTAATGAAATTTGTAAAATTTGGCTATGGCAGATGTTCTGATCACGCTTCAAAAGATGTTAGAAATGGACATATGGATCGTGAAGAAGGAATTAAGTTAGTTAAAAAGTACGATCATGTGATATCCAGCGATCTTGAGCACTGGTTAGAATATGTAGGTATGGATAAGTTAGAATTTTGGAAAATAGCTGATACTTTTAGGAATCCTAGAGTTTGGTTTATAAAAAATAATGAATGGTGGAAAAATAATTTATGGGGTGGTTATTCCTCTTATGGCAAAGTTCATCTTAATAAAAAGCAAATTGAAGAATTTAATAATCGACAAAAAAAAATCCTAGACAGAAGTAATTTTTAATTTTTTTTGCACACTTAATGAATATTATTTTTAAAAACGTAAATAATTGGCAATTGCCATTTTTTAAAGTATTAAATTTTTTTGGACAAAATATTTTTTATCTTAATATTAAAGAAAAATCTGATGATTTAAAAAATAAACTAGCTTTAAAATTAAAAAAAAAAAACATTTATCCACTACCAATAGAGCTTGAAAAAAAAATTCCTTCAAATTCTGGTTTTTCTTTAGGAGAATCCGATCCGCGTGAATTTACCTATAAAAATAATTTAAGATTAGTTCCTGAAAAAAACTTAAAAAATTATTGCAATTTATTTTCTTTAAGTGATAAAAAATCAAAAAAATTTAGATTATTAATTCAAGATTTTATTTGTGGCAAACAATTACAAATCGCAGGTAAACTTGGAATGTGGGCAGCTTCGCATAGCAGTGAGAGAACAATATATGTCAGCTTCAATTTTAAATGTTTTTACATATCTGACACCGGCCATAATATAACAAAAATTATAGTTCCGATAGATATAATAAGTTATTTATTTAAAGCTTTAAACTTAAAAAAACTTTTTACATTATCTTCCAAAAGAAAAAAAGATCAAAATGGCAAAACAAAAAAAATAGACAAAACATTCAACGAACAAAAAAAAAGAGTTGCTCTTATTACTCATAGGGGATTAACTTATGGTTCGAATAAAAATTTACTTTTTGAAAAAGGTTTATATTATTCTGATGATCAAAATTCATCTTTGTACAAAAATAATATTTTGCATTTAGATTATGATAATTTTGGATCTTCAGAACAAAATATCTGTTGGGTTTCTTTAAATAAAGTAAAAACATCTAAAATAAAAATTTTTCTTAAAAGTTTTTTTGTTTTGGTTAAAACATTAAGGATGATAAAAAATTGGCCTACATTTCTCGGATGGCTTTTATGCACACACCAATACATTTCATATATAAAATATTGTGAAATTATTAAAAAATTTAAAAATCTCAAAATTGCTTTAATTGATTATGAGGTTTTATGTCCTAAGACATTAATTTTCGCCCTGGAAAAAAATAATATAAAGACCATTTCAGCCCAAGAAAGATTTATTCACACTTTTTATACTTCTTTTGCCAATGTCGTAGTCGACACATATTATGTTGCTAGCGAGTTTGCAGCTAATCATATTAAAAAATCAAAATATTATGATGTAAATAATGTAATACCGGTCGGATTATATAGAAGTGATTGCATACCATTTTACAAAAAAGAAATTCTTCCTGAAGAAATAATTAAAGAAAAAAATAAGGGAAAAAAAATTATAATTGCTCTTGGATTTCATTCACCAAACAATTGGTTTGAATCTTACACAAATCCAATCTTAAATTGGACGGCGCAAGTAAGTTTTTTAAATGATATAATAAAACTTTCAGAAAACTTAGATAATACTTTTATAGTTTTAAGATATAAAACGTTAGAGTGGTTAAACAGCACTTATTTTGAAAAAATTTTGAGAAAGATAAAAGAAAGCAAAAATATAATTATATCTGATAGATACGAATCTCTTTATTCATATAAATTATGTGCTCATGCAGATTTAGTAATTGCGAAACACACTTCATTAGCAGATGAATGTTTATCCAAAGAAATTCCAGTACTATTTCATGAATATACACATAATCTTGAAAAAATAACCGCTGATGCTTTTAATTATAATCCGCCAGGATTAATGTGTTATAATTTTG
>MDTE01066298.1_pt1 | contig 10924 bp, 7 predicted proteins | sample 811231 | NCBI WGS metagenome assembly MDTE01 (sample SAMN05326651, study PRJNA326480) | marine metagenome | isolation source: seawater | place: Indian Ocean: Red Sea | collected 2010 | reverse complement strand
GCGGTCAAGCACGGCTCCAATTTGAATGCCATCGGAGAAGGCGATGGAGGCCGGTCCGTCCCAAGGTTCCATGACGCATGCGTGGAACTCGTAAAAGTCTCTTTTTACCTGATCCATCTCCCGGTGCTTTTCCCATGGTTCGGGAATCATCATCATCATCGAGTGAGCCAAACTCCTGCCCGACAGGATCAAAAACTCCAGGCAGTTATCAAACTTTTGGGAATCCGATCCGTCTTCGCGGATAATCGGCATCAACTTCTTTACGTCTGAACCGAAAACATCACTCGCCAGTTGCATTTGGCGAGCATGCAGCCAATTTTCGTTTCCTCTGACCGTATTGATTTCGCCATTGTGGCAAAGATAGCGAAACGGTTGAGCCCGTGGCCAACTCGGAAAGGTGTTGGTAGAAAACCTGGAATGCGTAAGAGCAAGCGCAGATTCCATGTCCGAGTCACTTAAATCGGGGAAATAATCGGAGAGCTGCTCCGTCGTGAGCATCCCCTTGTAAGTCATCGTTCTTGCCGAAAAGGAGCTCACGTGAAAGGCAACGTCGGGGGTGGAAGAACTGTACCGCAAACGGAAAGTTATGATTCTGCGAGCCAAGTAGAGCTTACGCTCAAATTCCAAACCACGATCACAGTTATCGGGACGCCTGACGAAAACTTGTTCCATCTTCGGCTCACAGGCCGCCGAAGCTTTTCCGAGGATACCACTATTCACCGGAACTTCGCGCCAGGCGATTAACTCCAATCCTTCTTCAATCAGGACTTCTTCGACCACCGACTTTTCGTGCAAGCAATCAGATTGGTCCCTTGAGAGATAAACGAAGCCAACGCCATAGTCACCGTCGGGAGGTAACTCCAGCGACAGTTCTTCCTTAACAACCTTGGTCAGGAACTTATGAGGCATTTGGATGAATATGCCCGCACCATCACCCGTGATGGGATCGCACCCACACCCACCCCGATGGTCAAGGTTTACGCATATTTCCAGCGCGCCTTGAACGATGTCGTGCGATTTTCTGCCCTTCATATCGACAATCAAGCCGATACCGCAGTTCTCGTGCTCATTGTCAGGGTCATAAAGGCCTTGTTTCAATGGTAGTGTCATAAATGTAATGTAAGGGGAAAACTTAATATATCCTAAAAGCTTTGCTCAGCAAACAGGGGAACGTACCATTTTGCCCTACCTACTTTTTCGGTCAAGGCTATTAGGGCAGGCACGTTAAATTCTCCTGCTAAAAATTCGCGCTTGGATTGGGAAGTTTTTAGCCTTTCGGCTTTCGGTCAGGAAAAAACCGTTTTGCCTGGCCATCGGTTCAATCTCCACAACACGCCTCGCCTCGATCCCGGTGGCCAAACCAAAGAAGCCGTACAACATCCGCAACAGGAGAAAATGGCACAGGGTGATTCCATGAGCACCCTTGGGCATTTCAAAAAAATCCGCGTCTATCCAAAAACTTTCAGGTTTATGGAATCTGAATATTGCGGGAAGCATAACGCTTAGCTGATCCTCATCAAAACAATCCCAAAAGAAGAAAGTGCATAACGCATCAAAACGCTGGGCGGATTCAAATTCCAAGAGCGTTGACTTATGAAAGGTAACCCTACGGTCGTCCCCACTTGGGACTCTATTCCTGCATTGATCGATCATTTTGGCCGAAGGCTCGACAACGGAAACCATTGCTTCCGGGTTGGCCTTCAGCAACCTCTCAAGAAACAAACCAGTACCTTCACCGACGAGGAGGACTGTTCCAACGTCTTTCAGTTGATCCAAATATGCGCATCGCATCTCCTGTAATCTCGAACCGAACAACAAGCTTTCGAGAATCCCATACCACGGGGCGAGTTTGTCAAATCCCGTAGACATATTCGGTTCCCAACAAAGCAAGGGGAACAATCCAGTAACCCAGATCAATCATCCCTCTCTTGTCTTCTTCATCCATCAGGAAAAAATCGAGAGAAATCACGAACAAAGTGATCCATAGGGCATGCAAGATCAAGTTTGGTTCCGCTCCATTGATCAGAATGACAATCAACGTTATTAGAGCGAATGGATATTTTCCCATTGCCAAGGCTTTTAGGAATTCAGGTTTTTTTTGCAAACAGGACAAACTGCCTCTTTTCTCGTCTTTGAACCATTCCCATTTGCTCACGCTGATGCAGTTTATAAAAAACAAAACGAATAAAAGAATCCAGCATAATGACAGTTCGCCCCAAGCTCGTGAGGATTCGTACGCCGGAAAGAACAGGCATCCAAGTGAAAGAATTAGGGCAGTCCTAAGCTCCTTGCTACATCGAGATGCAAAACCAAAGCGAGTCTCGAACCGGCACAGAAAGAAATTTCCCAAGCTTAGGGCAAGCAAGAGCATTCCATACAAAATACAGTTTGCCTCCAAGTAATATACCGAGCAACAAACGGCAAAAAGTAAACTCGACCACCAACAGACAAGGAAGGTTCGTTTGTGGTTTTTGAAGATTTCGTAACGCCTGGCGCTTAGGAATGGCGGCAGGCTCGGTTCGGAAAAACGATCGGCGCTGTAGGAAAGCCAAACGCAAAGCCCGAGAATTAAATGATGATAAGCATTCAATTCCGCGGATACGCTCCCGGCTACGACAAACTGCCAAGCAACTGCGATTAAGGGAGCGTCAAGACTGAAGTCGTTCAGTGTTGATACTTTAGTATTACTATGCTTTGATAAGATTACAAAAAGCTGCTTATATTTGCTATTTTTGATATTTGATATTATTGATTACGAAATGAAAATTAAAGCTTATCTAAAACCACATTGTGGATGGAGTATGGGAGTCCGCGCAATAATGGAAAAATATTCCCTTGAATATGAGGATTTGGATATCATCAACAATCAAAATTTATACGCGGAAATGGTCGAGAAATCCGGGCAACCCCTGTCTCCGTGCGTTGAGATCGAAGGAGTCGTTCTTGCAGACGTAAGTGGTGAGGAAGTAGAGAACTACATGCTCTCCAACAAACTTGTGGCAACAACTGACAGAGAGGCCAATGCACCGACCAATTCACCTTGCCCGGACGAGGTGCACGAAGAGCGCTCAAATTCAAGTAACGAAGGTTCGCCGGTTAGATTCTTTTAGATCCATATATAATCCCAATAGACAACACCATGACTTATGTCGTAACTGAAAAGTGCGTAGATTGTAAGTACACAACTTGTGTCGCCGTTTGTCCGGTCGACGCCTTTCATGAATTGCCCGACAGGCTATACATTAATCCGGAGACCTGCATCGATTGCAACGCCTGCATGGACGAATGTCCCGTTGAAGCCATTTATCCGGACATGGATGTGCCTGACGAACTCCAGGAGTGGGTCGAACTGAATGAGCAAGCTGAGGAACACCCGCAGATTGTGGGCCAGACCGATCCTCTAAAGGGACCTAAATGCGCAGATCCCAACGCCGACCAATAGTAACTCTCAAATTTACCTCCCTCTCCCGCTAGTCAAATCCGGAAGGGTTAGCTGTAATTCAGGTCGTTAGATCAAGTAAACCTCAAGGGATTGTTGCGTCCCATCGAGACAAATGATTGGAAATACCCGAACCGCGTTCACCTAACGCCATGCGAATATTTCATTAAGGATAATGAAATCACTGCTCAATTGGGTTTCTTCGAATGTGCCGTAACCATTCAGCTTCAAATAACTGTTAATAAAGAGAGTGACTATTGATATCGACAGTATCATTAATGGCACCTATCGCGTATGTTGCGCCAAATAGTTAGTGACATTAGACACTAAGTAGATGCTAAACGATAATCAGGTTAACTTTAATTTGACTTATCCTGCGATCCTCAATAGAAAAATGCTCGAAATAATTCACAAACTTGCCCAAACATATGAAAATTCGAATTATATCCATTGATATTGGAATTAAAAAGGAAAAGGACTTCCTCCTTGACAAAGCCAAGGGACAAAAATGCTACACCCTTTATGTGTTCAAATCTTCGGCCCTGGCCAAGAGCAGCATAGGGCTAAATGAGGTGAATAACGGGGATTGCCTGCTTATCTCACCCGATTCCCCGCACTATATCAGGAGCAAGGATGAGGATTTGGAGTACGATGCGATTTCATTCAAGGGTTCCGATGCGAGTCGACTGGTTTCTCAAGTCGGACTGGAATGCAACCTGATTCACACACCTCTCCAGTCCTACTTCATTGATGCTCTTCTTGACAAAATTACCAAGGAATTCAGATCAATGGATTTGTTATATGAGAGGGTTATCTCCCTTTCCCTGGATGAACTGCTAACCAAATTGGTTCGGTTTTCAAAGCAAGACTTTGTCTTGTCCATGCCCGACCATTCGCAAAAATTGCGTGATTTAAGATCCGAAGTTCATGAAAACTTTGCCAAGCCATGGACAATCGGTCAAATGGCTTCCATTATGGGCTTGAGCGCCAGCAGGTTTGCCTCACTTTACAAGCAGGAATTTGGAGCAAGTCCCACGGAAGATCTTATCCGCACGAGGATCAACCAAGCCAAGAAAATGCTTTCCGCAACCAAGGTTAGCGTGAAACAAGTATCCCTAGCCTGCGGCTTTGAGAGCGTTCATTACTTCCATCGGGCTTTCAAGAGAAGGCTTAACATTACGCCGAAGCATTATCAGAACCACAAATTGTCGATGAAAGGCTCGATCCCCATGGAAAAAAAAGCATTCACTCTGGACGCTTTGTCTGTGGACTCTGATTTCTCTGGCACAATGGAAATCATCGACGGAGAGATCGTTCTTCATGGTAGCGGCACCGCTTGGGCAGACTTCCTTGGCTTTTCAGATGACGATTTGCATAACAAGCCATTTTTGAATTTCGTTTGTCCCGATGATTTGGAAATCGCACGAGAAACCGTTAGCAACATCCTCGATGGCAGGAACATCAAGGACGTCGCACTACGGCTCAACACCCAAAACGGGGAGTTCGTTAAAATTGATTTCTCCGTTTTGTCCAAGGGGAACAACCGGTTTTGGTTTGCCAAGAAAGTTTTGGTAGACGAATAAGTTGAGTCCAAACTTTTTTTTCCAAAATCGGCAATCGATTGATTGCCGATTTTGGTGATGTAACCTATGAAGGGTTTCCAATCTAAAAAGCTATGTACTTAGTCCTTCTCTCTATCTCTATTGCATTAATATCGATGGGTTTAAACGTGTTCGGCGCTAGCCCGACCGAAAAGCTTTTATCCAGGACCAGGCAAATAACCTTTGAGGGTGCTCGCTCGGGTGAAGGCTACTTCTCACGAAGTGGTCAAAAACTTGTCTATCAGTCGGAAAACCATGCAGGGAATCCGTTCTACCAAATATACTTGCTGGATTTAAGATCCGGAGAAAACAAGATCGTTTCATCAGGAATTGGCAAAACTACATGCGCATGGATTCACCCCGGCGAAAAACGAGTGCTATTTTCATCAACCCATTTGGACTCAAACGCCAGTCGCAAGCAAGCAGATGAATTGGCTGAAAGAGAAAGTGGGAAAGCCCGGAAATACAGCTGGGATTACGACAGACACTACGATCTGTTTGAAGTGGACGTAACCACCGGCAAGAGTCAACGCATTACCTCCGCCGATGGTTACGACGCCGAAGGGTCATACTCACCCACCGGTGAAAAAATTATTTTTGCATCAAATAGAAATGCGTATTCCAGAAAACTAACGACAACCGAACGGAAAATTTTCGAGCGAGACAAATCATATTTTAACGATATATACCTGATGAACGCTGACGGTACGGGCTTGGAGCAACTCACTAGCGCAGCAGGTTACGACGGCGGCCCCTTTTTCAATAGTACCGGGAGTCAAATCTGCTGGAGAAGATTTTCGCCAAATGGACACAAGGCCGAGATTTACAGAATGGATCTCGATTCAAGGAAGGAAATACAGCTAACCGACCTTGATGCAATGTCATGGGCTCCCTTTTTCCATCCATCCAACAAATACCTGATCTTTTCCACCAATCTCCACGGATTCAATAACTTCGAATTGTATGTCGTCGACATGAGCGGGGAAAAACAACCCATAAGGGTTACCGAATCGGATGGCTTCGACGGATTGCCCTGTTTTTCTCCGGACGGCAAAACGCTCTCATGGACGAGTAACAGAACGAATGACAAGAAGTCCCAAATCTTCATGGCAAACTGGAACCACGATGAAATGCTCCGTCGCCTCAATTTGGCTCCTCTCAAGGAAAACACGGATCCTCCCGAAAAACTTGGTTCGTCAACCCGAAGGACATCTCCTGAAATTGATACCAAAGACATAAGAAAACATTTGAAGTATCTATGTTCCGAAAACCTCGAAGGAAGGCTTACTGGCTCACAGGGTGGTAAAAAGGCAAGTGAATACGTTGCCGAATCGTTCAAATCCTTCGGAATGGAACCCTTTTCCAAAGAAAGCAGGTGGTTTCAGAAGTTCCCATTTTTCAATGCCGCGGAGTTATCACCTTCATGCAAGCTTGAGTTTTCGGCAAACATAGACCAACCGAAATCCAGTTTGGGCATAAAGAAGGATTGGATTCCCATGTCCTTTAGCGATTCCGGCAACTCGACAATCAGCGAAATTGTTTTTGCAGGTTATGGCATTCGTGCCAAGAAATCCAAAACCTGGGATGAATATGACTCATACACCCATTTGGACGTTAAGGAAAAATGGGTCATGGTCTTGCGAAAACTACCAACCGATTGGAGCGAAGAAAGAAAAGATTTCTTTTATTACCATTCTACCTTCAGAAAGAAGGCATCAGTAGCTCGAGATCTTGGGGCCAAGGGGATTATCTTCGTCACCGATTTTGCTGAACCTGAAGACAGGCTTATCGAATTTTCAGCAGGGACCACCAAAGAAACTATGTCGATTCAATCGATCATGATAACCCGTAGTTTGGCGGCCGCCATTTTTAAAGCCCAGCAAAAAGATTTTAGAAAGACTTGTGATCAGCTTTCCACGGGTGACCTCCAAATGGGATTCCCGTTGAAAAAATCCATTCTTTACCTGACCGTCTCCATTCTAAGGAAAAAGGGCGAAGGTAGAAATACTCTTGGCTGGATCAGGGCAAAGGCGGGATCGAAGACCGAGCGAATAATAGTAATTGGAGCCCACTTGGATCATATCGGCTACGGGAAAGCAAGCTCCCGAGCAAAGAAATCTCAAATGGGGAAAATGCATCCTGGGGCAGATGACAATGCATCTGGGATTGGAGCCTTGCTGGAAATTGCGGAATACCTCGCGAATCTTCTGAAAAAAGGGCTTCTTACAACTAAATACGATATACTTGTCGCTGCATGGTCCGGCGAGGAAATCGGCTTATTGGGCTCATCCCATTTCATGCGCTCCCATGCCTCTGGAACAAAAGACGGCGAGGACAGGAAAATCATAGCCTACCTTAACCTGGATATGGTCGGGAGATACAAGGAAAAGCTAACCCTTCACGGGGTGGGATCCTCCACTGCTTGGAGGAAGTTGATCCAACGTGCCAATATCCCCGTAGGGCTTAACCTGAACCTTCAAAACGATAGCCATATACCCACCGACACGACATCTTTCTTTGCTAAGGGAGTGCCGATCCTGAGTGCCTTTACCGGGCTGCACGCAGATTACCATTCACCATCGGATACTCCCGAGAAGATCAACTATGAGGGAATCGCCGATTGCTCGAATCTTTACGTGAGGCTAATTGAGGGAATGAGCAGATTGGACGGGATGGATTATATCGCGCAAGCCCCTCCACCCAAATCAAGGGGCATGCTTCGCGTTTATTTGGGAACCATCCCGGACTATTCCCAAACCGACCGCAAAGGATTGCTTCTTTCTGGAGTCAGTAAGGGCGGGCCTGCGGATTTGGCCGGTTTGCGAAGCGAAGACCTTGTTGTTGAACTAGGAGGAAAGAAAATAGAGACAATTTACGACTATACGGACGCTATAAGTTCCTTGAAGGCAGGCAAGGAGAGTAAGGTGACCGTCATCCGCAAAGGAAAAACTTTGGATTTGAGGATCACGCCTTCCGCCCGTTAATTTCCAAGTCTTCCATTGAGGAGCCGTCAAGCAGGAATGGGAGTTCCCTTGCTAAGGATCGAGCTTGACTCAACCAATGACGACTACGGGCTTGGGGTCCACTTATAACTTCCTTCACCAGAACTACCGCCAATTGCCTTAAATTTTCCCCCATCAACTGAAAATTTCAAGTTCTCAAGGGAGGAACACCAAAGGCGGAAGCCTTTGATTTGCAATTCTTCCTCCCAGCCTTCAGTTAAATCGTTATAATTGTGTTCTCCTTCACTCCCTCCACCCTCATCAATGATAATCAAACGCCGTATTGGGCCAACGGCGACAAGTCTCAGAGAATGAACGTCTGACGATAAAGAAGGGGATACGGAACGGGTAGAGGGATTCGTTTCAGCTACCGTCCCGACGGCTGGGGGTCCTTGCGGAGAGACTGCGTCAGTATCTCCGGACAAATAAGCCGCAATCGATATGATCGCCACAACGACCAAGGCAAGGATAACTATTAGTACAGGTTTGCTAAAATATGAGAAGTTACCGATCCGAACTTCAGCACTTGGTTTGACTGGTGAAGAAGATACGTTTGAAGAGGAGCTTTCCGTGGTTTCCGGTGTAGTCAGGGAACCCAGTGATTTTTTTTGTGCTTTGGAAGAAGAATTTCCGAGCTCAATATCCAAATCCGAAAGCATCGCTTCCTGATCAAGATCTAAAAAACGGGAATAAAGACGAACGAATCCCCGCAGGTAAACCTCTGGAAGGCTCGTGTCGAATTGACCTGCCTCGAAGGCGCTCAGGTAATCACCACGAATCTTAGTGCTCTCGGATGCCTCCCTTATTGAAATCCCCTTTCTGTTTCTTGCCTCTTCCAGTTTTTGTCCAATAGCCATTTAGAAAATTAAGTTTGTCGATTAAGAGTTCATTGAGGATCAGGTTTTTGCAAGCGGAGATTTCGATTATTCGGATATTCTTACAAATCCAACAGGATTTCCCTTCCTTGCCCAGGCGTGTCCGGACCGACAACCCCACGATCCTCCAATTCGTCCATGATGCGAGCAGCTCTATTATATCCAATGCTGAGTTTTCTTTGCAAATTGGAAGTGGATGCTCTCTTGGTGGTACGAATGATTTCTATAGCTTTTCTAATCATGGGGTCCTCGTCCGAATCACCTCCAGCTTCCCCGAGTACGTCATCCTCACCGGCAGATTCGATTTGATCCCGAACCTCCTCGATAATTTGAGGAGGACCGTTTATTTTCAGGTAATCCACAATTCCGTTAATCTCTTCATCGCTGACGAAGGCACCCTGTGCCCGGGCAAACGTAGAGCTGCCTGGTGGGATGAAAAGCATATCCCCCTTGCCCAGCAAAGCCTCTGCTCCCTTGCCGTCCAAAATGGTTTGGCTATCCCTGTAAGAGGCAACACGGAAAGATATTCGGCTCGGAAGGTTTGCCTTGATTACACCAGTGATGACATTCACGGATGGCCTTTGAGTTGCAATGATCAAATGGATACCCGCCGCTCGGGCTAGCTGGGCAAGGCGCGCGATTCCAGTTTCAACATCAGCCTGGGCAACCATCATTAAGTCTGCAAGTTCATCAATTATGCAAACAATGTAGGGTAACTTGTTTTCGGGAATCTCAAGAACGTCATCGTCCCGCGGAACTTCAATAGTGGAAAGGGCCGCTCTTTCTTCCGCTGTCATTTCGGCATCAAGCAACTGAGCCTTTTCCTTTTCCTCCTTGTCTTTTAGAATCTTGGCATTGAAACCTGCAATATTCCTAACCCCCACCTTGGAAAAAATTTGGTACCTGCGCTCCATTTCCACCAAGAGCCACTTGAGGGCACCTGGTACTTTTTTAGGCTCGGTTACGACAGGGATGAGCATGTGCGGAAGATCGTTGTACACTTTCATCTCAACGATCTTCGGGTCAACCATGATGAATCGAACGTCTTCGGGACTTGAGTGGTAACAAAGAGAGGCAATAACCGCGTTAATGCATACGGTCTTACCTGACCCAGTTGAACCCGCGACAAGAAGGTGAGGCATTTTGGTCAAGTCAGCTACCAAAGGTCGCCCGCTAGCCTCCTTACCTAAAACAATCGGTATGTCAGCACCTGCTTCTACCCACGCTTTTGACTGAAGAATTTCCTTAAGGCAAACGGGTGCTGGCTTAGCATTAGGGACTTCTATGCCAACACACCCCTTACCCGGAACAGGAGCCAGAATTCTTACACTGTCAGCCTTCAAAGCCATGGCCAAATTCTTGTCCAAGTTTGCTATCTTCTCTACCTTTACTCCTGGTGCCGGGTGAACGTCATATCGGGTAATGACCGGGCCGGTGTGAACTTCTCCCATTTCCACCTCAATCTTGAATTGCGATAACGTCTCCTTAAGCCTTTTCGCTTTGAGCATATGATCTTCGTCCGCACTCGCTTCCTCCTCGGGAGGATCCATGAGGAGATCGAGGGTTGGGAAATGATAGTCGCCCTTTCGTTCAGGAAACAAATCGACCGCCTTCTCGGGCTTTGCCGCACGTACGACCTTGAAGCCATCCATCCCGTCCGAGGAGTCTGTTTCTTCTCCGGTTTGCGGTTCCTTACTCTCGGGCAATTCATCCTTTTCGCTAGGAATTTCATCCGTATCCCGCTCCTTAGGCTTGCCTTCCGTTTGAGTTTCTTCATCGGGTGAAGGTTTCTCTTTTTTAGCTTTCGCTTTGGACTTCTTTGCTGGAGCGGGTGAAGAGTCAGTAGTTGTCGTAGTGCTTTTTTGAAGAGAAACGTCTCCAAAGAGCAAGTCGTCTTCCGGCTCTTTGCCAAAGCGGGGGAATCGCCAAATCTTTTTGGATTCCTTATTTTTTGTGGTCTCCACTTCATCCTCGGGGCTCTGTTTCAGTCCGGTTTCAGTTGATTTT
>MDTE01037504.1_pt1 | contig 10926 bp, 9 predicted proteins | sample 811231 | NCBI WGS metagenome assembly MDTE01 (sample SAMN05326651, study PRJNA326480) | marine metagenome | isolation source: seawater | place: Indian Ocean: Red Sea | collected 2010 | reverse complement strand
GTTCGGATGTGCGATGAAAATCAATGCCGGACGATGACGTTCAATGGCCCCCAGCATGCGCTCTCGGTCGAGGCTGAACTCACTCGCCTCGAGTGCGACAGGGACATATCGGGCGCCAAGTGTGACCGCGCAGTGCTCGTACATGACAAAAGTCGGGGCCGGGGCCAGCACGCAGCAATCATACCCCGCCAGAGTCATCAACAGTGTTTGAATGAGCTCGTCAGAACCGTTGCCGAGCACCAGTGGTGTGTCGGGGGACAATCCCAGATAGCTGTTCAACGCCACTTTTAGTTCACGGCAACCGGCGTCGGGGTACCGGTTCACATGCACGTCGCGCAGCAACTCCAGCCACCCGGCGACGAGCTCTGGCGGCCAGTGGTAGGGGTTCTCGTGGGTGTTGAGCTTGATGAGATCGTTGGGCTCCGGAGCCTTGTAGGCCGCAAGCGCGCGGATCTCAGTACGTATGAGCTCGTCGGGTCCGTGTTTCATTCGTCAATAATCCGATATTCCGCCGAACGAGCATGCGCCGTCAGTTGCTCCGACCGAGCAAGCACCGAGGCTACCCGGCCAAGCTCACTCGCCCCTTCGGGCGAACATTGAATGACGCTCGAGCGCTTCTGAAAGTCATAAACGCCAAGTGGCGACGAGAATCTCGCAGTTCTCGCCGTCGGCAACACATGATTCGGTCCTGCGCAATAATCGCCGAGCGCTTCGGCGGTGTGCCGCCCCAGAAACACAGCGCCCGCATGCCGTACCTTCGGCAACCATTGCTCGGGCTGCGCCACCGACAACTCCAGATGCTCCGGTGCAACCCGGTTGGAAAGCTCGATCGCCTCATCGAGATCACGGACTTTGATGAGCGCACCATTGGCGGCGAGTGAATGCTCTATGATTCGCTGGCGCTCCATGCTCGGCAACGCGCTCTGCATAGCCTGCTCGACATCGTCGAGAAACGCGCCGTCAGGCGAGATCAAAATCGCTCGTGCATCCTCGTCGTGCTCGGCCTGGGAAAACAAATCCATGGCAATCCAATCGGCGCGACTCGCTCCGTCACAGATCACCAGGATCTCGGAGGGGCCGGCAATCATGTCGATGCCAACCGCACCAAACACCATCCGCTTTGCGGTGGCCACATAAACATTGCCTGGACCGACAATCTTGTCGACCGCGGGAATGGTCTCGGTGCCATAGGCAAGCGCCGCGATCGCCTGAGCGCCACCGATGCTGAAAACACGGGTAACACCCGCAACATGAGCGGCCGCGAGCACCACTGGATTGGGTGCGCCACCTGGCGCCGGCACCATCATCACGATGTCTTCGACACCGGCGACATGAGCGGGGATTACCCCCATCAGCACCGACGACGGATAGGCCGCTTTGCCGCCCGGGGCGTAGACGCCGACCCGGTCCAATGGCCTGACTTCCTGCCCCAGACGAGTACCATGGTCATCGGCGTAGTGCCAGGACTCGAGCCGGTGCTGTTCGTGGTACTCGCGGATTCGATGAGCGGCCGCTTGCAACGCCTGTTGTGAGGGAGATTCCAGACTCTCGAATGCACGTCTGAAATCGTCGGGCGTATGCGTCAAGTCGGCGATGTCATCGACGGTTACATCGTCGAACGCCGCCGTGAACTCGAGCACCGCCGCATCACCTCGCGAACGCACCGCAGCAATGATCTCACTGACTCGCACGACCACATCCTGATCCCAGTCCAGCTGCTGCTGGATCAAAGCGTCGAACCCGGCATCGAAACCGACGGTCTGGGTGTCTAAGCGTGGAACACAAAAGGCGCTGGCTCTGTCAGTCATCAGACGTGGTCCCTGACAGCAAGACGCAGATCTTCGATGAATTGAGTGACGGCTGCGTGCTTCATTTTCATAGAACCCTTGTTCACCACCAATCGCGAGGAAATATCCACGATGGTTTCGATCTCAACCAGACCGTTCGCCTTCAGAGTGTTTCCGGTATCGACGAGATCGACAATCCGATCCGCAAGACCGGTGATTGGCGCAAGCTCCATGGAGCCCGAGAGATGCACGACCTCGGCTTGAATCCCGCGGCGTGCAAAATGCCGGTTCGCGGTATTTACGTATTTGGTGGCAACGCGTGGCCGCCGCGAGTCGTCGACGGCGCCAACAGGCGCCGCGACCACCATACGGCAACGTGCGATACCGAGGTCGAGGGGCTCATACAAGCCTTCAGTTGACTGTTCCAGCAACACATCCTTGCCGACGATGCCCAGGTCAGCCGAGGCATAACGCACGAAGGTGGGCACATCCTGCGAGCGAATCACCAAAAGCTTCAGATTCTGCACACTGGTGTCCAGCACCAGCTTACGGGTGCTGGAAGGGTCGTCAATCAACGTTATACCGACACGCCCGAGCAAGGGCAGTGCTTCATTCAGAACACGACCTTTGGACACCGCTAGGGTCAGGGCATGGACCATGATCCCGGCACCATCAACCCGCGACGCGCCTGATTTGCGCACCGAGCTGGGCGAGCTTTTCTTCGATACACTCATAGCCCCGATCGATGTGATAGATGCGATCGACGCTGGTGTTGCCCTCCGCGACCAGACCCGCCAATACCAGTGACGCCGAGGCACGCAAATCAGTCGCCATAACCGGTGCACCGGTCAAGCTTGGCACACCCCGGGTGACCGCAGTATTTCCTTCCAGACGAATATCCGCACCCATGCGCTGCAACTCGTGCACGTGCATGAAGCGATTCTCGAACACCGACTCGGAGATCACGCCGGTGCCATCGGAAACCACATTCAAAGCCGTGAACTGAGCCTGCATATCGGTCGGAAAAGCGGGATACGGTGAAGTGCGTATTGAAACCGCCTTGGGACGGGTCTCACGCATATCGAGGGTGATCCAATCTTCGCCGTGCTCGATGTTCGCGCCGGCTTCAGTCAATTTCTCAAGTACCGACTCCAGCATCGCTGGCCGGGTGTTCTTGAGTTTGATGGCACCACCGGTGACGGCCGCCGCGGTCAAATACGTGCCGGTTTCTATTCGATCCGGGAGTACTTCGTAATCCGTGCCAGTCAGAGACTCCACCCCTTCGATACGAATAGTGTCGGTGCCTGCGCCTTCGATGTTCGCACCCATGGACACCAGACAGTTCGCCAGATCGACCACTTCAGGCTCACGCGCCGCGTTTTCGATGATGGTAACGCCGTCGGCGAGCGTCGCCGCCATCATCAAGTTCTCGGTGCCGGTCACGGTAATCAAATCCATTGCCAGATGCGCGCCCTTGAGCCGGGCGGCGGTGGCGCGTATGTAGCCGCCGCTCACTTCGATCTCGGCGCCCATTTTTGCGAGCCCCTGGATGTGCAAATTGACCGGCCTCGAGCCAATTGCACAGCCGCCCGGCAATGACACCACCGCCTGCCCGAAACGGGTCAACAGAGGTCCCAGCACTAGAATGGAGGCGCGCATGGTTTTGACCAATTCGTAGGGAGCGTAGAACTCCTTGATAGTGGAGGAGTCGACCTCGATGCGCAGACGCTCATCCACGACCAGTTCGACGCCCATGCGTCCGAGCAGCTCCATGGTGGTGGTGATGTCGTGCAAATGTGGAATATTGCCAATCGTAACTCTCTCACCCGTCAGCAAGGTGGCGGCGAGAATCGGCAAGGCGGCGTTTTTTGCACCCGAGATGCGGATTTCTCCGCTCAGCGGCACTCCGCCAGTAATGATCAACTTGTCCAAAAGTCGTGTCTGCTCAAGTGTCCGAGCCGTACGTCGACGCCCACTGCTCAGGAGTGAATGTTTTGAGCGCCAGTGCGTGCAGGATCTCAGTGTCGAATCGATCACCGAGAGCAGCGTACACCATTCGATGCTGCGCCAGCATGGGTTTGCCGCTGAAGTCGGCATGCACCACCGTGGCATCGAAGTGACGGCCGTCTCCGGTTACCTGAACCCTGGCGCCGGGTAGCCCCGCTTCGATCAGTCTTTTCACTTCTTCAGGGTCCATGATACCCCTCCATTGAGCTCATACGCGGGGCTCACGGTTGTGAGTCGAATTCCTCACCCTCTTTCTTGACTGGCATCAAGTCCTGCTTAGTGACGTTCAAGGCCAGAATGGTGGTGCTCGCAACATAAATGGACGAATAGGTGCCAATGAGCACACCGATGGTCAATGCAGCCGCAAAGCCGCGAATGATCTCACCACCGAGAAGGAACAAGATGATCAATACCAGCAAAGTCGTGAACGAGGTCATCAACGTGCGCGCGAGCGTCTGGTTGAGGGAGGTGTTGACCACATCAACAGGTGTTCCCTTGCGCAGCTTTCGAAAGTTCTCACGAATACGATCGAACACCACGATGGTATCGTTCAAAGAGTAACCGATGACTGCGAGCACGGCTGCCAGCACCGTCAAGTCGAACTGCAATCCGATCACCGAGAACACACCGACGGTGATGACCACGTCGTGCACCAATGCCGCGACCGAGCCCACCGCGAACCGGATCTCGAAGCGCAACATGACATAGATGAGAATGGCGCCCAGCGCGATCAACATCGCCAGACCGCCCTGCTCACGCAACTCCTCGCCGACCCGTGGACCGACAAACTCGACGCGGCGAATTTGCGGCTCACTCACCGATGATGCGCGTATAGCATCGATGGCGATGGTGCTCAAATCGGCCTGACTGAGAGCCTCTCGCAGACCAATTCGAATCAGCACATCACGGGCAGTACCGAAGTGTTGCACCACGGCGTCATCGAACTGCTCGGCAGCGAGCGCATCGCGAATGGGGGCGAGTTCGACGGCCTGGTCGAACCCGAGTTCGATTAAAGTGCCGCCAGTAAAGTCGATACCGAATGCAAGTCCGCGCGAGGCAAATGATCCCAACGAGATAATCAGCAGCACCGCCGACACAATCACCGCCAGCCGGCGCTGCGCCATGAAATCGAAAGTGGTCGGCTTCTTGAACAGTTGCATCGCCCGCCCCTATATCGACAGCGCTTTGACGCGTCGACCGCCGTAGATCAGATTCACCACACCCCGAGTACCCATGATGGCGGTGAACATGGACGACACAATGCCAATCGACAACGTGATGGCGAAGCCTTTCACCGGCCCGGTGCCGAAACCGAACAGCACAACGGCTGCGATGAGCGTCGTGACGTTGGCGTCGGCAATGGTCGAAAGCGCCTTCTCGTAACCGGCGTGAATGCTGGCCTGTGGCGTGTTGCCATTCCTGATCTCTTCTCGAATACGCTCGAAAATGAGCACATTGGCATCCACCGCCATGCCGACGGTGAGCACAATGCCGGCGATGCCAGGCAATGTCAGGGTTGCCTGCAGCAAGGACAGCACCGAGACAATCAACACCAGATTGAACGCCAACGCCAGATTCGCCACCAGACCAAAGGTGCGGTAGTAAATTGCCATGAAGATCAGCACGGCGACGAAGGCGATCACTACTGACCGAAAGCCCTGGTCAATATTTTCCTGACCGAGACTCGGCCCCACAGTACGTTCTTCCACGATGGCAATGGGGGCTGCGAGCGCACCGGCTCGCAGCAGCAGCGCGAGATTTCTCGCCTCCTCGGTGGTGTCCAGACCTGTGATCTGAAAACGCTTGCTCAGCTGATCACGGATGGTGGCGATATTGATGACTTCCTCGGTGCGAATGTCTTCCTTGATGCGTTCGCCATTGACGATTTGAAAATCAGTCTTGTGCTCGATGAACACCACCCCCATGGGATTACCGATTTCGTCGCGCGTCGCTTTGGAGAAAATCCGCGCACCCTGTCCATCCAAAGTGATGAACACCGCCGGTGTACCGGATTGCTGATCGATACCCGACGCAGCATCGGTGATGTACTCACCTGTCAACATGACATCACGCTTGAGCAACACAGGCTGGCCCTGCCGGTCCTGATAGAGCTTGGCACCGATGGGCACACGGCCGTCGAGGGCGGCCTGCATGTCACCGGTCTGATGCAACAAGCGGAACTCGAGAGTCGCGGTTCCGCCCAGAATGATTTTCGCCGTCGTGGTGTCCTGCACGCCGGGCAGCTGGACGACAATTCGGTCGACACCTTGTTGCTGAATCAACGGCTCGGCCACACCGAGTTCATTGACGCGGCTGCGCAACGTGGTGATGTTCTGGTCGAGCGCGAACTCGCGCGTCTCGATGGCCGCAGCTTCACTCAGCTTGGCGCGCACATCGAAACCTTCGGAGGACTGCGATTGCTCGACGTCGAGCTCCGGGTACTCCGCGCGGATGACACTGTAGGCTTTGTCACTCAGCGCCGCGTCTTTGAAGCGCAGCAAAATGCTTTCGCCTTCCGGACGAGTCGCACGCTGATAACGCAGCTTCTCGTTTCTGAGCAGGCCCTTGATGTCGCCGAGATAACGCTCTTCGGCCTGTGAAACGGCAGCGTCCATGTCGACTTCCATGAGGAAGTGCACACCACCACGCAGGTCTAGACCCAGGTACATGGGCAAGGCACCGACTGCTGCCAGCCAGTCCGGTGTCGCGGGCGCCAGGTTCAGCGCGACCACATACTGACGACCGAGCATCTCCTTGATCAGGTCTTGGGCAGCGAGCTGTCCATCCTCGTCTGCAAAACGGATGAGCAAACGCCCCCCGGTCACCTCGGGATCTTTCACCAACGAGACACTCTCTTCCTGCAATCGGCTGGCTATTCGGCTTGCGAGCGCACTATCGACCACCGCACCGCGAGTAGCCGACACCTGGATGGCCGGATCCTCACCGAACAGATTTGGCAACGCGTAGAGCAGGCTTACCGCCAGCACCACCACGAGCAGCAGATACTTCCAAGCGGGGTATTGATTCACAGCGACTTGATCGTGTCCTTGGGCATGACATTGGCTATGTGAGGCCGTTGCACCTTGATCTCCATGCTCTTGCCAAGCTCGAGGGTGACGAAAGTATCGCCGACATCAGTAATACGGCCGAGCAGCCCACCGCTGGTCACGACCTCATCGCCGGTTTTGAGGGCCTGCACCATGGCCCGGTGTTCTTTCTGCTTCTTCTGCTGCGGTCTGAGCAACAGGAACCAGAATATGCCGAGGAACAAGACCAGCGGCAGCAACGCGCCGATGAGAGAGCCCTCCTGGCCGCCGCCGGACTGGGCGTAGGCATCGGATATGAAGAATCCCATTTCGCACCTTGGCTAAAAAAAAGGCGGCTAATTATGCCAGCAACCCAAGTAACGCGCGAGCGCCGCGCGGACGTGGTATCTGAGGGCGACGACACCATGATACGACCCGGCAGCAGAAACCGGCTATACCGGCCGAACGGTTGAGGTAGTTTCTCGGCTACCGATGGGGGTTCGCGGCGCAGCCAAGCTTACTCAACAGGCGCGAGACGGCAGCCCACGGTCCTCGCGGAAACCCGTGACGAAAGCCTCGAGCCGCCCGGCTGCAATAGCGCCGCGGAGCCTGCGCATCAGGGCCTGATAGTGATGCAGGTTGTGCAATGTGTTGAGCCGGGCACCGAGAATCTCGCCGCACTTGTCGAGATGATGCAGGTAGGCGCGGCTGTAGTGGCGACAGGTGTGGCACTCGCAGGCCTCGTCCAGCGGGCCATCGTCGTTGCGATACCGGGCGTTCCTGATCCGAACCACTCCGGTGCTGACAAACAAATGGCCGTTGCGCGCATTGCGGGTCGGCAACACACAGTCAAACATATCGACACCACGACACACAGCATCGACGATATCCTCGGGTCTGCCCACACCCATCTCGTAACGAGGTTGATCGGCGGGCATCTTCGGGACAATGGAGTCGAGCACCGCCAGCCGATCCTCACGCGGCTCGCCAACGGCCAGACCGCCGATGGCATAGCCGTCGAAGCCGATGTCGAGCAGCCCTTCCAATGAGCGCTGCCTGAGCCCCGGATAGATACCCCCCTGGATTATGCCGAACAAACGCGCCGGACTGTCGCCATGCGCTTCTTTGGACCGGCGCGCCCAGCGCAGTGACCGTTCCATGGAGACCTCGGTAAAGGCTTTGGTCGAGGGATACTCAGTGCAATCATCAAAAATCATGACAATGTCCGAGCCGAGCGCGCGCTGCACGGCCATGGACTCTTCCGGACCGAGGAACACCTTGCGACCATCGACGGGTGAACGAAACAACGCACCCTCTTCGCTCAGCTTGCGCGCCGCCCCCAGACTGAAGACCTGAAAGCCGCCCGAGTCGGTCAGGATGGGTCGACTCCAGTTCATGAACTTGTGCAATCCACCGAGCTCACGCATGATCTCCGGTCCTGGACGCAACATGAGATGGAAGGTGTTGGCGACGATGATTTCCGCGCCGAGTTCGGTAAGTTCATCAGCGGTCATTGCTTTGACGGTGCCGTAGGTCCCGACCGGCATGAACGCTGGCGTCGAAATTTCACCCCGGGGCAAGCGCATACGGCCGGTTCTAGCCAAGCCGTCAGTGGCGGTGATTTCGATCATGACTCTGGGCAACCTCGACTGATGAACATGGCGTCACCGTAGCTGAAGAACCGATAATGCTCGGCAACCGCGTGCCGGTAAGCCTGCAACACCGAATCAGTGCCGGCAAATGCACACACCAGCATCAGCAAGCTGGAGCGTGGCAAGTGAAAGTTGGTGATCAAAGCATCCACGGCACGGAACTTGTAGCCCGGATAAATGAACAACTGGGTATCGCCCTGGTACGGTTCGAGTCCGGTGTCGGTCGCGGCCGTCTCCAGCGCACGCACGCTGGTGGTACCGACCGCAATGACTCTGCCGCCATCACTACGAGTTTGTTGCACAGCCTCACAGACGGCCTGGTCGACACTCAACCATTCCGCATGAATCTGATGCTGCTCGACCTCGTCCACCCGCACGGGTGAAAAAGTCCCTGCCCCGACATGCAACGTGACAGTGGCCTGCTTGACGCCGCGCCGTCGGAGTCTCTCAAGCAAGGGCTCATGGAAATGCAGACCGGCGGTTGGCGCGGCAACTGCACCATCAATGGCGGCAAATACGGTTTGGTAACGGCTCAGATCGGGCGTATCCGGTGAACGCTCGATGTAGGGCGGCAACGGCAACTCACCGTGAGACTCCAGCACCTGGGCGATGTGGGCGGTGAACTCGAGTTCGGTAAACTGATCGTGTCGGGCGATGACGGTTGCTCGATAGTCGCCGAACACGAGTTCTCGACCGACAGAGGGACTCTTGCTCGCGCGTAGCTGGGCGAGCATGCGATGCTTGCCGATCACACGCTCCACCAATAGCTCGACCTTGCCACCGCTGTCCTTCTGGCCATGAAGTCGCGCCGTTATGACCCGGGTGTTGTTGACGACCAGCAGATCGCCCTCGTGTAGGAAGTCCTCGACATCAGCGAACATCGCGTCTGCAAGCTGACCGGTCTCACGGTCGAGGCAGAGCAGCCGACTGTCACCACGCAGCGCCGGTGGATGCTGCGCAATCAACTCGGCAGGCAGATCGAAATCGAATTGAGCCACCTCCACGGTGGAACCTCGGTCAGCTCAGAAAATCGGGCCGGCGATGTTAGCAGCAATCATCGGCCACTGCTTTTCGCATGCGAGCCGGTTCTCTATACTAGCGCTCCCCAACTCGATGCCGGGGTGGCGGAACTGGTAGACGCGCCAGACTCAAAATCTGGTACAGGTAACTGTGTGAGAGTTCGAGTCTCTCTCCCGGCACCATCACAAGATTTCAAACACTTACGTGCCAATATGGGGGCAGCAGGCACACGTATTAAAGCACACCTTTTTGACTCCAGTTCAGATCAGGATGGCCACTCGGTTGAACTAGTTGGTTTTGTAGTAGCTCTATCAGGCTGGGCCCAGTTCCACTGGCACCCGTATCGACGTCCAGCTGCTCTGCATCCTCAGCTGGCAGCCTATCACTGTAGTGAACCTTGCCGTTTTCATCCGTCCACTTGTAAATCGCAGCATGGACGATGGCTGACAGTAAAACTGTCAGCAAATCGGCGCTCCATACCCAGGCTTCGAACTTGCGTATCATGCTACTTAGTTTAGCCTTCCGTATCGTGGTTGACCGCGACCCGGCTCAGTCGGGATTACTGGCATTCACAGCTAGACGTCGAGCCGGGCCATTCAGGTCTGCCACTTACCCCTTCTGTCGGCGACCATTTCCTCGATCTCGACATGAGCCCCCGCGACCTAGACGACTTTGCCATGACTGCGCTCCATGTAACGACCCGTCAGCCAATCAGTAGCAAAGGTATCGAGATCCCCAGCATCCGTATCTGGGTCAAAACAGTCATCGTCAGATCCATATGGTGTTCACTCAGAACCTACAAATAACGTGGATGTCAAAAAGCGTTAAGCGACTGTCGCCGCGTTCTGTCGCCGCGTACACTGCATGTGCCGCCGGCTCGGCATCGGGACTCGAGAATCGCGACGAGTTCATCGAACAACATCAACAACGGAGACCGATATGGACATGCGCTTATCGGACCAGCATCGGGCGCTGTCGAGCACGGCGCGCGAATTCTGCGAACGCGTCTTGCAACCTCTGGAACTCGAGGTGGAAGAGCACAGGGGGCTGCCGGCAGGTCGTCGCCCTGAAATCCGTGAAGCCGTTCTAGAAGCGGGTTTTGCCGCCATCAATCACAGCGTGGAGAACGGCGGCACCGGCCACAGCATTTTCGAGCAGACCTTGATCAACGAGCAGATGGGACGCTCCACCAACGGATTGTGGTCATGCGTGTGGCAACCACCCATCTGCCTGAAGGACGCCACCGAGGCCCAGAAGCAGAAATATCTCAAGCCATCGTGCGAGGGATTGACACGGGGTTGTTATGCGATCACCGAGCCCGGCGCCGGCTCTGATCCACGCCAGGTGAAGACGAGCGCCGTGCGCTCAGGCAATGGATATGTCATCAACGGCGAGAAATGGTTCGTCACCTCCTTTGGCGCGAGCGACTTCATT
>MDTE01097328.1_pt1 | contig 10927 bp, 9 predicted proteins | sample 811231 | NCBI WGS metagenome assembly MDTE01 (sample SAMN05326651, study PRJNA326480) | marine metagenome | isolation source: seawater | place: Indian Ocean: Red Sea | collected 2010 | reverse complement strand
ATGAACCCGAGCCTGATTCAGAATTACATGAGGAAATTCAGACAAACCGTCTTCGGTATCTTGGATTCTAGAACTTCTTACTATCTCCCGTTCATTCTGATGGCTCGGTTTCCAAAATGTAGTTTCATTAACCCAATATGCCTCCTTTAAAACTTTTTCACTAAAAGAAAATGCTTCAAACATTTCCATTGTACGACAAGCAACACCATCTGCTTGCCCCAACTTTAGTGGGCCTGGTTTTTGATCAACTATTACGGTTTTAACTGAAGAATATTTTGATAATTGGGTTGCCAGCGTAAGGCCTGCGGGACCGCACCCAATAATTAAAACATCTGTCTCTGAAGCTAATGAATCTGATCCTGGCAGAGGTTCTTCACAATCTTCTAAAATCTCCGGATTACCCGGCCTAAAGCCATTTAGATGGAATTGCATATTATAACTTTTACTTTCTCATTCAATTATAAAAACTATGGTCATTTGACTCTATCCAGAAGCGAAATTTTTTCAATCCTTTCGATGAAAAATCGACCTTTGCCCCTTTAATGCTTCAAATTACAATAATTCAAATATTTAAGAGGGGACAAAAAAGTAGTGCAGCTATTGAGTGATTACTGTATGGTATACCAGCAGACACTTTGGAGAATTATGTGGTTAAAATTTGTCTCGTAACTGACATTCACCATGGAGAAAATAATTACTCTGGGAAGTACAATAACGCCTTACCTTTAATTAAAAAATTTAATGATTTCTGTGACCACCATAGACCCGATTATGTAATTGAGCTTGGTGATAGAATAAATGATTCAATTTATGAGAAAGATTTTGAATTAGAAACTGAAGTTGCAGCCGCGTTCTCTCAAAATAAATTTAAAAAATTTCATATTAATGGGAACCATGATCGCGACAATCTTTCTTTCGAAGATAATAGCAAGATTTTTAATCAAAAAGAAGAAAGTGAATTTTTAGAATTAGAGGAATTTAATTTAGCGATTTGGCGTGCTGAAGTAAAAATGGAAAACACTAATAATTTTCGAGGAATTCACATAAGAGATAGTGACCTAAAATGGCTTAAAAATATATGCGAGAATTCTAAAAAACCTCTATTAATCTTTTCACATGTTCCACTATCCGGTCGAAGCCAACTCGGAAATGTTTTCTTTGAAAATAATGAAGAGTTATCAAAATATACTCGAACTGGAGAAATTAGAAATATTTTGAAAAAATCTAAAAATGCAACGTTTTGCTTTTCAGGACATATCCATCAGAATACTTATACTCAGGTTGATAGAACTTTTCATTTTACTCAACAATCTCTAACTGAAACTTTTGCAACAGAGGGTAAAGTCACTAACTCAATGGGCTTAATTGAAATAGACGAAAATTTGAAATGGCAAGTTTTCGGAAACAATCAAATAATGATAGAAAAGCCTATCAATATTGAAAATTGGATCACTCCTATTAATAAGTTGGAACCAAAGTCTACAGAAAATAAGTAATTCTAAGAAAATCACTTTCACAAAAAAAGAAAAACTGGTTAGGCGATAATGGGCAGTCAAAGACTAATTTAGTTACACATAAATTTATTTTCACTTATTTTTATTGCGTTTTTTCTGATTCACTGCAAAACTTGCATTCGTATGCAAATTATATTCGATTCGAATGTTTCGAAAAAATTTGGATATAATTTAATTAATCAAAGCAGTGAAAGACTGCTTTTTTCAAGGGGAGATATAAATGTTACGATTTAAATCAATGGTTGCTTCTGCTACTTTTTTAAAAAAGTTAATTATGACAGGTGCCGCCACAACTTTAATAAGCTCGGCGGCATTTGCTAAAGACTGTGGGCCATCGGATCAGTCAATTCGAATTCTTGCTAGTGATTTTCCTGCCATACATGCTGTAGCTGGAACAGCTGAGGAAAATTGTGCTGCCAACGCGTCGGAATTTACTCGAAATCATACGACAGAAGCGCGTCAAATTATGAATGCTGCACTAACACCTAATCCAGCTGAGTATACCAGCGTTATTGTGGCAAATTCTACCTTAACACAACTAATGAACGATGGTTTAGTTCGTCCTCTTAATGGTTTGGTTGAAAAATATGGAGCTGATCTTCCAAAAAACCTGATGATTACAATCGATGGCAACATAATGGCTGTCGCTTTCATGGCCAACTCACAACATCTTTTCTCACGTAAGGATGTTCTCGAAAAAGCCGGCATAAATAATATCCCCAGCACATACAGTGATATGGTTGCTGCAGCCCAAGCTATTCGTGAAGCAGGTATCATGGAATATCCAATCGTTATGAATATGAAGACTGGATGGAATGTTGGTGAGTCTTTTAACTTAGCGTTCCTTGCGCATGGAGGTGAATTCTTTAAGGCCGGTACCGCTGAGCCTTCTGTCAACAGTGAAGCCGGTATTGCAGCTCTAAACACGCTCAAGGCACTAGTTGAATACGCACACCCTGATCACTTAACACAGGCCTCCAACGAAACTCAGGCAATCTGGGAAGCAGGAGAGGCTGCCTTAGGAATTATGTGGGGATCTCGAGGATCGGTGATTTTGGATAATGAAGGGTCTTCAGAACAAGTGACATCAAATACAGTTCTTTCTTCAGCTCCATCAGTTGAGCCAGGTGGTATACCCGGTGCGACTCTATGGTGGGATGGTTTTACTATTTCGAAAAACGTACCGGATGCAGAAGCAGAGGCTACATTTGCTGCTCTGGCAAGCGCTTTGAACGCGGATATGGTTGCAGCCAATAACGATGATGCAATTTGGTTACTCGAAGGTTTTAAGCCGGGTGCTGCTGCAGAAGGTGTTTCTGCAACTGCTCAAGGTGGCGCGGCCCCATACCCAATGCTTCCACAAATTGGATTGTTGCACAATGCACTGGGCGCAGAATTAGCAGACTTTCTAAAAGGTAATGAAAGTGCAGAAAAAGCTCTGGCAGATGTCGAAGCGGCTTATGTGACAGCTGCAAAAGAAGCTGGGTTTCTTAAATAAATCCAGCAACTGGAGAAAACATTAGTGTGTGGGGGTTCTTTATCTTTCATACCCCCCACACACCCCTTTTGTTGAAAATTGGATAATAAAGAGTGAAACACCGTACATTTTTTTGGTTCATACTACCTACACTTTCGGCAATGCTTCTATTTATTGCGATTCCTATTGTTTCTACCTTTGTGCAATCGCTTTTCATACAGCATGAGCAGGTATTAATTTTGTCTAAAAATTGTGGCCCTTTTGGCTGTAGTGAGACAACTTCAGTGGATATAGAAGCAACCAAGGAACTTCGTCAAGGCTCGCATTTGGGTAAGTTTAACGGCGTCGGTACATATCTAAACCGTTCACATCTAGCATTTGTTGAAGTTGGTAATGCTTGGGTAGCCTCAAAGACCTTTAGTGGTTTCCTAAACGAAGTCTTGGATCTTCCTTTCTATGGAGCCTTAATGTTCACATTAACGTATACGGCCGTCGTCACGCCGTTAGTTTTGCTACTGGGTTTAGCTATTGCTATTGGGGTCAACGGCCTACCAAATATGATGAAGGGACCATCCATATTTGTTTCGCTTTTGCCATTCCTAGTTACGCCACTGGTTGGATCTTTGATCTTATTTTGGATGGTTGATGGAGATGGTATCATCGGGGCTACAATACAGCTGATTTTTAATGATCCTAACCTAAGCCTCAAAGCTTCAACTGGGTTGACCTGGACAATGTTAATTGTTTATGGAATATGGCACACGCTGCCTTTTAGTTTTATAGTATTTTATGCTGGTCTCCAAACCGTCCCAGTCGATACGTTAGAAGCTGCCCAGATTGACGGAGCTACAAAGTGGCAGCGCACATTTTACGTTGTAGTCCCCCATCTTGTACCATTAATTTCCTTTGTTACACTAATGCTGCTGATGGATAACTTCAGAGTTTTTGAACCGATTGTAAGCTTTTCAGCTGAAGCACATGCTCGGTCACTCAGCTGGATCATCTTTAATGATCTTCGTGAGAGTGGAAACCCTCTTTATGGATCAGCTGGAGCAACATCGATGTTGACAATTATTGGAGTAGTCCTCCTGTTGATACCAGTTCTGATCCGGACTTGGAGAGATTTTAAGCTTAGGAGCCTTTGAAACAGTTACCATGTCAAGAACAGCACGTACTCGCATCACATTTGTCAGCACCCTTTCCTTTAGTCTAGTTGCTTTATGGCTGCTAATAGCTGCCTTCCCATTCGCTTGGACATTTTGGGGTAGCTTCAAAGTTCAATCCGATTTTTTTTCAAAAGCGGATTGGATGTATGCACTTTGGGGAACTAACACCATAAAGGAAACTGGTAATTCATTCACAGGCTCTGGATATCACGGTGCCTGGATAGTTGAAGGTTTCTGGAAGAACTTTCTTAACTCCGGAATAGTGGTACTATTTACTGTTATAATTTCTGTCACTTTTGGAACATTGGGTGGCTACGCTCTAGCACGTTCTGGATTTCGCTACGCTTTTTGGATATTGATGGCAGCTCTAGTTTTTCGTGCAATGCCACACATCACCTTGGTGTCTGGATATCTGCTACCGTTTTTTGAATGGAATATTTGGGGCTATTTACCAACAACTATTATTGTACTCGTTGCGATGAACCAACCTTTCACCATTTGGATGTTACATTCTTTTTTCCTTAACGTACCTAAAGATATGGATGAAAGTGCTATGGTTGATGGTTGTACACGTTTTGAAGCGTTTCGATATGTTATCGTACCAGTCATGTGGCCTGGCGTCATAACTACAGCGCTTTTTAGTTTTCTTTTAGCCTATAATGATTTCACAGTAACTGTTATGCTTCTAAGCGAAGAAAATGAAACGATCATTCCGGCTATAAATAGTTTCCTTGGCACCACACAGGTTGAAGGCAAGGTAATGTATGCAGTAGCCGCCGTTGTCTCAGTAACGGCACCAATATTGGTATTAGTTCTGTTTTTTCAGCGTCAAATTGTCAGCGGATTAACTGCTGGCGCGGTTAAAGGCTAAGTAAATGGTTAATTCTACAGTAACGACTGACATCCACTCAACAAATAAAAATATTATCGCGAAGCTTCGCAAAGCACAGACCGATTTCACAGAGGCTGGTGTTAGGAATGCACTTCGCGAAATATTGCTACCTGATGCAGACGTCCATATGCCATACCCTTTTGGTGATTTAGTAGGTCCAGACGATTTTTTTGATACTTGCTATGCACCATTATTTAAGGCTATGCCAGATCTTGAGCGGCGAGACTGGATCGTAATTGGTGGACAGACAGAGCATTGTGATGATTGGATTGGATGTGGTGGCCATTATGTTGGTACGTTTGTTGGGCCTTGGCTTGACATTCCACCAACTGGTCATTTGACACACATGAGGTTTCACGAATTTTACCGGTTTGAACAAGGGCGTGTGGTAGAGGTTCAGACACTCTGGGATATTCCTGAGGTTATGATCCAGGCTAATGCTTGGCCAATGGCGCCTTCTCTGGGAGTAGAGTTTTGTATTCCAGGTCCAGCAACTAACGATGGCTTAGTTTCAGGGCCTTGGGATAATAAACATGCGAATGCGTCGTGTGACCATATTGTGACTATGCTAAAATATATGAAAAAGTATCCTTCACAGGGAGGTATGGATGTGATGGAAATGCCACGCTTTTGGAATGACCGAGTTAATTGGTATGGGCCAGCAGGCATTGGAACAGCCAGAGGAATCGCTGGTTTTCGAAACTGGCACCAGATCCCATTTATTAACGCAATGCCAGATAGGGGAAAATATGTGGATCAGATTACCTATCACTTCTTTGGTGATAAAAATTATGCAGCGGTAACTGGTTGGCCGAATATGATACAAACAATAACTAACGACGGCTGGATGGGAATCGCGCCATCAGGTAAACGCATTACCATGAAATCTCTTGATTTCTGGCGAATCGAAAATGGAAAGATTCGCGAAAACTGGGTAATGGTCGATCTATTAGATGTTTATAATCAACTTGGTGTTAATGTCTTTAATCGACTGCGCGAATTTAACAAAGCTCGCATACGGGGCAGATTATCTTTCCCTATAGAAGAAAAGTAGAAAAATGAGGCTTCGAGTATGAATGGTTTTGATCCTAAGTTTAAAAATTTTCCTGACTACATAATCGGTGTCACAAAGGAAATTTGGGAAGACCGCCGAATTGCGAAACTCCACGATTATTATTCAAATGATATCGTGGTGCGTTCTCCTGCATCGGTGGTAATTGGTAATCATGATGTCATAGGCGCTACCATGGCAACACTGGCAGAGTTTCCAGATCGCACATTGCTAGGAGAAGACGTAATCTGGTGTGAAAATAATGGGGACGGAATGATTTCTTCGCACCGGCTCCTTTCAACTGCGACACATGTGAATAATGGCCTGTATGGTGCTCCTACCGGGAAACAACTACAGTATCGTATTATCGCCGACTGCCATGCTGCAAATAATCGTATTGACGACGAATGGTTGATCCGCGACCAAGGGGCAATCGTCCGTCAACTGGGGATAGATCCAAGAAATTATGCCCGTGATTTAATCGAACGCGAAGGTGGTTCAAAAGTTTGTGTAATGCCCTATACACCTGCCAATGATGTTATCGGACCATATTCAGGAGTTGGCAATAATAATATATGGGGAGAACGCCTCGCATCTATGCTTGAAAGTATCATGCGTGCAGATTTCAATGTCATATTCGAGGAGTATGACCGCGCAGCTCAATTGGAATATCCTGGTGGAGTCACTGCTCACAGCTTTCAAGGTGCGGATATGTTTTGGATGGGTCTTAGAGCTAGCTTTCCAAATTCAAAATTCAAGGTACACCATGTTATTGGCCGCGAGGATGCCACTATGCCTCCTCGAGCTGCAGTGCGTTGGAGTCTTCATGGAAAACATGATGGATATGGTACATTTGGCAAACCAACCGGTGCCGACATATTTGTTCTCGGTATTACCCATGCAGAATATGGTGACTTGATTGTCGAAGCGCCAAAAATTCGGCGTGAATGGACACTTTATGATGAGATAGCAATCTGGAAACAGATCCTTCTACAAACAGATGTTCATTAAATTGGTGGACCAGAATAATATTTTTTAATTTTATCTCGAGTAAAAGAAACATGGGAAATTTTCAAAGTCAAAAACAGCTAGTCCTAAACTATTATAATGAATTAGATCAAGCCACCAAAGATGAGCATTTTGAAATCTTTACCAAATATACTTCAAGAAATTATTTATGGAGAGGCTTTTACCCCTTTAATGAAAAGCATTCAATTAAAGATGTGGTAAATGACTTTTGGCTGCCTTTTAAGCAAGCTATGACAAGACCACAAAGAAGAATGGATATTTTTATGGCTGGCAATAATTATTTACAATCTGGTGGAGTTTGGGTCGTGTCTATGGGTCATATAATGGGATTATTCGACAATCCATGGTTGCATATTCGACCAACCGGTAAAATGGCTTTTCTGCGCTATTGTGAGTTCAATCGAATTGAGAATAATGAAATTTCAGAAACGGCTCTGTATTTTGATATTCCTCACTTAATGACACAGGCTGGCATGAATCCTTTTCAACCTCAAACCGCTACACACCTTATCCAACCAGGACCATTAAATCATGATGGATTGTTGTTTAAAAAACAGAATGAAGACGAAACAAAGAAAACCTTAGACGCTATCAATTATATGGTAGAAGATATAAAGGGTTGGACTGGTGGCAAAGAAGAGCCACTAGAGACAGAATTAGCTCGTTCTTGGAATGAAGATATGATCTGGTGGGGCCCAGAGGGCATCGGAGCCACCTACACGATCGAAAGATATGCAAAGCAGCACTCTGGACCCTTTAGAAAAGGTTTTAAAGACCGTGTTTTTAATGGGCATATTTGCAGAATGTCTGAAGGTATATTCGGTGGTTTTTTTGGATGGCCAAATCTAACCTTGAGGCCGACAGGCGGTTTCATGGGAATGCCAGGATTTAATAAATCTGCTGATATGCGTGTTATTGATATTTACCGGCGTCACGGAACTAAATTAACTGAAAATTGGGTGTTCATAGATTTGCTACACTTTTGGAACCAGCTAGGATTTGACTTATTAGAGCGTGCTATATCTAACTCTTTAGATGAAGAAAAGTCTGGTGTATTCTAGGTGCAAGAAAAGGTTTAATCAAATGGCAGAAATTCAATTAAAAAATTTAACCAAACGCTGGGGGGATTTTGTTGGTGTTGATGACTTTAACCTAACCATCCAAGATAAAGAATTTTTAGTACTTTTAGGCCCATCTGGTTGTGGAAAAACGACAACAATGCGGATTATAGCAGGTTTGGAAGACTGTACCGAAGGAGAAGTTTGGATTGATAAAAAACTAATTAATGACTTGGACCCTAAAGATCGAGATGTGGCCATGGTTTTTCAATCTTATGCTCTTTATCCAAATATGACAGTTTACGAAAATATTCGTTTTCCTCTTAAGGTGAGAAAGGTCAATGAAAAAACTCATCGTGAACGCGTACTAAAAGCTGCTTCAATGGTTGAGTTGTTAGATTTTTTAGATCGAAAACCTTCTGAATTGTCTGGGGGTCAACGCCAAAGAGTTGCACTGGCAAGAGCAATAGTCAGGCAACCACTCGTATTCCTAATGGACGAACCCTTGTCGAATTTAGATGCAAAGTTAAGAGTTTCAACACGCGCTCAAATTAAAAATCTTCAGCACGAGTTGTCAACAACTACGATATATGTAACCCATGACCAAATTGAAGCGATGACTTTGGCTGATCGTGTTGTTGTTATGAATAATGGCAAAATTCAGCAGGTGGGAAGTCCTGCAGAAATATATGAGACCCCATCTAATACTTTTGTTGCAAGCTTTATTGGGTCACCTGCAATGAACTTAGTAAAGGGCACTTTATCGAATGGCGTATTTAATGCTGATGGCATGTCAATTAGTGGACTAAGTAAAAATGTAGAAGGTGATGTAATTCTAGGATTTAGGGCGGAAGACGCTAAAGTCGTAGATCAAAAATCCCAGCTAAATGCTAGTGTATATTCCTTTGAATTACTGGGTGATGCCACGATGGTGACAGTTAAGTCTCATAACCATCTAATATCTATAAAGGCAAATAAAAATTATCGTGCACAAATAGGCCAGCCCATACATGTTGGTATACCAGAAAAAAAATGCCACCTTTTTAATATTGAAACTGGCTCTGTTTTTAAGGAAAGGATTGATTAAATGAAAGGCTCTCGCCCCAGCCAAGCATTGCTTAGCCGTAATACTGACTTATCAAAAACAGCGGAAACTCGGGATGTGATAGAAAGAATGGTGGATGGGCTAAATGACCATCGAATTTCTGATATAGGAGAATTTTTTGATGAAAACTTCTCATGGATGGGAAATACAGGCTGTGGAACCAAAAAGGGATTAAGAGAATTCCAAGACAATTGGCAAAAGCCTTTTCAGGAAGCATTTTCTGATAAAGTTTGCATTGATGAGGCAAGATTATTTATGGGCGAATGGGCGGCAGCATTTGGAAGGCAGGAAGCAATTCACTCGGGGGAATTCATGGGCATACCTGCCACTGGAAAAAAGGTTCAAATAAAATATATGGATTTTTGGAAAGTTGAAAATGGAAAAATTAGCGATAATTGGGTGATGGTAGATTTTCCTTATATATTAAAGCAATTAGGTACTGACTGTTTCAATGGTCAGGGTTGGGAAAAATACGATGAAAATTTAAGCCACCCCACAGGCTCGGACTTAAAAGGATAAACTATGGCCAAACATCTCAAGCATGGAAAATCATTAGCGGAAAAAGAAACCGATAATCAGAGAGTAAAAGAAACTGTTGAGAGCGTTTTAAAACAAATTGAGAAAGATGGTGATAAAGCAGTTAGAGCTTTAAGCAAAAAATTTGATAATTACAATCCAACCTCATTTCAATTAACTTCAAAACAAATTAATGACCTGATAAGCACCCTATCTAAACAAGAGCTTCAAGATATAAAGTTTGCCCAAAATCAAGTAAGAAATTTTGCGAAAATACAAAGAGATTCTATGTCTGACGTTGAAGTAGAAACTTTGCCAGGAGTCATCTTAGGACATAAAAATATACCAGTTCAGTCCGTGGGTTGTTATGTGCCAGCAGGTAAGTTTCCTATGGTGGCTTCAGCGCACATGTCTGTTGCCACTGCATCAGTTGCAGGAGTGCCAAGGATAATTGCCTGTACACCCCCCTTCAAGGGCCAGCCAAATGCTGCAGTAGTAGCCGCAATGCACTTAGGTGGAGCTCATGAAATTTATGTTTTGGGCGGCATTCAAGCCATTGGAGCGATGGCTCTAGGGACCGATAGCATGCCTCCAGTTCACATGCTTGTTGGCCCAGGAAATGCTTTTGTAGCTGAAGCAAAACGTCAATTATTTGGGCGAGTTGGGATCGATCTATTTGCTGGACCAACTGAAACAATGGTTATCGCAGATGAAACAGTAGACGGAGAATTATGTGCCACTGACCTACTTGGGCAAGCAGAACACGGTTATGATTCTCCAGCAATACTTTTAACTACATCTAGAAAACTAGCTGACGAAACTTTAAAAGAGGTGAAAAGACTATTGACGATCTTACCTACCGCTGAAACTGCTGGAGCCAGTTGGCGCGACTATGGAGAAGTCATATTGTGTGATTCTTATGACGAAATGCTAAGTGTTGCAAATGATATTGCCTCCGAACATGTACAAGTTATGACTGATCGTGATGATTGGTTTTTAGAAAACATGACAAGCTATGGAGCTTTATTTTTGGGAGCTCGAACAAATGTATCCAATGGTGATAAAGTAATCGGAACCAATCATACTCTGCCAACAAAAAAAGCTGGAAGATATACCGGT